>SDBV01008760.1_pt1 | contig 13593 bp, 11 predicted proteins | sample 2277081 | NCBI WGS metagenome assembly SDBV01 (sample SAMN10402039, study PRJNA504765) | marine sediment metagenome | isolation source: marine sediment core GS10_PC15, 223 cmbsf | place: Arctic Ocean: Southern Knipovich Ridge | collected 2010 | reverse complement strand
CTTCAGACACTGCAACTCTTGTTGACGCGTCGTCTCAAGTACCGATAGGAGGAGCATAACGTTATGAACGACCGCGGAATTAGCGTGGTGATTCCCACCAGGGATCGTACTGAATTGGTAACGCAATGCCTGAAACATCTTGCTGCCGATCCCATGGCGGCGGATTTGCAGGTAGTTGTGGCGGACGACTCGCGGCAGGGTTCGCTTCACATCAGTATCCCGTCAGAACTCGGCGAAGTTCTCGTCGTTCGTTCGGGTGGGCGTGGTCATGGGGCGGCAAGGAATTGTGGATGGCGCGCGTCAAGCGCTCCCATCGTGGTGTTTCTCGACGATGACATACGCCCCTTGCAAGGCACCCTCGATAAACTAACTCGATCAGTCGCCGCCGGCGAGGCAGATTGGATGCAGGCGAACGTTTTGCTGAGAACTGGAGGAAATCCGGTGGTCGAACTTATCGCCTCGGGTCGCAATTACGTACCGGCACAAGAAGGCACTGGAAACGGAAGGCCGTCTTTTGTCGCTACTGCGTGTCTTGCGACACGTCGCGAATGCCTCGAAGAAGTGGGTGGATTCAACGAAAAGCTCCCCAGGTTGGTGGATCATGAAATGGGCCTTCGCGCGCGCCGGAGGGGGCACCGCATTCGCTTCCTGCCCGACGCCGTTGCCGAGGATTTAGATCCCCGGGCAACAAGCGTGGGGGCAGCACGTCGGATCGAGGTCTCCTCTCGCTGCAACGTGCGGGTAACGCTTAGTTTTCTCGACGTGGTTGATATTGAGGAAACCGTGCTTGCGAGGTGCGCCGTTCCGTTCTATCGGAAAGGAGACCTCAAGAGCGCATTGCGTCAGATTGCCCAACAGGTGTTTTCCCTTCCCCTTCTCTACCCGTTGCTTTTGCGGGCGACGACCCTCGCGGAGCGACGCGACTGGAAGCATTACCCGGTGTTGGGGAAGCTTCTCTTCTGCGCCGCCGCATATAGGGGGTTTCGGCTCGGATTTCGAGATATCAGTCCGGGGGAGAGGATCACGTTGCGTAAATGGTTTAGGAAGTCGTTGTGCATAGCCGAAAATTGATGCCTATTTCGTTGGTTGTCCCAATAAAGAACGAGGAAGGTTCGCTGGGGGAGCTGATATATTCTTTTCTTTTGCAGACGCGGCTGCCGGACGAAGTTATTCTGGTGGACGGTGGTTCGACCGACGGGACGATTGCCATGGCAAGACTATTGACTTGCGGCGACCCTCGATTCAGGGTGCTGGAAGCGGGAAAAGCAACTCCCGGCCGAGGTCGCAACGTGGGGATTGCGGCCGCGACTCACAACTGGATCGCTCTGACCGACGCGGGCATACGACTGCAGCCGAGATGGCTGGAGTGTCTCGTGGAAGTTGTCGAGCAGGATCCGACGGTTGAAGTGGTTTACGGAAATTATGAGCCCCTCACCAGATCGTTCTTTGAGCGTTGCGCGGCATTGGCCTACGTGTCCGCCAAGAGGAAACGACCGGGTGGATGGATGCGCGGGCCGTCTATCGCCTCCGCGCTGATTCGCCGCGAGGTCTGGGACTCGGTCGGCGGCTTTCCAGACTTGCGGGCGTCAGAGGACCTGATCTTCATGGAGCAGATTCAACAACACGGCTTCAAAACTGGTTGGGCACCAGCAGCCACCGTGAGGTGGCAACTTCAGCCGTCGTTGGCTCGTACGTTTCGCAGGTTCCTTTTATATTCGAAGCACGATGTGTGGGCCGCTCGGCAGTCGCACTGGCATTATGGATTGGCGCGGATGTATCTGGCCGCCCTCCTCCTGGTATGCATGGCGGTGTTTTACAGTCCCTGGTGGATCGCAGTCCTGTTCGCGGGCGTCGCGGCGCGGGTGGCAAAAAGCATCTGGAGCAAGCGTGAGGGTCGGGGATTGTTATGGTTGCTAAAACCTTCTCAGTTCGTAGGGGTGGGTGTAGTACTTGTTGCCGTCGACATTGCAGCTTTCGCGGGCTGGGTGCAGGCGTTATGGCAGCGGCACCCACCGCACTCGGCCACCCGGCACAAGCGGATCGCGGAAAAGGGTCCTCGCAAACTGATTGCCACTTCGGCCAATGAATCAGAAAGGCTGTCCATACCGTGAACACACTTTGCATTTGGTACCTGAGTCTGCTGGATCCCTTGACCCAGACACAAGTGGTGCCATACCTGGAAGGATTGGTACAAGCAGGGTATCGGGTCATACTGCTGACATTTGAACCTCGTGCATTGACCGCCGCCCAGAGGCACCTGTGGCAGCGGCGCCTGGCGGCAAAAGGGATCATCTGGCATTGGTGCCGCTACCATAAGCGACCCACCCTGCCCGCCACCGCTTGGGATATCACGGCGGGTGTCTTCGCGGGACTGCGGATAATCCACCGGCACAAGGTACGTCTCGTTCACGCGCGTGGGTATGTGCCGGGTGTGATGGCTCTTATTCTCAAACGGCTCACGGGGGCAAAATTGCTTTTCGATATGGAAGGCTTCATGGCAGAGGAATATGTCGACGCCGGCATGTGGCCGCCCGGCGGCATGCTTTTTCGTCTCACCAAACGTGCGGAGCGTGCCACGCTAAAGGCTGCCGACGGGATCGTAATCCTGACACAGAAAGCCAAGGAACTGCTCCTGCGATGGTATCCACAAGAGATCTCCACGAAACCGATTGTCATTAAGCCCTGTTGCGTTGATATGAGACATCGCCCAACCAAAGAATCGCCAAGACCTCGACCTGCGGCTGAAGGCGGAAAGACCATGGTTTACGTGGGGAAACTGGACGGGTGGTACTTGACCGATGTCATGGCTGATTTTATGGCAACGGCGATCCGGATGGTTCCCGGCTTGCGCTGTCAGGTCTGGACGCAGAGCGATCCCCGACGATTACGGGAACTTCTACAAAAAAAGGGAATCAACGGTCGTGTTACTGTTGGATCTATTTCCGCGGAAGCACTGCCTGCCCAATTGATCCACGCGGACGCAGGACTTTCCTTTATAAAACCGTGCTTGTCCAAGCTCGCTTCCTCTCCCACAAAAGTAGGTGAATACCTGGCGGCGGGCCTGCCGGTAATTACCAATCCCGGCATTGGAGATATGGATGCGTTGTTGGCTAGGCAGGAAGCAATAAACCATGCGCCGGTCGGTGTCATGGTGCGGGAGTTTGCCGAAGAAGCGTATCAAAAAGCCATACGTCAATGGCTCGACATCTGCGACGACCCCAGCACTCCCCGGCAGTGCCGCGAAGTGGCCGAGCAGCATTTGGACCTGCAGCGGGTGGGCTGGGCACGCTATCGCCAAATCTACCACACTCTGATCGGCAAGCCGGAGGTGGTTGAATGACCGCTGAAACATACCACCTGCGCAGACTATACTGGTGGAGCTTTGCCTTGCGGTTTTCCTTGGGAATCGTCGGGTGGCTGCTGATGCGATTCACGGCGATCCCGTTTTTGCAAGACGCCCTGTACTACGAAGAACTGGGCGCGGGCGTTGCCCACGATTGGCTAAATGGCAGATCATCGACCTGGCTGGAAGCAGTAGGCCCGCAACAGAACCAACCCGTCTTGCTGGTTGCGGTCATCGGTTGTTTCTACGTTCTCACTTTTGGCGTGCGGGCACTTCCATTACTGCTGGTTTTTTGCAGTGCCCTCGGCGCGTTTACACCCGTGCTTATCTTTCGCATAGCCCGCCAGATAGGCGCATCACCATCGGCCGCACTGCGCAGTGGATGGCTGGTGGCGATCACGCCCGCCTTCATATTCTGGAGTGGCTCTCTGTACAAAGAGGGGCTGCTGCTGCTCATTCTCAGTCTCGCCATACACCACGCGTTGCGCCTTCAGGCGAACTGGCGAACACAATCGTTCCTTATTCTCAGCCTGTGCTTTGCCGGACTGGCTGCGTTACGGTTATATCTCGCGTTGATCATGGCCGTAGCGATGGGTCTTTGCCTCCTCTTTGGACGCGCCAAGAAACACATGTCAAGAGCCGAGTTGCCGGTCGTTATCAGACAGGCGATGGTAGCAATGTTGTTTGTTATAATCATGACAGCCGTATACTTTGCCTCACGCGCCCGAGAAGTAATGCCGGCCGACTTCGAGGCACTCCTCGGTCAAATACAAACTTCCCGCGACGATCTGTCGCATACCCAGTCAGGATATTTACCGGACGCAAATGTTTCCACAACACAAGATGCCGCCCGGTTTATGCCATTGGGCCTGGCCTATTTTCTGACGGTGCCGCTTCCGTGGCAAACCGGTAGCATTCGACAAAACATGGCGATTCCCGACACGGCCGTCTGGTTGCTGCTCTATCCGGTGATCCTTATCGGAATGGCCCAGGCACTGCGCCGGAATTTCCAGGGCAGCATCCTGCTGATTGTGGCATCTGTCGGATTATGCCTATTTTATGCACTGTTGGTCGCCAATGTCGGGTCGGCGTATCGCCTGCGCATCCAGATATGGTTGTTGTGGGCGCCGTTCTTAGGTTTGGGTTGGGAGGCTCTGAGCCGACTTCGCGCGAACTCGTACACGATCAGTTACCAAAAGGCATGAATGGCATGAAGGTTCTTGTACTAACACCGGCACTTTACAACACCTCTCCAGGGCAGCGATTTCGTATCGAACAATGGGCGCGATATCTGGAAAGGGAAGGATTCGAGTTCACCTTCATCCCCTTTGCGGATAAGGCATTGCATCACGCCATCCATCAGTCCGGACATGTACTTTACAAGAGCGGTCTGATCCTGAGAGCCTTCGCCCGTCGACTGCGCACGATCTTCTTGGCCAAACACTATGATGTGGTGTTCTTGTTTCGCGAAGCCGCTCTGGCGGGCCCTGCCGTGATCGAAACCCTTATCGCCAGGCAAGGCGTGCCAATAGTGTTCGATTTCGATGATGCCGTGTGGTTACCATACGTTAGCCCGGCCAATAAACACTTCACCTTTCTCAAATGTTTCAGTAAGATCGCAACGCTCTGCCGTCTGAGCCAACACATCACCGTCGGCAACCCGTACCTGGCAAACTACGCTCGACGATACAACGACAACGTGACAATTGCGCCCACCACCATTGATACCGAGATCTATAAGGCGAAGCGGTTCGACAAGCGAGAAGACCGCGATCTTATCACGATCGGATGGACAGGCAGCTACAGTACGGTGCAACATCTAGACACGTTGCGTCCCGTGTTGCAAGAGCTCGCTCGCCGCCATCCATATCGCCTGCTTGTAATTGGAACACCAAAATATAGTGTTGGCGGGGTAAACACGGTTGCCCGTCAATGGCGGGCAGAATCGGAGGTGCAGGACCTGCAACGCTTCGACATCGGCATCATGCCCCTACCCAATGATAATTGGTCCCGAGGCAAGTGCGGTTTGAAGTTGTTACAGTGCATGGGAGTGGGAGTGCCTGCCGTAGGATCTCCGGTGGGGGTAAACAGTGAAATCATCGAGGACGGCGTCAACGGCTTTCTCGCGGACAAAACTGAAGAGTGGCTGCAAAAGTTGTCGCTGCTTATTGAAAGCCCGGACTTGCGACGGAAGATGGGATTGGCAGGACGCAAAGTTGTGGAAGATCGCTATTCTGCTCACGCCTGTGTTCCAAAGTTTCGCGAGGTATTGGAGTCAGCCGCGAGCAGCCGTTTCGCACAAACAAATTAATGATGAATAATCCACATTAACGGAGGAAAACCAATGTCACGGCATATTTTAATTACCGGCGGTGCGGGCTTTATCGGATCGTTCCTGGTCGACGCTCTGGTCGAGAGAGGCTACGACGTTACCGTGTTCGACAACCTGGAAGAACAGGTTCACGGCAAGCAGCTTCCAGACTACTTGAATGAAAACGCTCGTTACGTATGGGACGACGTGCGCGACTATCAAGCATTAAAAAAGGCCCTCCTTCGGGCAGACGTGATCTTTCATCTGGCGGCTATCGTCGGCGTGGGTCAGTCGCAATACGAAATACGGCGCTATGTCGAGGTAAACACACTAGGTACCGCCAACCTGCTTGACATACTCGCTAACAACAAACATAGCTGCGGCAAGCTGATCGTATCCGCATCCATGTCGAGCTATGGCGAGGGACTTTACCGCTGCGCCGAGGACGGTCTGGTCCGGCCTCCGCTTCGATCGGAGAAACAGATGGAGGCCGGGGACTGGGAATTACATTGCCCGATTTGTGACAGACATGTGCAGCCCGTGCTGATCGACGAAACTGCTGAACAGCGATGCAACTCCACGTACGCCGTCACGAAGAGAGATCAGGAAGACCTGGTGATGGTGTTTGGCCGGGCCTACGGCCTGCCGACGGTTGCACTGCGCTACTTCAACGTTTACGGTCCCCGCCAATCACTATCCAATCCGTACACCGGCGTGGCCGCAATTTTTATGAGCCGAATCAAGAACGATCAGCCGCCGGTCGTTTACGAAGACGGCCTGCAAACTCGCGACTTCGTCAGCGTGCATGACATCGTTCGAGCGAATCTTCTGGCGATGGACAAAAAGGAAGCCGACGGCGAGGTTTTTAACGTGGGCGGCGGCGACTCCATCAGTATACGCGATATCGCTCGACAACTCGCCGAACTTTACGGAAAAGCAGTGCAACCACGGGTCACCCAACAGTTTCGCAAGGGCGACGTGCGACACTGTGTCGCCGATATCGCCAAAATTCGACAGCGTTTGGGTTATCGGCCTCAAGTGCGCTTTGTCGATGGCATGCGCGAGCTCATCCAGTGGTCCCGTGATGCGAAAGCAATAGATAGATTTCAGGAGGCGAGCGAGGAGCTTGCGATTCACGGCCTGGCTTGACAAGTTGCACACACCCAACTTGCGGAGGGTATTTCAGTGAGCAGCGGTCGTGAGACGTCCGGCGTTCAGAAAACATGAGTTGCGGCACAAGGAGGTAAAATGGCGTTTTTAAGAGTTGCGGGAGGCCTTTTGCTGGCTGGTCTTCCCTCCTGGCTTAAGATTCGGCTGTACCGCCTGTTGTGCGGCTACAAGATCGGCAAGGACGCAAGGATCGGGTTCGGTGTGATGTTTGTCGGAGTCAAGCGTTGCCGGATCGGCAATCACGTCCGTATTGGACACTTCAACCTCTTTTGTCACGTTGACGAATTGAATATCGCGGATCACGTGCATATCGGGTACATGAACCTGTTTCGTGGAGGAAAGAGGATTGATGTTGGAGCGTACGCCACCATCCTCCGCTGCAACGTATTCAATTCAATTATTCGGCCCGACGCGGTGAACCCATTGCACCCGGTACTGGAGTTGGGCACCGGCGTGGTCGTAACAACGGGGCACTGGCTGGACTTTACCGATCGAATTACCGTCGGAGCACACACGGTAATCGGCGGCCGTAGCTCGTCCTTCTGGACACACAATCGGCAGCGTACCCGGCCGCTCGCCGTGGGCTCGTATTGCTATTTTGGCTCGGAAATAAGGATGGCGCCGGGGGTAGAGATTCCTTCTTTGTGTATTGTCGCCTTGGGGTCTGTGCTGATGGAACAATTCACCGAACCCCGCTCATTGATCGCCGGCAATCCGGCGAGTGTCTTGCGTTCGTTGAACGAGCGGGACTTGTTCCTCGTAACTCGCACAACTCGCAACGACATCCCCGATAAGGTGACGTCGTTTATACCCGTCCATTTTAGGGATCTAATGGAGAACTCTTGCGATGAAACAGCGACTACTTAGCTTATTGACATGTCCGTCCTGTAGCGGGACGTTGTCATTGGAAGTATGGGAGATGTCTGCCACGGAGATTGTGGAAGGCTTGCTGCACTGTCAATGTGGAGAGGCGTTTCCAATAATCGGTGGCGTCCCTCGGATCTTGCCAGGTTCGCTACGGTCCGAGCTTCATAAAGACTATGCGTCGTTCTTTGCCGCCAACAGTCGTCGGCTTCCTCCTTGCTTGTTGCCGGATGCGGAGTCGGGCGTAACGGTTGCCGGGAAAACACAGAGGAGCTTCGGCTTCGAATGGACGAAGTTCTCGATGATGCGGTCGCAGTGGGAACGCAATTTTTGGGGATACATGGCACCCCACGCCGCGGAATTTCTTCAGGGGAAAACGATTCTGGACGCCGGCTGTGGAATGGGACGACACCTCTATTATGCAAGCCGGCATGGTAGAGACGTCATAGGGATCGACTTCAGCCGTGCCGTCGACGCCGCTTACCACAACACCTCGCACCTTGCGGCCGCGCACGTCGTTCAGGCAGATCTGTCATATCTTCCTTTTCGCGATCAAACCTTCGACTTCATTTACTGCCTGGGGGTGCTCCATCATCTGCCGAATCCGGATGACGCACTTCGAGGGTTGGTGGAGTACTTGAAGCCGCACGGTGAGATGCGAATCTATGTTTACTGGGATCTGAAGGATTCGCCGCGCTGGAAAAAGGCGCTACTTGCCCTGGTGACGGCGTTGCGTCGCGTTACGACGAGGTTGCCGCACCGGTTGCTTTCATGGCTGTGCTATCCCATTGCCGTGGGCGCGTGGCTGACCTTTGTGTTGCCGTATCGATTGTTGTCCCGTTTCCGACTCACCAAGCAGATCGCGGAGACATTGCCCCTGACGCAATACGCTCAGTACCCTTTCAGCGTCTTGTTGAACGACCAGTTTGACCGCTTTTCCGCTCCCCTGGAAAGACGTTGCAGTTCCGACGAGGTGCGTTGGTGGCTGGAGGGGGCGCGACTCAAGAACGTCACCGTCAACCTGCACTGGGGCTGGTTGGGCCACGGACTAAAGGGCCCACGGACAGCCCGGAAACCGCTTGTCGAAACATCTGCGAAAATGCCGGTCTCGCAAGTGTTTGTACAACAAGCAGGTCATCCATTGTTTACACCGTCAATATATGAGAAAGGCTTTACAAAATGACACAAAATACCGACTGGACTGAAGTGAACTTGCCCGACGCGGCGGAAACCGAGGTGAACTTCAGCTTGTTCGCCACGTTTTGGCGGCGCAAATGGATCATAGTCTGTGTACCCATCATCGCTTTGGTATTGGGGTACCTTCACTTTTTGAAATCAACACCCATCTATCAATCCCAATCGCAAATCCTTCTCGTAAAACAGGAAGCCTCGCTTCCCGTTCCCGGCGTGGAGGGTTACGAGAACACGTTGTCCACCCACATTTTTGTGCTCGGCAGTCCGTTGGTCGTAGAAAAGGCTGTCAAAGAGCATCGTTTGGCATCACTGTCCTCGTTGCAAGGCGTCAGAAACCCCACCGCCACGATCGTTAGCGGTCTCAACATTACCCGGGGAGGCAGCCGCAAGGCGCGCCACCCAAACATAATTGATCTGATATATGAAGGCCCCGATCCGCAGGATTGCGTCACCGTGCTCAACGCGATCCTTCAGAGTTACCAGGATTTTCTGGGCAACACGTACCAGGATTTCAGCAAAGAGACGGTGCGACTGATCAGTCAGGCCAAAGATGTTCTGGACAAACAGTTGAGGGCAAAAGAGGATGCCTATCGGGAGTTCCGCCAGGAATCACCGCTGTTGTGGAAAGGTTCGGAAGGAGCCAACCTTCATGAAGCGCGCATGGCCCAGGTCGAAGACGCCCGGTCACGCGTATTAGTTGATAATGTGCAAATCCAAGCTCGGATCGATGCCATCGAGGCCGCATTGAAACAGGGTGGCAACCGGGCGGCTCTGACGCTGCTGATCGGACACTCCAACTCGCAAAGTGGACCCCGCGGTTCAACGAGCTCGTTCGAAGGGGCTCCGTTTGCGATGCTGCTGGAGGAACAAATGTTATTGGAAAACTACGGGCCCGACCATCCCAAGGTCATGGCGGTTCGCAAGAAGATAAACCTGATTCGCGAGCACCTGGGAAACACGTCTTCCCGAAAGCACGGCAAACCCAGCGATTTCCTGGCACTGTATATCGAATCACTTCGCCAAGAACTGAAGATGGGACAAGAAAAGCAAAGGGGATACGACGCACTCTTTCAGCGGGAGCGGGAAGCGGCCAAGGCCCTGGCCGGATTTCAACTTGCGGACGAAATGTACCGTATCGATATTTCCAGGACGAAGCAGATGTTCAATGGGGTAATCAAACGGTTGGAAGAAATCAACCTGGTTAAGGACTACGGTGGAATAGACACGCAGGTGATTTCCCCACCCAGCACAGGACGGCAGGTTCAGCCCAAGCTCACCCTAATCCTGACGGTTTCCGGCATTCTTGGTCTTCTTGCGGGGCTGGGATTGGGCTATGTTGTCGACGTTGCCGACAAGAGTTTTCGAAGCCCCGACGACATTCGCCGGCAACTCGGCTTGCCTCTGGTCGGGCACATACCGGCGTTTCCCGCTGGGCAGGGAAAGTTTGCACATGTCGATAACGAAGACGCAAAGGCGTCTCTGCACCCGGCCTTATGCGCGTTCCACCAACCCGCGAGCCTTTACGCAGAAGCATATCGCGCGGTGCGGACGTCGTTATATTTTAGTACGCGCGGGGAAAAGCATAAGGTTATTCAGGTCACCAGTCCCCAGTGCGGCGACGGGAAAACGACGTTGGCCGCAAACCTGGCCATATCCATTGCCGACTCCGGCAAGAAAGTCTTGCTGATCGATGCGGATTTCCGACGCCCTCAGATCCACAAATTCTTTGCGATAAAGAACACGATCGGCATAAGCTCCGTCCTGGCCGGAGAGGCGGAAGTATCCGAAAGTACCCAAAAGACGGCTGTCGAGCAGTTGTGGGCAATGCCCTGTGGACCAAAACCGCAGAATCCGGCGGAGTTGTTGACGTCGCCACGCCTTAAGGAACTGATCGACGCGGTGAGAGAGCGTTACGAGTTTGTGATTGTCGATTCGCCGCCGCTGCTGGCCGTGACGGATCCGTCAGCGGTCGCTCCTCGAGTTGATGCGGTTCTGTTGGTCACGCGGCTCACGAAAACCGCCCGCGATGGTATGATGCAGGCTACAGAAATCCTTAATTCTCTTGGAGTCAAAGTGCTGGGAGTCGTCGTCAACGGCATCGGCAAAACTGCTGCATACAGTTGCGGCGGTTATCGATACGGTTACGGTTACAACTACGGATACGAATTCAGATCGGGCAAGGACGGCGAGAACGTCTACCACTCTGACGAGAAGTCGGAGCCGCGCCCTCTTGGAAAAATATTCAAGAAGCCAACGAGGCGTGTAAAACCTGATACAAGGACTAAAAAGAGTGCTTGAGCCAAGATGACGATGCAAAAAGAAGTCGAGGCCGCTCGTACGCCTCATCAATCTGCGAGGCGCGTCCGCGTTGCCAAGAGACTACCGGCCGTCGTTGCTCCAAGTGCCGAATCACCGGTGTGGGTCATTCAACCGACTCCCGGCTGGCGGACGATCGATCTTCGGGAGTTATGGCGATACCGCGAGTTGCTGTTTTTTCTGACTTGGCGAGACATTAAGGTCCGCTACAAGCAGACGGTGCTGGGTGCTTCCTGGACCATTATCCAACCGGTGATGACGATGATCGTCTTTAACATTTTCTTCGGCCGGCTGGGGGGGATGTCGAATTTCACCGACACGGCATATCCGATTTTCGTTTACTCGGCTCTCTTGCCCTGGCAATTTTTTGCCAGCGCCGTGAACCGAAGTGGTCAAAGCCTTATCAATGACGCGAATCTGCTTACCAAGGTTTATTTCCCGCGGCTGATCCTTCCGTACGCTTCGGTGGGTGGTCTTCTCGTCGATTTCGTCATTTCATTTGCGGTCATGTTGGGCTTGATGGTCTACTACAACGTGGCGCCGACAACGCATATTGTCGCGGTCCCTTTGCTGGTAGTTATCACGCTTCTTGCCGCGCTTGGGGTGGGTACGTTCCTTTCGGCATTGGCCGTCGCCTATCACGACTTCCGTCACCTGATCCCGTTCATGGTCCAGATTTGGATGTTCGTCAGTCCGGTTGCGTATCCGTTGAATATCATTCCCGAAAAGTGGCAACTCATTTACGCTCTGAACCCCATGGCGGGCATCATCAGCGGCTACCGCTGTGCCTTGTTGGGCGAACCGTTTCGTTGGGGTGTCCTTGGCGTATCGTTTGCCGTGGCGGTTGTTCTGTTCCTCGTCGGTGCCTTTTACTTCCGACGTGTTGAACGCCGTTTTGCCGATATTGTATGACATTTGTTAGAGTTAGGAGAAGCAAGTAATTCCAAAATGACCCACCCAGCCATCCTCGTTGAGAACCTCGGCAAGCAGTACCAGATCGGTAGCCGCGAAAAAAGGTATAAAACCTTCCGCGAGGCGCTAACAGACCTTGCCGTCGCGCCGCTGCGGCGCTTCAGACGCCTTTCGGGTCGCAGTCGGGAAAAGGAAAAGTTCTGGGCACTGAAGGACGTTTCGTTCGAGGTTCGGCCCGGCGAGGTCGTCGGTATCATCGGCCGCAACGGAGCCGGCAAGAGCACGCTATTGAAAATGCTCACCAAAATCACTGAACCGACCGCCGGTCGGGCCACGATCCACGGACGCGTCGCCAGCCTGTTGGAAGTGGGCACCGGTTTCCACCATGAACTCACGGGCCGCGAAAACATCTTCCTCAACGGCTCCATCCTGGGCATGACCCGCGCCGAAATCAAACGCAAGTTCGACCAGATCGTCGACTTCTCCGGTGTGGAGAAGTTTCTCGACACGCCGGTAAAACGCTATTCGAGCGGCATGCAAGTCCGACTCGCTTTTGCCGTGGCCGCCCACCTCGATCCAGAAATCCTGCTGATCGACGAGGTCCTGGCCGTTGGTGATGCGGAGTTTCAGAAGAAGTGCCTAGACAAGATGCAGGTCGTAGGCCGGGAAGGGCGCACGGTACTGTTTGTGAGTCATCAAATGTCGGCAATTAAGTCCCTTTGCTCACGAGCGATCCAGATTGACCGTGGCAAACTAGTGGCAGACGGTGATCCGAATACGGTGGTAGGGCGGTACCTCAAGGGCAGCAGCAACGGCTTGGAGCCCCAGCGCGTTTGGCCCGATCCGGAGAACAGGCCGGGAAACACGCAATTCCGACTCCTTGGCATGCGGGTCGTGAACGTAAACGGGGAGCTTCTCGAAACGTATCCCAGTAGCCAACCGGTTCTTGTCGAAATGGAATTCGATCTCGCCTTTTCCCATAGCGCGCTGTGCGTGGGGTTCGACCTAATCGACCGCCACGGCAACGTGGTGTTCCGAAGCGCTCACAACGATCGACACGAACGGGACTGGCCGGCGCTGAAGGTGGGGCGGAACAGGTTGCAATGCGACATTCCCTCCGGCCTTCTCAACTTCGGGACCTATTACGTGGCCCCCAAGGTCGGCCTCCATGCGATTGCCTGGACGATAAACGGTGACGTCGAATTGAGCTTCCAGGTCCAGGTGGACCATAGCGAGTCTCCTTTCTGGAACGTGGGCGATTACGACAAGTTTCCGGGGGTGATTTCCCCTTGCCTTAGATGGCGGGCTGTGGATGGGGTGGAACCTCGCATTGCGTCGGCGGCACCATGTGGCTCGCCAGGGAGACTCTGATATGAAAACGATCATACTGGCCGGGGGTTTGGGTACACGACTGGCTGAAGAGACGGAACTGAGACCAAAACCGATGGTTGAGATCGGCGGCAAGCCCATTCTGTGGCACATT
>SDBV01008759.1_pt1 | contig 13593 bp, 13 predicted proteins | sample 2277081 | NCBI WGS metagenome assembly SDBV01 (sample SAMN10402039, study PRJNA504765) | marine sediment metagenome | isolation source: marine sediment core GS10_PC15, 223 cmbsf | place: Arctic Ocean: Southern Knipovich Ridge | collected 2010 | reverse complement strand
CGCGGACGTAGCTCAGTTGGTAGAGCGTCGGCTTCCCAAGCCGAAGGTCACGGGTTCGAGACCCGCCGTCCGCTTTCACGAATCGCCTGGCACCACCGCGATTTTCGCAAGGTCTGACAGGAGCGTTGCGTCAGCCGGTTACCTTCGCCCAGTTTGACGGGTCATCGTAGGATCCACCGTCGCCGAAGCTACACGGATCGGCGTCTCGTTGTGCCTTGGGGACCACGGTGGCGGCCGGCGTGAGGCCGCGGGCGGCAAAAGTGCGTGCCAGTCGGCGGCTGAGGTGCAGGAAGATCGAGTCCATCAGGCGGGATCCGCGGCCCCACTTCTCGAGCGCGATGTCGAAGTTGGCCCCGCCTCCGGCTAGCACGGCGTGACCGATCAGCTGGCCGGCCTTGACCTTCTTGCCGACGACCACCGACGGCACGGGGTCGGCATGGAAGAAACGCGCTACCCACTGCTTTCCCCGAGCCCTGATCCACACCTGCTTGCCGCGACTTCCGTCGTCCGGAAGATCGATCACCTTGCCATTGAAGGGGGAGAGCACTTTCACCCGACCTGTCGACTCAAGGAGGGAGGGGATCGTTTCCAGGTAATGTTTCATGGATCGATTGGCCTCGGTCTCACCGGCGGCGTTGCGGCCGCTGTAGTCGTGCCCGATGCAGCTCCGGAACGTGGAGACACGCACGATCTGGGCGAGGTCGATGGGGCTTCTGGTAATGAAGAGGTTCGGATCCGCCCGGCCACGTCGCACCTTCCAGACGAGCCTACTTCCACCCTTTCGCCCTCGTCGCACGCAGTCAAGTCTGCGCCCCCGTGCATCCCTTGCCTTCGCTCCCGCGCGGTGGCACTTCTTGCCGGGGGTGGCGATCCTCTTTCCGCTCTTTGCGAGCGGGGCACTGGGCACCAACGCCAGCACTAGCGAAGCGCAGGCGACCGTCAGACAGACGAGCAAGAGAGCTTGTGTCCTCGACTCAAGTGCCATGCGACATGTATCGGGCGCCTCATCGTGCGTCTTTCCTCCTCCTTCCCACCGGTGGACGATCGGCCCCGTGCGGCAAGTGCGGGACCTGGACGATCGGCGCAGCTGCGTCGGCAATGATCGTGGCGATTATGTAGAACTCGCCTCGAATGTCCGGCGATCCCGCACATCCGCACCTTCCGCTGGGGCAGCGCCCCTTCCCAAGCCGAAGGTCACGGGTTCGAGACTCGCCGTCCGCTTTGCGGAAATCGCCGGGTAGGGCTGGGGTTTACGGATGTATCGTCGGGCGGGCCGAGTGAGCCGTTGGGCTGTCTCCCTTGCGCTTATCGGTCCGGGCGAAACGTATACTGCGAATCCGTGTTCACTACATCAGACGCCGAGGGTCCGCTGATCCTCGTCGCCGACGACGATCAGGACGTTCGTGATCTGGTCACCGTGACCTTGACCAACAAGGGCTACCGGGTCATCACTGCCAGTGCCGGCGACGAAGCGCTCAAGCTGGTATTCGAACAGACGCCGTCTCTGGCGATCCTCGATCTCGTGATGCCGGGGCTGTACGGGTACCAGATCATGCGCCGGCTCAAGGAGAACGAAACGACGCGCGAGATGCCGGTGATCGTGCTCACCGGGCGCACGGACCCCAAGGACATCGCTCGCGGCTTGGAGGTGGGCGCGACCGACTACATAGAGAAACCGTTTCGTCCGGACGATCTCGTGGCGCGCGTACAAGCCGCCCTCGGATAGATGTCTCGTCCCAGTGGGCTATCGAAGCTTCGTGTGGCGGCGCTTCGATCACCCACCTGGTGAGGCGGGACCGAAGCAGGCTCAATTTAGTGCGGCAAGCTGACCGTGAACCTGGTCCCGCCGCCGGGCGCGTTCTCGACCTCTACGCTGCCGCCCATTGCCTCGGTCAGCTCGCGCACGATCGCGAGGCCGATGCCGCTGCCCTCGCCAGACGCCGCGCCCGCGCGGCGCCTCAGGTGGAACCGCTCGAAGGTCGCCGGCAGATCCTGCTCGGCGATTCCGGGCCCGGTGTCGGCCACCACGATCGAACCGGGGGCGACGTGCACCGTTACATCGCCGCCCACGGGCGTCAATCGAACACCGTTCTCGACAAGGTTCGAGACGATCTGCAACGTACGGCCGTGGTCGGCGGCCGCGGTTGAATCCGCCTGCGCCTGCACGGAGATATCGACGCCGCGCTCGGAGGCCTGGCCCGCCAGTCGCTGCTTGGCCTCCGTGGCGACGGCCTCGAGGTCGACCCGCTCGCGCTTGATGTCGAGCACGCCCTGATCGAGCCGTGCCAGCGCGAGCAGGTCGGCGACCAGTCGTTCCAACCGGTCCGACTCGCGCGCGATCACCGCGGCCGCGGCGCTTGGCTCCATCGTGCCGTCCTCGATTCCCTCCGCATAGCCGCTGATCGCTGTGAGTGGTGTGCGCAGTTCGTGCGAGGTCGACAGCAGTACCGCGCGCTCGGCCTCGCGCGCGCGCGATAACTGGCTCGCCATCGCGTTGAACGAGTCGACCAGCGCTGCCAGCTCGGCCGTTCGCTCTGGTGGTACCGGATCCGGCGAGCGTCCCGATGCCAGAACCTTGGTCGCGTTGACGACCCGCGTCAGCGGCCGGTCCAGGGTGCGCGATAGCAGTGCGGCCATCAAAGCTGCCAGCGCGGCGGCAATCGCCGCCGCTACCAGCAGGCCGGTCAGATACTGGTCGTAGTCGCCGGAGGTAATGTCGGCTGGGCGCGAGACCAATACAAAGGCCCCGCGACCGGATATCGGGCGCGCCGAGTAGATCTGCTTGCGTCCTTGGCGCGACGTAACTCCGTCGGTCGGCTTGCCCTGCTTCGCTGCGGCCGCGGCGGCCGCTGGCAGCACCGATGACGCCTGTGAATACCTGACTATTTGCGGACGTTCTTCGCCACGGCCGCCAGCCGGTCTGCCGGGAGGCGGGCCGCCCCGGGGTTGCCCGCCCGGCGGGCGCCCACCGAACGGCAGGTCGCCCGATCGATCGGGCCGGTTCCCCGGTGGCGGTCTGTCGCCTTGGCGCTCGGGCAGCGGTGTGCTTGTCGGTAGCTGCGCAAACTGGGTCGCCAGCTGCGTTGCCTGGCGCGCGACGCCTTCCTTGATCGAGTCCTCGAGCGCTTGACGCGTGAGCACGATTCCAATCGCAAGCGCAACACCGACGCACAGCAGGGTCACCGCCAGCAGCGACACGAACAGCCTGCCTCGCAGAGTGCGCATCAGGGGGCCACCTTGTAGCCAACGCCGTGCACCGTCTGGATCAGGTCTGTGCCGCCGAGCTTGCGTCGAAGCTGGGCCACGTGCACGTCGACGGTGCGGGTGCCACCCGGGTAGCTGCCGCCCCAGACAAGCTCGAGCAAGCGATCGCGGCTGAGAACCACATTGGGATGGGAGAGCAGCGCCGCTAGCAGGTCGAACTCGCGGTTGGTCAGGTCGACCGCCTCGCCCGAGACCTCGACCGTGCGCGCCGCCCGCGTCAGCGTGACATCACCGGCGCTCAATACGTCGTCGCCGATTGCACGCCCGGCGCCCGATCCGCGCCGCAGGATTGCCTTCACCCGCGCCACCAGCTCGCGCGGAGAAAAGGGCTTGACAACGTAGTCGTCGGCGCCGGCCTCGAGCCCAGCGACGCGGTCGACCTCGTCCTCGCGAGCGGTCAGCATCAACAGTGGCACGGTTGTGCGCGATCGGATCTGGCGGCAGACCTCGAAGCCGTCGATTCCCGGTAGGCCGATGTCGAGCACGACCAGTTCGATCGGCAGCCGCGAAAGCTCCTCGAGTGCTTGCTCGCCGCTGCGCACCCAGGTGACGCCGAACCCGGCCCGCTCCAGGTACGAGCGCACCAGCTCGGCGATGCTGTGCTCGTCTTCGACTATCAGTACTTGGCCGGGCAAGCCATCACCTTCTCAAATACCTCGGGCGAACCGCTCGCACGGCTCGCCCGAGATTCCGGATTCTTGCGCAGCGACGTTCATGGCGCCGCGATATCTACTGACTGTCACCGGCCGGGGGAGGCCCGCCGGGGCCCTGACCGCGTCCGGGCCGACCCTTGCCTCGTTTCGGCATCAGCGCTACGGCCTTCGCTGCCTGGCCTTCTTCGCGGTTGACGGTGACTCTCTGGCCGGCCTTCAGGTCGGACAGCGTCTTCGTCTTGCGCGGGCCGGCGACCACCTTTGTGTCGCCATCGGTTGGGATCGTGACGTCCTGGCCGTCGCGCTCCGTGATCGTGATCGAGTCGTCGGCAACCGACTTGACCTTGCCTCGGTCGACACTGATCGTGACGGTCTTGCCGTCCCGGTAGACGTTCACCGTTGCGTTCGTCATGCCCTTCAGGAACGGTGGTCCGCCCGGACGGTGGCCGCGAGGCTGTTGCTGCTTCGACTTCGATTCGCCGTTGCCGCTCTTGGCTGCTGTGGCGACTGCTGCGGTTGCAAGCATCAGCACCAACGCGAGCCCGATCGCGGCCTGTCTGTGTATCGCTTTCATTTGACCTCCTGGATTGGTTACGGGGTGTTGCATGGCTGATGATCGGGTCGGGAGGTCAATCCACAGTCAGGTCCCTGTAAGCCGGATGTAAGGAGTGGCGGGCCTTGGGGCGATTTGCGCGCCGACGAGATCCCTCCGGGCTAGCCGGTTCGACCGGCACCAATGCAGCCCAGCCGATGGTCGTCCACGCTATTGGGGGTTGGCCAACTCAGGTCAATCCCCGCTTGGCAGCGCACACGTCCTCCTGACACCGTCGCTAACCACGGGAGTAAACTCGGAACCGACCGATGGCGGAAAACCAACTGTCTGGCGCCTTCACCATGAGGCTCGCAGCAGCCGCACGACGCGGAGGGGTCGCTGCGTGCCGCGCAGCTGCTCGCACGAGCCACGGCGCCGCATCGCCCGTTGACAACGACCTGGCGCTAGGCAGCGGCCGAGAATGAGGGCGCGGGCCGGTTCAGTTCTTCGACTGCGCTCTAGGGGGCTGCTATCGCTCCCCGCGTGGCGCAGTTCACCAAGGCCCAGAAAACGCAGTGCCGAAGGCCCCGGTCGCGAGCCCCTAAGAAGCAGCAAGGAAGACGCGCGGGCCGACGCGAGGCTGAAGCGTCTGAAATGGATCGCGATCATCGCGCCGCTCGCGTTTCTGTCCGTCCTACACTTGCTGCTCCACAGCGTCCTGGGTCTGTTCCACGACGTTCCCGGCGTCCTCTTCCTGTTCGGCTGGGTGGCCGTCGGGATAGCCATCTTCTCCTTCGCCGTCTTCCGGGTCATCGGTGGGCTCGAGCAGCGAATACTGGCGCAAAACAGGCAGCTCTCGACCGTGAACGAGATCGCCGCCGCGTCTGCCGAGAACCTGGAGCTCGGGGAGCTGCTGGCCGTCACCCTCGACAGGGTGCTGGAGGTTGTACGGGCTGAGGCCGGCGTCATCTTCTTGGCAGGTCCCGATAGCGAGCAACTGATCGCAGCGCACCGGCGAGGACTGTCCGCTGGGTTGACGAATCTAATCCAGAGCCAGGGACTGAGAACAGAGCCCGTGGACACGAACGCAACAGCCGCGGGACCTCCGATTGTCAACCTACTCGCAAGCTCCCAGGTGAGGGAGGCCGCAAGAGCCGAGGGCGTCCACCACGCCGTCGGTGTGCCCCTTGTAGCCGAGGGGCAGGTGACCGCCATTCTGGCCGTCGGCACCAAGCGCGAGCGTAGCTTCTCGCCCACCCAGTTGAAGCTGCTCACGAGCATCGGCGGACAGTTGGGGCTCGCCGTCAGGAACGCGATGTTGTTCGCAGACACGACACGGCGCAACCAGGATCTGGCGGCGCTGCTCGCGGTCGGGCGGGCAGCCACGTCCTCGGTGAGGCTCTCCGAGCTGCTGGCCGAGGCGTTGCACGCCGTCATCGAGGTGACCTCTGCCGAGACAGCCGAGGTTTGGCTGGCCGCGGAGAGCGGAGAGTTGACCCTTCAGCGGCAAGAGGGTCTCGCTACCGAGACCTTTCGTGAGAGGACCAGCCTCCGGCCGGGCGAGGGGCTGCCCGGCGCCGCGGTCAAGACGGGTTCACTCGTCGTCGTCCATGACCTGGGGTCGGACCCGCGTTTCGTGCGTGGGAAGGTGAAGGAGCTGGGCTTTCAGACCTACGGTGCGCTGCCCCTTCGGTACCGAGGCGAGACGGTGGGCGTGCTGGCGGTGGCGGCCCGCGACCGCGAGAGCATCTCCAGCGAGTCGGAGCTGAGATTGCTCGAAGGCATTGGCGAGCGGCTGGCAATCGCCGTCGAGAACTCCCGCCTGCACGAGCGGGTTCTGGACAGAGCCGTGCTCGAGGAGAGGGAGCGCATCGGCCGCGAGCTGCACGACGGGATGGCGCAGGTCCTCGGATACATCAACACACAGACACTGGCGATCAGGAAGCTACTGGCCTCAGGGCACGCAGATCAGGCGGAGGAGCAGACACAGGCGATGGAGAAGGCGGCCAAGCAGGTCTACACCGACGTTAGGGAGGCGATCCTCGGCCTAAGGTCCCCACTCGCCCCACGCGACGGCCTGATAGCTAGCCTGCGGAAGTATCTGAGCGACTACAGCGCGATGACGGAGCTAGCACCGAGCCTGGAGGTCAGCGACGAAGCCGAGGCTCTCGCGCTTCCCCCCTCGACCGAGGTCCAGCTGATGCGCATCGTTCAGGAGGCGTTGAGCAACGTCAGGAAGCACGCCGGGGCCACCGCCGTGACGGTCAGCTTCGAGGCCGTCGCGGAACGACTGATCGTGAAAGTGGCGGATGACGGGCGAGGGTTTACGCCGGACAGCTCCGCCCATACGGGATGGCCGCGCTTCGGCCTTCAAACGATGCGCGAGCGTGCCGAGGCGATCGGCGGCAGCTTCGAGGTGGACTCGCATCCCGACCGGGGTACCACCGTGATCGTCGACGTGCCTCTGAGGGGCCCCCTCGGGGCCACCGTATGAGAGTGCTGCTAGCCGATGACCACGCCCTGTTCCGAGCAGGTATTGCCAGCCTCCTGGAAGCTTGGGGCAACGAGGTAGTGGGAGAGGCCAGCGACGGCGTGGACGCGCTCGAGCAGACGCGAAAACTGAACCCCGACCTCGTCCTGATGGACATCGGGATGCCCCGCTGCAACGGGCTGGAGGCAACCCGCCTGATCAAGGCCGAGATGCCGGAGGTCAAGATCGTCATGGTCACGGTGTCCGACGACGACGAGGACGTGTTCGAGGCGATCAAGAGCGGCGCCCAGGGCTATCTGCTCAAGGACATGTCGGAGGAAGAGTTCAGCCGCACGCTCACCGACATCGCCGCAGGCGAGGCGCCCCTCTCGCGCGGCTTGGCCGCCAAGATCTTGGAGGAGTTCAGCCGCCTGTCCGGGGACCAGACCGAGGGTGCCACCGAGGACGAGCTGACCGAGCGCGAGCAGGAGGTCCTACAGCTCGTGGCAGACGGGTCCACCAACCGGAAGATCGCATCCGCCCTCTATATATCTGAGAACACGGTCAGCTTCCACATGAAGAACATCTTCTCCAAGCTGCACCTCAGGAACCGGGCTCACGCCGTCGCCTACGCGATCCAGTCCGGCCTCGTGAAACCGCTCGACAGCAAAGGCGACCCACCCTAATTGGTAGGGTCGGCCTACTTGCCCTGGTAGGTCTCTCCAGCCAAGAAAACTACCCGTTCTCGTCTCCACAACCACCATTCCTGGGGTTGCGGGCGGGGGACTCCATGAGCAACATTCACCTGGATGAGTCGCTCGTACTTCTGGACGCCCGAACACGAGACTGAGAGGCCAGCACCGTGCGCAAGAAAGTGATCGCGAGTCATCGCGTCGCGACGCCCCGTGACTATGACCAAAGCCCGGCGGTTCGGGCTTGCCCACGATGAAGCCGCGACCCGCTCTGATCCTGGTACTGGCGCTCGCGGTGCTTGCGCTGGTTCCCCTGTGGGGAGCCCTCGGGTTCCTCAAGCAGGAGGAAGTAGCCCACGGGGCAGGTGGACACGGCGGTCACGGGGGCGGAGGGGACATGGACGCCATGACGGAGACGTTTGCCGCCCAGACCAAGGCCTGGATTGCCAGTCACACCCGCTCCGATGGTTGCGTCGAGCCTGGGCCCCCCACGGATGAAGTGGGGGATGCAACGAAGGGCGCAGGGACGAAGAACGGGGACGACCAGATGGAAGGCATGAGCAAACAGGACATGGAAGGCATGGAAGAGGAAGATCACGGGGCCGATGACGAGGAAGGAGAGGCCGGTCACGAGGAGGGCGAGAAAGACGGTCACGGAGGGGGAGGCATGGAGGACATGAGCAAACAGGACATGGAAGGCATGAGCAAACAGGACATGGAAGGCATGGAAGAGGAAGATCACGAGGCCGATGACGAGGAAGGAGAGGCCGGTCACGAGGAGGGCGAGAAAGACGGTCACGGAGGAGGAGGCATGGAAGGCATGGACGACATGGACATGGAGCACGGGAAAGAGCACCCGCTGGTCTATCTCCAGGCGGTCAGTTTCGGCTACCTTCCCGAGAGGCTCTGTTTGAAGAGTGGCCAGACCTACCAGTTCAAGGTCATGGCCACGAACGTCACCCACGGCGCGGCCATCCAGATGAAGAAAGGCAGCAGGATGCTGCGGCTGCCGGCCGGGAGCGAACTCACCAAGGATGTCACGTTCTCCAAGCCGGGCGAGTACCTCGTGTACTGCTCCTCCTACTGCGGCATCGGGCACCAGTTCATGAAGGGGCAGATCATCGTGGAGCGCGGACCCGCCGACGAAGCGCGCGCCAACGCAAGTATCTAGCAGGCGAGGCTGAAGAGGCAGGTCACCGAGACACGGGCGGACGAAGACAGATGGCCAACCACACAACACAAACAAGGGAACGCTTCAGCGAGGGGCTCAGGAGTCTCTCGCCGGCGGAGAAGCGCCTGCTGGGCACGATCCTGGGGCTGGCTGTGCTGGCCCTGGCTTTGGGGGGCCTGTTCGCCCTAGTCATCGCGCTGGCCGAGGCGAGCTTTGTCGATATCGGGGTGCTGAGCTCCTTCAAGTTTCTAACCCTCCACGGCGCAACCAGCTTCTATTACTGGCTGTACTTGGTACAGGTTGGCGTCATCCTGTCGCTGATCTTGGTCTTCGTCGACGGAGCGCGCCTCACCCCAGTCTGGGTGAAGGTCGCCTGGCTCGGCTTGCTGTTGATCCTGGCTGGCTGGGTCGTAAACGTAGCGAGCCCTGTGAGCGGAGCGGCCGTTCTCTACAGCGCCCCCGAGCCGCTGACGGAGACGTTCAAGGGCGGGGGTACCTTCCTGGTCGGCTACATCCTCCTTGCCCTCGGTTTGATCCTTAGTGCGCTGACTGGAATGGTCGCCGCCGTCAGGCCCAAGCTGGAGGGACGCGTCAAGGAGTGGTCCTCCGTCGCCTACGGAGCATTCCTCTGGGAAGGGCTGCTGCTGACCGCCTCCGTCATCTCCCTGTTCGCCTACGTGCCGGCGGCGCAGATCGCCTTCGGGGCTGAGCCCTTCATTCGAAACTTCGACTACACGATGAGCTGGCATGTGCTGTTCCACAACATGCACTACCTGCCTCTGATGTCCGCCGTCTTGGTGTGGTACGTGCTGGTTGAGGCGACGACCGGTGTGAAGTCGATCTTCAGCGACCGTTTCTCGAAGGGAATCTTCTCCTTTTACCTGATGATCGTGCCGCCCACCTCCCTTTACCACATGTTCCTCGAGCCAGATATCTCGGGCGGAACCAAACTGCTCGGTTCGATTCTGGGCCTGCTCATCAGTGTGCCCACCATCGCGATCTTCCTGGTCATCGTCGCCTCACTCCAGGCGTGCGCCAACGGCAAGGGGGCGCGAGGTCTGTTCGGCTGGCTGCGCTACCTGCCCTGGCGAAACCCCGCGTTCGCCGCCGTCGCCATGGCCACGGTATGTGCGTTCGGCGGCGGTATCGTGGCGAACGTGCTGATCCAGGAGAGGTTCGCGTCACTGGTCAGCGACACGTACACCGTGCCGGGCTACTTCCACTTCCTCACGGCGGGGACGGTGACGCTCACATTCATCGGAGCCATGATCTACATGATTCCAACCCTGACGCGGCATCGGCTGTGCTTCCCCTCCCTGGCGGCCGCGCTCCCCTACGTTATGACTGCCGGCGTCTATGTGTTCGGTGTCGCCGGCGTGTGGGCCGGCTACCTCGGGGCCCCTCGGGAGGCCCCGGGATTCGACTACGGGGCGGGCGCTCCCGCGTCCTGGGGCACCTTGTTTACGTTTATCGGGATAGGGGCAATCATAATGGTCGCAGCCGGAGCAGCCTATGTCGTAATCCTGGTGGCCACGGGCTTGCGGGACATGCGCTCAGGCCGAGCGGTGGAGAAGCTACCCGTTGCCTCGTTCCGGCAGGCTGACGCAGTCGGCCAGAGAGTCTGGTTTGGACCGGTGGCGGTGGGCGTCCTGCTCGCGGGGATGTACGTGGCAACGGCAGTTGCCTTCAGGATGATGGAAGGCCTTCCCATTGTCACCGGATAGGAGGTTGAGCCCATGAGCTGGGACACCAAGGCACTGCTCGTGTTGACCGCGACGTGGGCGGGGACGGCCATCATCTACGTCACTTCAATGGATATGCCGACGGGAGCGCGAGCTTGGGGAGCCGGCGCGGCGCTTTTCCTGCTGATCACGCTCGGCGTATGGCTGGCGGAGCGAAAGGGCAGGCGGCGGGCTCATGTGAGCGAGCGAGCGAGCGATGCCGAGAGCTGAGCGCGGGGCAGGCGTGCGCTCCCGGGGGCACACGACCGACTTTCTGGCGCAGCCCCCAGCGCAGGTCGTCCTCCGCCCGCCGGTCATAGGCGTCGCAGCTCGCTCCGGTGCTGCTGTCTCGCTGCGAGACCTCTCGGCCCTGTGCAAGCCGCGGATCGTAGTCCTGATCTGCCTGACGGCTCTGGCCGGAGCGTTCGCTGGGGCAGGCTCGGTGCCTTCGGCGCCCGTGGTCGCCGCGCTGATGATTGCTGTGTCACTCAGTGCAGCAGGCGCCTCTGCTCTCAATCACTACTTCGAGCGCGATCTCGACTCACGCATGCAGCGCACCGGTGGTCGCCCGCTCCCCTCGGGGCGAATCGCCGACCCGCGTGTGGCGCTGGTGTTCGGCTGCGTGTTGCTTGCCAGCTCGCTGCCGGCGATGGCCGCGCTGGGGGCATGGGTGACCCTGTTCGGGCTACTCGGCGCCGCAACCTACGCTGGCCTCTACACGCTCGTGCTGAAGCCCAGGACGAGCTGGAACATCGTGGTCGGAGGGCTGGCCGGCAGCTTCGCCGCAATGGGCGGCTGGAGTGCAACCGCCTCGCCTCTGGAGCCCGCGGCACTGCTCCTCGGTCTCGTATTGTTCCTGTGGACGCCGCCTCACTTCTGGTCCCTGGCCATCGCCCTGGAGCCCGACTACCGCAGAGCGGGACTGCCGATGCTCCCCCCCGTGGTGGGCACACGCGGCGCCGCTGTGCTGGTAGCCATTCACGTGATGCTGCTGCTGAGCGCAAGCGTCGCGTTTGCTCTCGTCGGCGGTCTCGGCCCCCTGACTCTGGCGGCGGTCGCGCTCGGCGGCACGCCACTGCTGGCCACAAGCGTCTTGCTCGTACGCAACCCAACCGAGGCCCATGCACGCACCACCTTCAAGCTTTCCGGTCTCTATCTGCTCATGATCCTCGTAGCGGTCGTCGTTGATGCCGGGCTATGACCGGAGGGGTAGATGCAGAACGACTCCTTCGCCAGTGGGCTTGGCTTGATACCGAACCGACAAACGCCTTCAACAAAACCGACAAACCCAGTCAAACAAAGGAGAGAACGTATGAAGCGAGCTCCCATGATCCTGCTGCCGATCATCCTGGTCGTCTCGCTGGTGGCTTTCACCAGCTGCGGTAGCGACGACGACGGCAACGAGGGGACGAAGACGACCGCAACCGACACGTCTGGCGACATGGGCGAGATGTCCAAGGTCGTGATGTCGGAATTCAAGTTCGAGCCGTCGGACGTGTCCGTCAAGCAGGGCTCCATGATCGACGTCCCGAACGAGGGATCGGTGGACCACGACCTGAAGGTGCGCAAGAAGGGCGGCGACGATCTCGGCGGCATCGATGTCATCCCCGGCGGCAAGAGCGAAATGCTCACGGTCGACTTCGAGCCCGGCGAGTACGAGATGTACTGCTCGGTGCCTGGGCACGAGGAGTCTGGGATGGTGGGGACCTTCACCGTGAAGTAGAGCCAGGCTTGAACGAGAGCACTCGACAAGCTAGGGCGTATGGTCCTCCACCGCAGAGATGTCACCTGTGCCAGCCGCAGCAAGATGGGCCCACCCCATGAAGCGACCCCTGTTACTCGCAGCAGCCATTTCTCTCGTAGCAGTAGGCGTCGTTACCGCTGCGAAGGTGATGGGTCCCGGAGATGCTCACACCAGTGCCGGGCCGTCCGAGGCCGCCCGCGGCCGCGTCTCGCAGAAGCCCACCTACTACGTAGCAAAGCGAGACTGCAGCAACTCCGGCCCGGGCAGCGCTTCGCAGCCCTTCTGCTCGATCCAGCGCGGCGTCGACGCGATGCGCCCTGGAGACACGCTCGAGATCGGCAAGGGAACGTACCGCGGACGCGTGACGGTGAGGCGCTCGGGCACCGCGGTCGCACCGATAGTCATCCGCGGCAGCTCGCGCAACCGCGTGATCGTCGACGGGAGATGCCGGCGCTTTCCATGCCGGGAGTCGCGCTTCCCGCGGGCGGACGACATCGAGCCTCACGGAATCGTCCTCAACGACCAAAACTACGTCACGCTCCAAGATCTCACCGTGCGTAACGTTCTCATGAACGGGATCAATGCCGACGACACGACGGGGCTCACGATCGAGCGGGTGACGGTCAAGCGCACCGGGATGAGCGGCATCAACGTGTACGACTCCACGAAGGTCGCGATCCGCAACAACCGCGTTACGCGCTCCAACCTTGGGATCCGAAGGACAAATGGGGGCTTCATGGACGACGAGGAATCGATCACGATCGTCAATACCTCGGACTTCGACATCGCCTACAACTATCTCCACGACTCTGTGAAGGAGGGCATCGACATCAAGGTCGGTTCACGCGGCGGGGCAGTGCATCACAACCGCGTGACACGAATGTGCGATGTGGGCATCTATCTCAACGAAGCGCATGATGTGAACGTCTACCGAAACCGTGTTCTCAACTCGGGGTCCTTCAAGCGCGGCCGGCGTGTCCGGCGATGTTCGTCGCTACCGACGTACGGCCGGCTGATGGGGAAGTACTTCGGCGACGGGCTGCTCCTGGCCGTGGGCGACCTGGGCAACCTCAGCAAGGGGCGACTTTCGAACATCCGTGTGTACAGGAACGTGGTCTCGGGAGCCAATCTCAACTGCCTAGATTTCTGGGACCAACTGAAAGAAAGTGGGGACGGCCAAGGCAAGATGACTGACATCAGGGTCGAGAACAACGTCTTCTACGACTGCGGCAGGAAGGGGATCGGCGGCGGCATCCGGCTCGACGATGCCTCCAAGACCACGATCGTCAACAACATCATCACCCTGAACGACGAGGCCGGGATCACCGGCAACGCGGTACGCGAGA
>SDBV01008758.1_pt1 | contig 13594 bp, 11 predicted proteins | sample 2277081 | NCBI WGS metagenome assembly SDBV01 (sample SAMN10402039, study PRJNA504765) | marine sediment metagenome | isolation source: marine sediment core GS10_PC15, 223 cmbsf | place: Arctic Ocean: Southern Knipovich Ridge | collected 2010 | reverse complement strand
ATCGTCGTGCCACCGTGTAGGGCCGACGACCGCTGCGGTAGCGGTACGCGTAAGATCGTGACCGCCCTTGCCGCAGCGAGGAATAGGTCCGGTGTTGAATGCCGCCGCGCGGAGACCCACGTACCGCTGCGGACGTGAAATCGGGGAATACGAAGAATCCACAGACCACGGCCAACACACACAATGTCTTCATCATCACACTCATGACAACTCACCTCCCCGAGTTATGGGTTTTCGCTTCCCGGAAGATGCTCCCCTCGCACAATCCACGCTCGAGATTGCCGGAAACTGCATCAAGCGACCAGCGACCGCAACCAAACTGGCCGCTTCCGAAAGGCCGTAAAGTCTTTGGCCATGTTGAAGCTTGCCGGTTAGCGCGACAAGAAGTTCGCCCAATAAATTCTTCCCATGGCGGTCTGTTGCGGCAAGTCTCTAAATCAAGGACTTCGCGATTCGCTCTGGCGTCAGGCCGGTAGTAGGCATTAAGACAATGACACTCGTCATTCGCGGGCAAGAAACTCTCCTGATGCCTACTACCGGCCTGACCCCGGAGACAAGAGCTGTCACGAGCCTTGCAGTTCCTTCGCCTTTGCCCGAGCCGCGCGGCGGCGGTCGGGCTCTCTCAGGAGGATCTTGCGCAGGCGAATTTGGGTCGGCGTGATCTCGACCAGTTCGTCGGCTTCGATGAACTCCAAGGCCTCTTCGAGCGAGAGGCGTCGGACCGGTTTTAGCAGGATGTTGCGGTCGCTCCCGGCGGCCCGGATGTTCGTGAGCTTCTTCTCCTTGGTCGGGTTGACGTCCATGTCGCCGCTGCGGCTGTTCTCGCCCACGATCATGCCCTCGTACACCACGTCGCCCGGCGCCACGTGCAACTCGGAACGTTGCTGGAGGGTGTCCAATGCAAAAGCGACCACCTTGCCCGCCACGGTAGAGACCAGCACGCCGGTCGAACGGCCGGGGATCGACGGCTCCTTCGGCTTGTAGCGTTCGAACCGATGATGGATCACGGCCGTCCCCTGCGTGGCGTTCAGCAGCCGCGTGCGGAGCCCGATCAGCCCCCGGGCGGGGATCGAGAAGGTCATGTGCGTGTAGTTGCCACGGGTCGTGATGCCGGACAATTGGGCGCGTCGGGCACCGACCATTTCCATCACCGGGCCCGTCTGGTGGTCGGGGACTTCCACCACGAGCGTCTCGAACGGCTCCTCGACCCTGCCGTCGCGGCGGCGGAAAATCACTTCCGGCTTACCGACCGACAGCTCGTACGATTCGCGCCGCATGGTCTCGATCAGCACGCTGAGGTGCAACACGCCGCGTCCCGAGACGGCAAACTGTTCGGTGCCGGAAATCGGTTCGACGCGCAGCGCGACGTTCCGCTCCAACTCGCGCATCAGCCGCTCGCGGAGGTGGCTGTTGGTCACGTACTTCCCATCGCGTCCGGCCAAGGGCGAACTGTTAATGCCGAACGTCATCCGCAAGGTCGGCTCGTCGACGTTCAAGCGCGGCAAGGCCCGGGGTGCTTCGGCCGAGCAGATCGTATCGCCGATCTCCACGTCGGCCAGCCCGACCACGGCCACGATGTCGCCCGCATCGGCCTGGTCGACTTCTTTGCGGCCGAGATTGTCGAAGGTATAGACCGAGGCGACCTTGCCTTGCACGGTGCGGTCGTGGGCCTGCATCAACACCACGTCTTGCCCCTTGCAGATCGACCCCGCCCCGACGCGGCCGATGGCGATCCGGCCCACGTAATCGGACCAGTCGAGCGTGGTCACCAGCATCTGCAGCGGCTGGGCGACGTCGACCGCCGGGCCGGGGATCTCTTTGAGGATCAAATCCATCAGCGGCCGGATCGTGTCGCCGGGCACGTGGGGATCGTGGGTGGCGAAACCCTCCTTCGAGCTGGCAAACAGATACGGGAAATCGGCCAGCGAATCGTCGGCTCCGAGTTGCAGGAACAGGTCGAACATTTCATCGACCACCTCGTGCGGCCGGGCGTCGCCGCGGTCGATCTTATTGATTACCACGATCGGGCGCAGGCCCTCTTCGAACGCTTTGGTCAAGACGAACCGCGTTTGCGGCATGGGCCCTTCGGCCGCATCGACCAGTACCAGGCATCCGTCGGCCATCCGCAAGACACGCTCGACCTCGCCCCCGAAATCGGCATGGCCCGGCGTGTCGATGATGTTGATCTTCACGCCCTGGTAAGGGATGGCGATATTCTTGGCCAGGATCGTGATCCCACGTTCCCGTTCCAGATCGTTGGTATCGAGAATCTGCTCGCCCGAAAGCTCCGATTCGCGGAACTGCCCGCTCTCGCGCAGCATACAGTCGACCAGCGTCGTCTTCCCATGATCGACGTGGGCAATGATGGCAATGTTCCGCAGATCGTCGCGTCGTTCGGGCATGGCAAGCTGGGAGACTCAACGGGGTGGGGGCCGGACCATGGCAACCCCGCATTATACCCCGAGTGAAAACGACCGGTCAAGGGCCGCCGGCGGAAAGATGCGGGGTGACGGCAGCAAGTTCGCTTTTCGTATCATTTACTCCTTTGAGAAAGAGATGCCAGTCATTGGCCCGGGCGGCCGAGTCGCCCGAGTTGCAGTTGCTTCTCGAGGCGGAGTTCCTGCTGCGCCGCGTTTGGGGCCCTTTTCTGACCGCCTTGGGCGTGGTTGCGCTGACACTGCCCGCCAAATGCAGCCGCGGCGCGACCGAGAACCCCGTAGAGCCCTTTGGTGGGGCTGGTCAACTCGATGGCGTGCGAAAAACGCCCCAATACCCCTCTGAATGGCACATGCCGACCGACCTTGCAGAGCTCGTTGAAAGCCTCTGCGGGCTGCGTTTGCGAGCGATGATTGACAACCCTGGCCCGTTGGGCCAGACTCAGGGCTGATTCAAATGCCCATCAGCCAGCTTGTCTGCGGGACGTTGCCTTGTTACAATGACTATGTGGGCTCTGCTGTTGGCACTGTATGCGGCGGACGGTCTGTTCGCCGGTGAAGGAGCCGGATCAGTGGACAAGTTCCCCGTTGCGCTCTCGACCGCCGGTCCGGGATGGACCCGGCTTTCTACGAGGCTGGTGCTCGCCCTGGCCGTATGCACCCCACTCTCGCTGGGCGCCTCGTCATCGCTTGCGCACGGCCAGGAAGACGACCAGCACGCAGACCATCCGACGCTTCAGTGGACACTGGAGTCGAGCCACGCGACGCTGGCTCCCGACGCGACCGGCTTCTACGTGCGGTTCCGCCTGCGCGCTGCCAAGGAGGCAGCCCGGGCACGGCAGCCGCTGAATCTGGCTTTGGTCTTTGACCGCTCCGGCTCGATGAAAGAAGAATCGAAAATCGGCTATCTGCGTCAGGCCGGGCACCTGGTGACCGACAATCTCACGCCACAAGATCACGTGGCCTTGGTCGCTTATAACCACCAGGTGCAGACTCTGGTCCCGATGCACCCGGTGGTCAACCGAGAATACTTGCACCATCGCATCGACGAACTGCACGCCGCGGGCCAAACCAACCTCAGCGGAGGTCTGTTGGAGGGTTGCGCTGAAGTCGGAAAACGCCTCGGCCAGCCGGGGCTTCACCACGTGATCCTGCTGACCGACGGCCTGGCCAATCGCGGCGTCATCGACCCGGACAAGCTGGTGGAGTTGGTGAAGCGCTCCGCCCGGGGCGGGACCACGGTGACCACGATCGGCGTGGGAATCAAGTATAACGAAACCCTTTTAAGCCGGCTGGCCCAAGCGGGCGGGGGCCGGTACGTCTACGTGGCCGAGCCCGAGCAGATCCCGGAGGCCCTCCACCGGGAGTTGGGCGCCCTGCTGGCCGTGGTGGCCCAGAACGTCAAGCTCAAGATGGAGCTGCCGCCGGGTGTCGAAGTGCAGCAGGTTTTCGGTCGGGAGGAGCCGCTGCAACCGGGTGTCGTGGAGGTCCCGCTGGGCGATCTGACCAGCGGCCAGCGGCAGGTGATTCTGGTGAAACTTCGCTTGGCTCAGGATGCCCAGGCCGGCGGGCCGATCGAATTGCGGGCGGTGCTCACCTATGACGAGGTTGCCGAGGCCCAGCGGGTCGAAAGCCAGCAAACGCTAACGATGAACCCAGCGGCCGCGGGTGGAGTCGTCGAGGCAAACCAAGTCAGTGAGGTGCTCGCCTACGCGCGGCTGGTCGAAGCCGTAGACAAGCTCGCTCTGGCCGTCGAGGGGATGGACCGAAAGCTGGCCGCCGAGGTGCTGGAAATCCGAAACAAGCAATACCCGGCCTTGAAGCAAGTCGCCCTGAAAAGCGGCGACCAGGAGTTCTTCAACAAGGCCTTCCTGTTTGAACACTACGCCCGGGAACTCCAGGAGTTGATCGAAACGGGGGCCCTCCACTCGCACAGCGAAGAGCGGGCGAAATTGCAAAAGGAGCTGCACTATCGACGGTACCTGATGGAACACCATCGGCACCGTCACTAAGAGGTCCGCCAGTGTGCCCACGGCAGATTGGGCAGAACGATCGCAATCCGTAGACGGTCCGGCTTCCGTCGGGCGGCGACAAGTTTAAGACCGCAAGTGTCCCAACTCAAAAAACCTTCGGATGGGGAGGATACCGCAATGAAACGTCTATTGATTCTCGTCGGCGCCGTGGCACTGGCGATGTACCTCACAAGCCGTCCGGCCCTGGCCGGCTCGGCACATCACGGTGGCCACCATGCTGGGCACGGCGGCCACCATGCTGGGCACGTCGGCCACCATGCTGGGCACGGCGGCCACCATGCTGGGCACATCGGCCACCATATTGGGCACGTCGGACACCGTGTCGGGCACGTCGGACACCATCGTGGGGTTGGGCGCCTGGGTCACCACGCGGTGCATCGTGGCTCGGGGCTTCATCTGAGTGTCGGCTCGGGGCGCCATTACTCGAGCTACTACGGCTATCGATATCCGTACAGCTACAGCTATGGCTATTCTTACCCGGCGTACCGCTCCTCTTATTACCCGACGTACCAACGGGCGTATCGCTCCGGGTATCCGTCTTGTTCCAGCCCGAGCGTGATAGTCATCCCGCCGAACCAGCCGAAGGCGGAGGAGGACGAGGACGAGCAGCCCAAGGTCGAGCCGGCCCCGGAACCGGTGCCTCCGCCGGCGCCTGCGGCCGTCCCCCGTGCGGGGAGATCGCCGCGCTCGCTGGAGACGATTCGGTATGCCGTTTTGCGAAGCGTGCAGCCGCTGTCCGAAAGAGCGCCGCTGTCCGAAAGATTGACGGTGCAGAAGCCCGCCGAGTTTGCTCCAAAGAGAATCGCGGGTCCGACGCCCCGGCCGTCGGCAGCTTCAAAGCGCCCGTCTGCCGCCGGGGCGCTGGGTCCGCAGTTGGCGGTGCCCAAGGTCCGCTCGCTGATCTCGGACGACGATGTTCCCTGGGTCGCTCAGTAAGGGCAAGTCATTGGGGTCATCGTTGTCATTGGGGTCAGTCATTGGGCCGGTTGGCCCCGGGTGATTGCGCACCTGGGGCCACCCGGCCCAAGACATCGTAGAACCGTTAACCATCCTTGCTCCCCAAGCCACTGCGCACCACGTGCGGTGGCTCGTTTCATTTCAGCTCTGCGGCTTTTCTCCGCGGCCTGAAAGCGGGATGTAGATTCCGTCCTCGCTGACCTCGGCGTTGTCTTGCGGCGCCGCGTCCATATCGATTTCGACCAGGTCGGCTACGTAATCCAAGGCCTTGTCCAGGCCGGCGAAGCGCATCAGGTCTTCCGCCACCACCTCGTCGTCGAGAAACATCTGCCCGCCGACCGGACCGGCCACGAATTCGATGCCGGCCGAAGGAGTATCGAAATCCCAATGAATCTCCTCAGCGTCGATCCCCAGACGTGCAAGCCACGCCTTCAGATAGGACTCGACCACCGACCGGCCGAGGAACGCATGGCCGCGGGAGACAGAAACGTACGCTTCTTCGCATGGCGGCGGGGCAACCGAGCCGTAAAGCACTTCGGTCGTGGGGGCGAAATACAAGCGCATTTTCTGGTCCGCGTCGCCGGAGGTGGTCCAATGCCAACTCGCGTCGTCCCGCGGCAGTTGAATCCTGGAGGTATCGATTCCAGGACAAACGAACCGGATCATGGCCAGCACATGTTCCTTGGGATATAGGGTGAATTCCTCAATCCGGCCTTCGCCGGAGTAGGTCATTTGCAGAGGCTCTTGACCGTCACAGTTCTTTGGTTGGGCGGCAAACCGGAACGGCTGAAGGCGAAGGTGGGCCAGATACGACGGAAGCACCAGCGTGGCCGCATAAGCTTCCACGTCGCTTTCGGTCAGGTACGCCCACAAAGAAATCATCGTTCCTTCCCCGCGATCATTCCACCCGGAGCGATCCCGGCTGTCCGAGCTACGTCTCCACGCTACCGGGAGGCGTTCATTCTGTCAACACGGGCCCCAGTTCCGGGCAATTAAACGGGACAGGTCTAATTCCCGCTTTTCCGCTGCCCGGTAGGCTGTGTCTTATTCCTTTTTGCGACCACGGGACCGCAAAGTTGACTGCCAGCCGAGGCGTTTGGCGGTCTGCTTTACCCAGTCGCCTGCTCCGCAGCCCTGGCCGCGTGCCACGCTGCCACGGAGCGACCGAAACCCCCGTAGAGGCCTTTGGCGGGGCTGGTCAACTCGACGCGGTGCGAAAAACGCCCCAATACGCCTCTGAAGGTCACATGCCAACCCACCTTGCAGAGCTCGTTGAAAGCCTCTCCTGGCCGCTTTTGCGACCGATGTTTGACAACCCTGGCCCGTTAGGCCAGACTCGGGACTGGTTCAAAGCCCTATCAGTTGACTCGGCAGTTTTCTCGTGATGGAAGAAAAGCACAACGAACGCCCTGAGGGCGCCGATAATCCCATTCTCGCTGAACCGATGCAACCGGGATTGTTCCGCATTTGCCCGGAATGTCGCGCCTGGTTCGCACTGGAATTGATTCACTCTCGCCCCGACGAGAAACAAGGAAGCGTATCCTTGTACCGTTGCTCGAAGTGCAGCGCGGAGACCAAGTTCGCCGAATGCCATCCACCGGATGTGATCTGAGGCCGCCGCTGGCGTGGCAGATATGCAGCGGCCCTTCCGATCACAATTGTCACGATCACAAGTACATTCCCCGACTGGACACAATGGCTGACGATCTTCGAACATACCTTGCGCTTGGCGACAGCATGAGTATCGACCTGTACACTGGCGTCGAGGGCGGTGGGGCAGTGAACCAGTTTCACCGATGGCTTAACTATCACAACTGGCTTGGCAAATCTTGGGCACTGAAGGATAGAACGGCTGACATGTGTCGAATGCGATACGTGCCCGCAGATGCGAAAGGAGACGTGATCACGTTGACCATCGGTGGGAACGATCTTCTTGCTGACAAGGAGCGTTACCTTGACCAGGGGCTGCTTAGTTTCGCTCAGGAGCACATGGGGTTGTTGACGGCCATCCGAAGACAGAATCCAGCCGCATTGTTCATCGTGGGAAATATATACGCACCGCAGACCCCCTTGCCGGATGGCCTAGTCAAAGCACTTGATGAAGCCAATGCAGTTATCGCTTCAAACGTTCGGTCGCTTGACGGCCGACTCGCTGATATTCGTGGGGCATTCCGGGACCATGAGGCCGAGTACCTTTGTTACGACATCGAACCGAGTCTCAAGGGGGCCACTGTAATCGCTGGCCTTTTCCAACCTTCGGCCAACCGGCACCTTCCACCCCAAATCTGAAATCCGACCTACCCTCTGGCCTCGCGGACCAGGTGCTGGGTGTCAGAGCGCCATTAGTCATTAGAGTGCCAGGCCGGGACGGTAGTAGCCCATAGCATCCGTCGCTAATGGCTAATGGCGCTCTGACCGCAGATTGCCGACAGGAGGATCGCCGCTGTTTCTATCCGGAGGATGCGGGGCCCCAGATCGATCGTTCGCCAACCGGCGGCGACCGCTAGCGAGACTTCTTCATCGGTGAAGCCGCCTTCGGGGCCCACGGCCAAGAACACGGGTCCTTCCAGATCGGCGGCCGACAGCGGGTCCACGCCCGTCTGCTGGCCGTGCGGTTGGGCCAGCAGCCGGCAGGGTGCATCCCCGGCGTCGGCTACGTAGTCGGCCCACGGCCGCGGCTGGGCAATCTCCAGCAGCCGGTTGCGGCCGCACTGCTTCGAGGTCTCGATTACCGTCCGCCGCAGACGCTTCAGCGACTGCGGGGCCGGCCGGGCCACTGATCGGGCGGTCAGAAGCGGCACGATCCGGCCCACGCCCAGCTCCACGGCCTTTTCTACCAGCCACCGCTGCCGGTCCCCTTTGGGCAGGGCCACGCCCAAGGTCAATTCCAGGGGCAGCTCGCGGTCCACCTCTTGGCGGGAGAGCACCGCCAGGCGGACTTCGCTTCGGCCGACCTGCTCGACCCGGGCCACGAACTCCGCCCCGCTGCCGTCGAACAGCACGACCTGAGCGCCCGGTTTGGCCCGCATTACGTGCGTCAGGTGGTGTGCCTCGGGCCCGACCAGCAGGGCCCGGTCTTCGGAAACGGGGGTCTCGCTGAAATAGCGGTCGGTCACGTTTGCAGCGGCTCCATGTGTTGAACCGAAAAAGGGGCTGTTGAACCGAAAAGGGGGGGCGATTGTGCTGAGAGCCTATCCGAAAACCCCTCACCCCCGGCCCCTCTCCCCGCAAGCGGGGCGAGGGGGGGACGTTCCTGGATAGGCAATAAGCACGCGGCTGGCCGTGCCGGCAAATTCGGCCCGTCCCCTTTTCGGCAACCCTGCGTCAAGATTTTCGGTGAATTGTACCGAAAACAACAGAGACACGGGAGGGAGTCTTGTCGTCCAAACCGCCGGCCCTTGCCCCCCCGTCAAACGATTCAGTCAGACAATTCAGTCGGACAACCGAACGGAGTTGCAGCCGATGTACCAAGCCCACTGGGGTCTGCGAGAATCGCCTTTCCGGAGCTGTCTCGATCCGCGGTTCTTCTACCACAGTCCCACCCACGAGGAGGCCCTGGCCCGGCTGCACTTTCTGGTCGAGCAGCGGCGTCGGATGGGGTTGTTGATGGGTGTTTCCGGCAGCGGCAAGTCGCTGCTGCTGGAGGTGTTTGCCGAGCAGCTACGCCGAACGGGTCGCCCCGTGGCCAAGGTCAACCTGCTGGGCCTGGAGCCGGCCGAGATGCTCTGCCTGCTGGGGGCGGGCCTGGAGTTGAACCTCGATCCGTCCGAGTCGGTTGCCAGACTCTGGCGGTCGGTCACCGATCGGGTGGCCGAATATCGCTATCAGCAGTACGATACGATCGTGCTGCTGGACGACGCAGACCGGGCCGGCGGCCGGGCGCTGGACCTGGTGACGCGGCTGGCGCAACATGATCCCTCGCCGGCCTCGCGGCTGACGATCGTGCTGGCGGGACAGCGGATGCGGATGAACCGCATCGGCGAGCAGTTGCTGGACCTGGCCGAACTGCGGATCGACGTGGACCCCTGGGAGCAGCCCGAAACGGAGGCCTTCCTCAGCTCGTCGCTGGCCCAGGCGGGCCGCCAGTCGTCCGTGTTCGCCGATTCGGCGGTCGCCCGGCTGCACGAGCTTTCGCGAGGCATCCCCCGGCGGATCACGCAACTGGCCGATCTGGCCCTGGTGGCGGCCGCCGGCGAGGAACTCCAGCAGGTCGACGTTGAGGTGGTCGAGTCGGTGTTCGAGGAGTTGAGCTTGATCGAGGTGTAGCGGGCGGATGGTGAGGGACGGGGCTATCGGCAAACGCAAGCACAAGCACAAGCACGTGCTCTTGGACAGATTCAAAACAAGCAGACGCCCGACGAGACTCTCTTCGCTCCCTGCCACCCGCCCCGCCGCCCTCGCCCCACTTGAACGCCCTCGGGGCAGCCGGTAGACTCGCGGCATGAGTCAGCCGCGCAGAATGATCATCCTGACCGACGGGCACTACAGCGCACACGCCGCCAAGACGGCCATCTGCGTGGTGCGTTACAAGCCCGACGAAGTGGTCGCCGTGCTCGACCGGGACCTGGCGGGCAAGACCTGCGAGGAAGTGATGGGTACCGGCGGCGAGATTCCGTTTGTGGGTTCGCTGGCCGAGTCCCCAGAGGCCAACACGTTGCTGATCGGCATTGCACCGCCGGGCGGCAAGATCCCCGCTGCTTGGCGGCCCATCATCCTGGAGGCCATCGCCCGGAAGCTGACGGTCATCTCCGGCCTGCACGATTTCCTCCGCGACGACGTGGAGTTTTCCCGTGCGGCTGCCGAGCAGGGTGTGCAACTGGTAGATCTGCGCCACAGCGACGAACACGAGGTGGCCAGCGGCCGGCCTTTCAGCCAGGACTGCCTGCGAATTCACACCGTGGCCAACGACTGTAGCTGCGGCAAGATGGTCGCCGCCGTGGAGGTCGCCCTGGGGTTGAACCGGGCCGGCGTAGACGCCGCCTTCGTGGCCACCGGGCAGACGGGCATAATAGTGGCCGGCGAAGGTTGCGCGGTGGATCGCGTGATCTCCGATTTCGTCGGCGGAGCGGCCGAAAAACTGGTGCTGAACAATCAGCATCACGAGGTGATCGTGGTCGAGGGCCAGGGCAGTCTCTACCATCCCCGTTACTCCGGCGTGACCTTCGGGCTGTTGCACGGGGTGAAACCGGACGGGCTGATCTTCTGCTACGAGATGGGCCGCAAGACAATCGACGACATCAAACACCTCAGCTTGCCGGCACACGCGAAGGCCATCGAATTCTACGAGACTTGTGCCAACGTGATGCACCCCTGCCGGGTGATCGGAGTGGCGGTAAACGGCCAACGTTTCCCGGACGACGAGGTGGCCGCGGAGTGCCGGCGGGTGGGCCAGCAGTTGGGACTGCCCACGTGCGACGTGATCCGTCACGGTCCCCAAAAACTTGTTGACGCGGTGAAACAACTCAAGCGGCGGTTGAACGAATGAACCTCACACTCCACCGATTCGACCTGCCCACCCGGCACCCGTTTACGATCTCTCGCGGCACGACCACCGTGCAGCCGACGTTGATCGTTCAGTTGGAGCAGGACGGCGCGCGCGGCTACGGCGAGGCGCCCGAATGTCAATACTACGGTGCCACCATCGACAACATCACCGCTGCGCTGGAGCGGGTACGCCCGCAGGTCGAGTCCACCAAGCTGGAAGATCCGGTCGATTTCTGGGAGACGATGGACCGGCTGCTGCGCGGCGACGCACCCCGCGGCTCGCCATGCCCGGCCACCTTCCCGCAGTGCGCCCTGGACGCCGCGGCACACGATCTGTGGGGCAAACTGCGCGGGGCGCCCGTCTGGAAGCTCTGGGGGTTGAGCCTGGAGGGCCTCCCGGCGAGCGACTACACGATTGGCATCGACTCGATCGACGTGATGATCGACAAGCTCGAGGAGTTTCCCGGCTGGCCGATCTACAAGATCAAGCTGGGCACTCCGGAGGACCTTCAGATCGTCCGCAGCCTCCGCCAGCAGACCGATGCGGCGTTTCGCGTGGACGCCAATTGTGCGTGGACCGCCCGGGAGACGATCAGCAACGCCGCGGCCTTGAAACAGTTGGGCGTAGAGTTCATCGAGCAGCCGCTGCCGCCGGAGGATTGGGAAGGGATGAAAGCGGTCTATCGCGAGTCGATCCTGCCGGTGGTGGCCGACGAGAGCTGCCAGGTCGAGCCGCACGTCGACCGCTGCGACGGCCACTTCCACGGGATCAACATCAAGCTGGTCAAGTGCGGCGGGCTCACCCCGGCCAGGCGGATGATCGCCCGGGCAAGGGAATTGGAGATGAAGGTGATGGTCGGCTGTTTCACCGAATCCACGGTGGGCATCTCGGCCATCGCCCAGTTGTTGCCGCTGTTGGACTACGTCGACATGGACGGGGCGCTGTTGCTGGGGCGGGACGTGGCCACCGGCGTGACGATCGATCGCGGCCGGGTCGAGTACCCCCAGGAGGACGGGTGCGGAGTGAGCCTGCTTCCACACTAAGGAGTTGTCCAAGAACAAGTTCCCGTTTTTTGCGTTTGTTGATAGCCCCGCCCGGGAGGGCGGGGTTCCTGGAATGTCGCCACATCCAACCCCACCCTGCCGGGCGGGGCTATTCTCCAAAAGTGCGACGTTGTTTTTTGACAACTCCTAAGCCACGACCGGTGGGCGCGCCAAACGACCGTAACGGGCGGCCGAAAAACGACTTCCCTTTTCACCGACGCGGCCATCCCGAACGCAGCAAAGGATCTGCCCCGAATTCCGGAGTAGATTCTTCGCGTGGCTGCGAATGACGCGCCGGGAAGCCCGATCTCACTCTCCGGTCGTCCCTTAGATCTCGCTCATCAGCTTGTCGAAATCCCGCACGGTCACGGCCGGCATCGTGTCGAAGGAGATTCCCGTGAGCTTGGTCAAGGCAACCGAGGCCTTCATGGCTTCGTCGGTTCCCGGCAACGAAACCACAAACACCAGGTCCTGTGGGCCGAGCGTGGCGTACATGGCCTGGACTTCGCCGCCGAACTGTTTGACCAGATCGACGGCCTTGTCGGTGCGCTGGATGCTCATTTCCTGCAGCGCGCGAGACGAGTACTTGCCGAACATCAAGAAGGTAGCCATGGCCCTGTCTCCTTTCTGGACTGAGGACTAATACCCGGGCTGGTTTCAGCCGGTCAGATGCCCGCCGTTATCGATTGCCGGGGCGGGGCTGTCAAGGGGGGCGGGACGAGGCGTGAGGCGGGCTCACCGCTTGATCAACGGCACCAACTTTCGCTGGGCGGATCCCGTGTAGAGTTGGCGGGGACGGTGGATCCGCATGCCCCCCGACGCCAAGTGCATCTCGCGCCAGTGGGCGATCCAGCCCGGCAGGCGGCCCAGCGCGAACAACGCGGTGAACATCTGCTTGGGTATCCCCATCAGGCTGTAGATGATGCCCGAATAGAAGTCGACGTTGGGGTAGAGTTTTCGCTCGATGAAATAGGGATCGGACAGGGCGACCTCTTCGAGTTCTTGGGCCAACTCGAAGATGGGGTCCTTCTTGCTGTTCTTTTTCAGCAGTTTGTGGCACATCTCCTTGATGATCTTGGCCCGGGGATCGTAGTTCTTGTAGATGCGATGGCCGAATCCCATCAGGCGGAAGGGGTCGTCGGGGTCGCGGGCGCGGTCGATGTACTTGCCCAGGTTGTCGTTGTCGGCGTGGATCATCTCCAGCATCTGGACGCACTCTTCGTTGGCACCGCCGTGCAAGGCCCCCCAAAGTGCGCAGATTCCGGCCGAGATGCTGGAAAACAGGTTTACGGTGCTGGAACCGACCATGCGGACCGTGGAAGTGCTGCAGTTCTGCCCGTGGTCCGCATGCAGCGTCAACAGCAGATTCAGCGCCTGGACAAAGTCGGGATCCATCTCGTACTTCGCGCTGGGCACGGCAAACATCATTTGCAGAAAGTTCCGACAGTAGCTCAGGTTGTTCTGCGGATATACGAACGGCTGGCCGATCGACTGCTTGTAGCTGAAGGCGGTAATGGTGGGCATCTTGGCCAACATCCGATAGATGGCCAGCTCCCGCTGTTGCGGGTCGGCCGGATCGAGCGAGTCTTTGCAGTAGATTGCCAACGCCCCGACCACCGAACTGAGAATGGCCATGGGGTG
>SDBV01008757.1_pt1 | contig 13595 bp, 16 predicted proteins | sample 2277081 | NCBI WGS metagenome assembly SDBV01 (sample SAMN10402039, study PRJNA504765) | marine sediment metagenome | isolation source: marine sediment core GS10_PC15, 223 cmbsf | place: Arctic Ocean: Southern Knipovich Ridge | collected 2010 | reverse complement strand
CACCAATTGTGGATTTTGGAATGATTCAAGGTTTGCATAAAACAAAAGTGTTCGCTTTCATTAAAGGTCTTATTGATTCTGGAGTTGAAATCCAGTCGAAGAAAGAAGCATTTCCAGATGAAGAAAAAATTAAGGGCGAACATATGAAAAACAAAGTTAATGTAGAAGAAATTAAATCAAAGATAGACAAATTATAAAATGGAAGAAAAAAAACAAGAAGAAATTATTACGAAAGACGAATATGCAGAAGTTCCAGAAGAAGTTTTGAACGAAGCAGATTTAAAAGAAGTTAAAGAAATGGAAAGTGAGAAGAAAGACGAAGATAAAAAAGGGTATCAAAAAGGAGATAGAAAAAAGTTTAGAAAAGGTGGGCCAACAAGAGAAGAAGTTGTTGAAGCTTGGGAGCCCAAGACTAAACTTGGATTTGAAGTGAAATCTGGCCAAATTAAAAATATTGATGAAATTCTTGACAGTAATAAAAAAATACTTGAATCTGAAATAGTTGATAGTTTAGTTAAAGTTGAATCTGATTTAATTTCTATTGGACAATCTAAAGGTAAATTCGGTGGCGGAAAGAGACGTGCTTGGAGACAAACTCAGAGAAAAACAAAGGAAGGAAATGTTCCGACATTTTCAGCGATGGCTGTTGTTGGAGATTCTGATGGGCATATTGGAATTGGAGATGGGAAAGCCAAAGAAACTTTACCTGCAAGAGATAAAGCGATTAGAAAAGCTAAATTGAATTTGGTTAAAATAAAGAGAAGTTGCGCTGCATTTGATTGCGATTGTTCTGAATTACATTCTATTCCTTTCCAAGTTACTGGAAAATCCGGAAGTGTGAGGGTTACTTTGATTCCTGCACCTCAGGGAACTGGTCTTGTTGTTGCAAATGAATTGAAGAAAGTTTTGAAGCTTGCTGGAATAAAAGATGTTTATTCTAAAAATTCAGGAAGATTAAGAACGACATTTAATTTAGTGAAGGCTTGTATGGATGCTTTAGAGAAAACTACAGAGAGGGAGGAGAAAAAATGATAGCAGTAATAAGAATTAAAGGAATGATTGGAATTAAGAAAGCAGTTGCTGAAACCCTTCATAGATTAAGGCTTAGAAGAAAATATTCATGCGTTGTTATTGAAAAGCCAACTGAAGCACAAATTAAAATGTTAAATGGATTGAGAGACTTTATTGCGTTTGGAGAAATAACTGATGAAACTTACAAAGAATTAAAGGCAAAGAGAGGGCAAATGCAGGGAACAAAGTCCCCTACGTCGTCCCCGAATAAATCTGGAACGAAAGACGAAAAGGATAAATTGAAACCTTTTTTCAGACTTCATCCTCCTCGAGGTGGAATTGATGCAAAGAAACATTTCGGTGTTAAGAAAGGTGTTTTAGGAGATAATAAAGATAAAATAAATGATTTGATAGTGAGGATGTTGTAAGATGTTAATAGAAAATACTGTTTATGATGAGGGGGAAATAATATTAGAACCTGTAAAGATAGAAATAAATGATCTTGCAGATTTAAAGGTTGGAGAACAATTTCCCAATTCTGAGCTAGAAGAAACAGTTTATTATATAGGAAAAAAACAAGTAAAAACTATTGAAAAATCTTTTTGTTATAAGAAAAAATATAGCAAATATTTAAAATCGGCTAAACAAATCAAATTAAAATGACAATACAAACTAAAAAACGTAAAAAAGTTTCAAGACATCATGGAATGAACATGGGAACTCATGGTGGTGGAGCAAGAAAGAAACGTAAAAAATCCGGGCATAGGGGTGGAGTTGGAATGTCTGGTACAGGTAAAAGAGCTGATCATAAGAAAACCTTGATTACAAAATTATACGGAAACTCATATTTTGGAAAACAGGGTGTTACATCTCGTGGGACAAAGAGAGATACAAGGCAGAGAATTAATTTAGAACAAATTGGATTAGATTTATCAAAATATGGGCAGAAGACTACAAAAGGTTGGGAGCTTTCATTGCCTAAACACAAGGTTCTTAGAAAAGGCGACGTTAAGGAAAAGATAATAATTAATTGTTTTGAAGCTTCTAAATCTGCAATTGCAAAAGTTAAGAAAGCTGGTGGAGAGATAATCGTTAAAGAGATTAAGATTATTGAAACTCCAAAAGTTGAATATGTTAAGAAGAAAAAGTGATTCTAATTCTTAATTTATTTTTTGAAATTCTTTTCTAAATTTTTATATTCTTTCATAAAAAGTTCAATTGTAGGTTTCAAATTTCCTCTTTTTTGATATTCCTGAAGCGTCATATAATATTCTGAACTATTTTTCAAATTAATATTAATCGGAGGGATTTTGTTTTTTATCAATATGTTATTTAAAAGAATTCTTCCAACTCTTCCATTTCCATCTGCAAAGGGATGGATATTTTCAAATTGATTATGAACAACTGCCCCGAGAATTAAGGCAGGATATTTCTTTTTATTTTTATTGTACCACACAATTAATTCTTTTAATAAATGATTCATTCTTGTTTGAGGGGCACCTTCATGAACAATATTTCTAAATCTATCCATAACGACAACTTCTTGCCCTTTTTTTCTTAATTTGCCAGCAAATGATTTGGAATTTTTAAAAACAATTTTATGAATCTTTTTAATTAAATCCACAGAAATATGTTCTTTTATTTTTCTAATAAAGTTTATTGCTTCATCAACACCATAAGCCTCTGCAATATCTTCTTTTGATTTGTTAGGCCATTTGTCTTCTTCTAAAATATCTTTTACCTCTTCCTGATTAATCCTACTTCCTTCCATTGCATTGGTGTTATATGTAAAGATTTCTGAAAATTTTTTCCAATCTTTTTCGGACAGATGAGAAATTTTAAGGGGAATTTCAGATTCTATTTTTTTTACAACTGCTATTTCCTCTTTTGAAAGTTCAAAGTTTAAAGGGTCTTTAATAATTTTATACTTATGTATTTCTTCAAGAATTAATTTCTCTGCAATTTCTTTTCTTTCTTTCAATTTTTCGGGTTTTAAATCTGTTCCAAGATACTTCCTAAATTTATGGATTTTTGAACCCTCCCTGTAAGAATTAGCTAAATAATATTTTATCTTTTTTCCAAGTTTTCTTTTTTCTATATGCATAATAATATGTGGGTGACTACATATTTAAACTTTTCTATATTGGGTGTCTACATTTGAAGAATTTTGTAGCCACCTATTTTCTGTGAATGAATTCTGTTGAATCTCTTACATCGTCTTTGTTTTTATCAAATTCCTAAAATTGTTGATGATAAATATTTTGTTGTTGAATTGTTTCTTCTAATTTTCTTTGTTCTTGAATTTCAGGCCATTTTGTAAAGTTCCAACTTCCGTTATCGTTCGCAATAAGCCAATAATTCGCAAGAGGGATAGTCAAATAAGCAAATCCTTCAAATAATTTTTTACTTAATTTACTTGGCATCTTATTAAATCTCTTTTTCATTAAGAAACTCGATTAATTCTTTCATGTCGTTTGGTTGACCTTCTAATTCGTTGTAATATTTGTCATCCATTGATTTGAAATAACATGTTATTTTTCCAATAACTTCTTTGTAATCTTTGACATCATTCTTTCTCATGTTAAGATAAAATCCCTGTGCATATTTTACAAGTCCCTCTGTCATTATCCTTTTTGCAGAATCATCTATTTTATTTGTTTCAAAAAGAAGCCGAGTCATGTCAGAAATTTCTCTTTTTATTCCTTGTTTAATTGTTTCACCGTTTTTCTTTGAACGATATTCCAACCCGTGTTCAACTAACCCTTCACTAAAAGCAGTCAATCCTTCTAACATTTTTTTATTGAATCCACAGAATGGCATTTTAAATTTCCTCTTTATTCAAAAATTTAGCTAAATCCCCCATATCCTCGGAAGTTCCTTCTAATTCCCCATAATATTTAGAATCCATAGAAAGAAAATAACTAATTACATTTTGAATAATCTCTTTAGAATTTTCTATTCCATTCTTTTTTATATTCATGTAAAAACCTATTATATAATTCACAAGCCCTTCTGTCATTAATCTCTTTGAAGAATCATTTATTTTTGAACTTTCAAATAAAAACCTAGACATATCAGAAATTTCTCTTCTTATGGCTTGTTCAATAGATTCTTTATTGTCCTTTGATCTCTCAACTAAACCAAATTCAACTAAAGCCTCACTAAAATTAGCCAAACTTTCTGCCATTTTTTGATTAAATCCGCAAAACATTCTCTTTTTCCTCCCCATATCGTTTAAGTTTTTGAAGCCCACCGTAAAAAATATAATTTATTGTAGCCATAGAACTAAAACCCGATCCAAAGAGGAGTAAATCTTCATTTTCTAAGAAGTAGCCCGTTCCAGCCCCAACTAATCCTACCAACATTCCACCTAAACATAATTTTTCTATTGTTTTCATTATAACATAAGAACATATTTAGCTATTATAAAACATTTTATCATAATATTTACTTTATAGAAAGATTTTTAACTAATATTTTACATATTGTAAATATGAATAATCTAAAGGTCATAAATAAAAAAGATGAGAATATATTAATTGAATTAATAAAATGTTCAAGAACCCCTACAAAGCAAATTGCTAAAAAAGTTGGGCTTAGTCGAGAAGTCACAAACTACAGAATAAATAATTTAGTAAAAAAAGGTATTATCAAGGAATTTTATACAGAAATAAATGAAACTTTATTGGGTTTTGAAAGATTTGGCTGTGCGGTTAAATTAAAAAATGTTTCTGAAAAAGAAGAAAAAGAAATTATTGACAAATTAATTTTGAATAAATATGTTACTTTTCTTGGACCAATAATTGGGAAATGGAATTTTGCATTTGATATCATTATTAATTCTAAAAAAAATCTTGAAAGAGCTACTTCTGATATTTTTTCTAAATATAAAAACAAAATAAAAGAATATATTCTTAATGCAACACCCATTGAAAGGGCTTTTTTTCCTGCAAAAATCTTTGGATCCTCTTTTGAAGAAAAAGAGACAAAATCAAAAAAAACTTCTTTAACAAAAATAGATTTTGAAATCTTAGAAATATTAAGAAATAATTCAAGAGCAGAATATACTGAACTTTCTAAGAAATTAAATTTGACTGGAAATGCTATAAGATATAGAATTAAAAACATGGAAAAATCCAAAGTTATAGATTCATATACAATCGCTATTGATTATGAAAAATTGGGGATTGACTATTATAATCTTCAAATAAGATTCTCTGATTATAACTTCTCTAATTTAAGAAATTTTCTGAGAAAAAACAAAAAAGTGAAATATTTCTACAAGCATATTGGAAATCCAAATTGGGATTTGGATATTGGACTTTTGATAAAAAATTCAAAAGAGCTTAGAGAATTTCTAATTGAAATAAAAAATAGTTTTGGAGAAAATATGGAAATCCACGACATTTATTTAGTTCCAGAAGCGACAAAAGAAAATATAGCCCCAGACATTATTTTTGAAAACACCAATCTTTAAAAAGTAATTTTAATATTCAATAAAATGGACTTACGAAAGATATTCAACCTTATTCCGGAGGTGAAAAAACCGGATGAAAAGAAAGTTGCATTCAATGTTAAACTTAAGTGGACAATTGTAGTTTTAGTTGCATTTTTTATTTTAGCAAACATTCCTCTTTTTGGTTTATCCTTTAATGCTCTAGAAAGGTTTGAATATTTGGCCATCATCTTGGGGACTGATTTTGGTTCTATTATTTCATTGGGTATTGGCCCAATTGTAATGGCATCAATTATCTTACAACTTTTAACAGGAGCAGGAATTATAAATATTGATACAAATACCGACGAGGGAAAGAGATTTTTCCAAGGAGTTCAGAAATTACTTGTTTTCTTTTTCATAGTCTTTGAAGCGGCAGTTTATGTTTTAATGAAAGGGCTTGAGGCATTTCCTGGACTTGCGGGAATTGTAATCTTTCAATTAATTTTGGGGGGTCTTGCAATTTTTTATATGAATGAATTATGTGAAAAATGGGGATTCGGTTCGGGAGTAAGTTTATTTATTGCTGCAGGTGTTTCGTGGAGATTGTTTAATAGCTCATTACAATTCATGAATCAGCAAGGAAGAAATTGTTTGATTGATTTCCAAAATACTCCTTGTTCAGGTAAAATCTTTGTTTTGATTCAATCTATAATAAATAAATATCCTGTTGAATTTATATCGGCACTTTCTGCGATTATTGCAACGGTTGTAATTTTCTTAATTGTAGTTTGGGCACAGTCTTTGAAAGTCGAAATTCCTTTGAGTTTCGGAAGAATTAGGGGCTATGGAATTAAATGGCCTTTGAATTTCTTTTATGCTTCTGTTATACCAGTTATTTTAGTTGCCGCTTTGATTGCTAATGTGCAATTGTTTGGGGGGATGGTTGAAAATTGGGTTGGACATCCTACCTTCCTTGGACATTTTGTCAATGGTCAGGCTGTTTCAGGTCTTAGTTTTTGGATGGGCTCTACAAATATACTTGATTTATTCATTAGAGGAGGATTTTTATGGAGATATTTCTTCCAAGGAATAACTCATATTATTTTCTATGTTGTTCTATGTGCGACGTTCTCTGTATTTTGGGTTAAGACATCAGGAATGGATTCAAAAGCACAGGCACAGAAGATTGCATCATCTGGATTACAAGTTGCAGGTTTTAGACAAGATAACAGAATACTTGAAAGTATTTTAGATAGATATATTATGCCACTTACAATCATGGGTGGGGCAGCGATAGGACTTTTAGCTTCGTTCACTAACTTACTTGGAGCTTTAGTTTCAGGAACGGCAATACTCTTAGTAATTATGATTATGTTCCAGTTCTACCAGAACATTGCTCAGAAACATATGACTGATATGAATCCTGCTATGAGGAAGTTCATGGGTAACGGATGATTTAAAAGAGGAAAAAGATTAATACAAAAATGGAAAACAAAGAAGGAAGTTTTAAACCGATAATTTTCGTTATGTTGATTTCTTTAGTTATTGCTTTCTATTGGGACAAACTCCCATTCATTAGTAATTCTGTTAATTATATTTTAAACCCAACTGCGGGCTTCTTGATTGAATTGAATTTGAATTGGGGTATGTTGGCTATCGTTGCTGTTATAACAGTTATTACGACAATTGTTCAAAAATATGCGACAGATCAAAAGACTTTAAAAGAACTTAAGAAAGAATCAAAAGAAATTCAAAAGCAGATGAAAGAATTCAAAGCTCATCCAGAAAAAATGCTTGAACTTCAAAAGAAACAATTTGCATTGTTTCCAAAACAAATGAAACTTTCGATGAGGGCAATCGCATATACGGGTGTGCCATTCATTTTATTTTTTAGATGGTTTAGCGATTATTTTACTGCCGCTGGAAGTCCTAAATTTATATTTGGATTAGGATGGTTTTTGTTTTATTTAATTAGCACAATTATTATTAGTTCTATTTTGAGAAAATACATGGATGTTGTGTAAATTCAAAACAATTACATCTTGAAAACTTGCTTCGCTTCAAATTTCATTAAGAAGCTCTGCTAAAAAACTATTATATCGCAAAGAATTCTAAATAATGTTCAACTAATAAAAAACCCTAATCAACTATTAACTTTCTGTGGGCGGAAGGTTGGGGGAACGAAGTGCTGGCGGGCGGGACAAAATCAAACACAAAATCTTAAAAACCCTTTATTTCTAAAATTATAATGGAAGACAATAAAGCACAACAAGAAATGATTATGAAATTTCAAATGTTTGAACAACAAATTCAAGCAATCCAACAGCAATTACAAGCAGTTGAACAAGCAATTATTGAAATAGGTAATTTGAATATTGGACTTGATGGATTGGTTGGAAAGACGGGTGAAGAGATTTTTGCTCCAATGGGGAGAGGAATTTATGTTAAAGCAAAACTAGTTTCTGAAGATATTACAGTTGAAATTGGGAACAAAAGCTTCGTTAAGAAAACAATTCCTGAAACAAAACAAATTATTGAAAAACAGATTGAAAAATTGGGGATTGCAAGAGATGAATTGAATTCTGAATTAGATAAGATTAACAATGAATTAACGCAAACTTTTATGGAATCTCAGAAGAAGAATCCTAAAGCGAAAGAGGAAGGGTGTGAGGAATGTGGAGACGATTGCGAATGTTCACATGATGAATGTGGTTGTGGGGAAGGGCATTAATTTTTAGAAGCTTTCCGAACAAATTCACTATATTTCATTAAACCAAATTCTGTAATAATCCCCGTAATATATTTTTTGTCTAAGAATTCAAAGGCAGGATTTTTTATTTTAATATTCTTTGGAGCTTTGTCCCAAACCTCATTTAATTTTCTTTGTTCAATTGGTATTTTTGATTTTGTAAACTTCCATGAATCAGCAATAATGTAAACAGGAATCTTTTCCTCTTTTGCGATTCTTGCAATTAATTCAGATCCAACTTTATTTATTATTCCGCCTTTCACTAAAGCATCCGCACCTAAGAAAACTATATTAACTTTTTTTGTTCCCTGTTCTTTTGATAGCGCAATCCCCATAGCAGAATCAACAAACATCGTAACTTTTATTTTTGCTTTCCTTAATTCTTTTGCGGTTCTTCTTCCTTGAAACAATGGTCTTGTTTCTGTATTGTATACTTCAAATAATTTTTTATTTTTTGAATAAATCAGCGAAGCCGTTACATTTGTCGAATGGCAATGGGTAAAAATTACATTATTTTTTTTAATCAATTTTAAAACTTCTTTATTTATATTTTCCTGAGCATCACTAAAATGTTTTAGCAATTCTGCTTTTGTTTTTCCTTCCTCTGCCAAATCTAAAACCTTTTTCATCATTGGTTCTGTTGGTCTTGTTGAAAGCAATTTCTTTTTTGAAGATTTTGAGGGAATTAAAAAATAGGCCTTCATCGCTGCTTTTGCTATATTTCTAGCTCCTTGAATTTTAATTTCTTTTATATCTTTTACAATTTCATCAAATTCTCTCTTTTTATTCATGAATTTTTTAGGAAAAGAGATTATAAAAATATTTGTAAAGGATTTTCTGAGAACATTTAAAAATACTTTTCTTTTAGTAATTATATGTTAGAGGCAATTATTAATCCAAAAAGTAGTGAAAAAGGTCCATGGAAGATGTTCTTTGTCGGTCTTGTTTATGCATCCCTTTCGTTACTTCTCGTGCACTGGTTTTTTTCAGGGGATCCTAGTTTATCACAAGCATCTGGAATGCTGGTTGTTTTGTTTTGTATAATGTTTAGTCTTCCATATATGTATTTTATAATTAAAAGAGAGGAAAGGGAAGACGAAGAAGTCGAAGGCGTTTTCAAGGTATGGGATGCCCATAAAGATGCAATATATTCTTTGATGTGGCTATTTCTTGGTTTTGTTATTGCTTTTTCATTTTGGCATATTGTCTTAGAAGATCCGAATTTGTTTAATTTCCAAATACAAACTTACTGTCAAATAAATGAGCCTGGAAATATTGATAATTGCGTTGAGAAATATGCATTTGAGTCCCAACTTCCGACGGGAGCTACGACAAATAAAATGAGATTTTTATCAATTATTGAAAACAATGTTTATGTTATGATTTTTACCCTCCTGTTTTCCCTGATTTTTGGTGCGGGAGCAATATTTATTTTGGTTTGGAACGCAAGTATAATAGCCACGGCCATTGGTGTCTTTACAAAATATAGTTTGTCAGAAATTCCTATAGGTGTTTTGAGGTATATGATCCATGGATTCCCTGAAATCGCGTCATATTTCATAACGGCCCTTGCTGGGGGGATTTTTGGTGTGGGGGTTTTGAGACATGGATTGAGAAGTAGAAAAACATTAAGAGTTGTTGAAAATACAATTATTCTATTATTCATAGCCGTGATAATTTTAATTGTAGCCGCATTAGTTGAAGTTTATTTTACGCCGATTTTCTTCAAATAATTACATTTAAAAATTTGAAAATTCTAAACTTTCCATGGAACAAGCAATACTTATTACAATTTTTGTTAGTTTTTTTTGCACATTTCTTATAACCCCATTTTGGATAAGAAAAGCAAAACAAATTGGCCTTGTTTGGGAGGATATGAATAAACCTGGAAATGTTAAAAATGTTGCAGGTTCTGGAGGGGTTGTTGTAGTTTTAGGGACAATAGTCGGTATTTTTTTATACATTGCAATCAAAACATTTTATTTTCACGATCCTGCAAACACTATTGAAATTCTTGCTCTTTTATGTGTTTTATTTGTTAGTTCATTTGTAGGAATAATTGATGATTTATTTGGCTGGAAAAAAGGCGGGCTTTCATCAAGAAATAGATTAATCTTAATTTTATTTGCAGCCGTTCCTTTAATGGTTATCAATGCTGGGGAATCTACTATGATGGGGATTGATTTTGGATTATTTTATCCCTTGTTGTTAATACCTCTAGGGGTTGTGGGGGCGACAACAACTTTCAATTTTCTGGCTGGATTTAATGGTCTTGAAGCAGGACAGGGAATCCTTCTTTTATCTTCGATATCAATTGTAACTTTCTTGACTGGTAATGCTTGGTTGAGCATAATTGGATTATGTATGACTGCTTCTTTGATTGCGTTTTACTTTTTTAATATGAATCCTGCGAAAGTCTTTCCTGGAGATATTTTGACTTACTCGGTTGGCGCGTTAATTGCTTGTCTTGCAATTTTGGGCAATATTGAAAAAATTGTTTTATTCTTTTTCATACCATATTTCTTAGAAATAATTTTGAAAATAAGAAGTAAATTGAAAGCACATAATTTTGGTATTCCGAATAAAGACGGAAGCCTGGAATTAAGATATAAGAAAATTTACAGTCTTACACATTTATCATTATTTATTTTGAAGAAATTCAAGAAAAAAGTTTATGAAGATGAAGTTGTTTGGTTTATTCACGCTTTCCAAATCTTGATAATATTAATTGGATTTTGGATTTTTGTTTTTTAAAAAGATTAAGTTTTTAAAACAAGTTTCTTTTTAGCCTATATGGATATTGATGTTGGTGAATTAAAAAAAGGCTTTAAAAAAAGTGTTGATTTTGTTAAACAGAAAAAGGTAATTAATATTTTTATTATTGTTTTCTTGTTGGCATTGCTCATTGGGGGAATTTGGGTAAGAACCCAGAATTTGCCTTTATTGATAGATGGGACAACTGGAGAATATTTGCCAGTTGCTCTAGACCCATTTTATTTCTTAAGAGTTTCTGAGGCAATCATTAGCGAAGGGGGTTTGCCAGAATATGATCTGATGAGGATTAGGCCAAATTGGCCAGTAGAATGGACAAATGAATTCCTGCCTCAAGCTAATGTGTTGTTGTATAAAATTGCAAATATTTTTTCAGGCAATTTTACTTTAAGATATATCAATGTCATTTCCCCTGTAATCTATTTTGCATTATCTCTTATTTTGTTTTTCTTCCTCATACTTAATTTGACTAAATCGAGAATCTCTGCAGTGTTAGGAAGTATTTTTTTAACAATTATTCCATCCTACCTTTATAGAACAATGGCGGGGTTTTCCGACCACGAATCAATTGGTATGCTCGGGTTTTTTGCAGTAATGTTGGTTTATGCTTTGTCCCTTAATAAAATAGATAAACAAAACATAAAAATGAATAAGATTGTTTTGTTTGGATTGCTAACTGGTTTTTTGACAACTTTTGCTTCTGCTGCTTGGGGGGGTGTTGCAAAATTTGTTTTTATGATAATCCCTATAAGTTTCTTTTTAATTTGGATTATCAAATTTAAAAAAACTAATGAAACAAAAGATAAAACAATGTTGAATTATTTTGTTTTCTATTTAGTTTGGTTCTTGTCAACAATTTTGTTCTCTCCTATTCTTAGTTATCCTTTCTCTGTTATTATTAGCAAAATTACAACGCCAAGTGCTTTGCTTGCACCAATCATGATTCTTTTCATGATTGCTGATTATTTTATTATAAAACTGAGAAAAGATAATTTCAAATTTTTTAAGAAAGAACAAATTGAAAAATTTAGAATTGTATTTAGTTTTGTGATTGCCATAATTGTTGGAGCAATCCTACTTTCTTTCGTTGGAATCAATGTTTTCGGCTTTTTTGGAAATATAATTAATATATTAATAAGACCTTTTGGTGGTGGAAGAATTGGTTCAACTGTTGCTGAAAATGCTCAACCTTATTTAATGGATTGGATTGGACAAATTGGAAAATTATTTTTATGGTTATTTTATTTTGGAATGTTATTTGTTGGATTTGAGTTCTCTAAAGGAATTGGGAAAAAAGTAAATAGGGTTAAATTTTCTATTGTGTGGGTGCTTTTAATTTCTGGTGTTTTGTTTAGTAGAATTTCTTCATCTTCATTATTGAATGGAGATAATTTCATAAGTAAGTTTGTTTATTTTGGAGGCTTACTTTTATTTGTTGTATATTTCATTTGGCTTTATTTTAAGGATGAAATAAAAGTCAAAAATGAGCTTCTTATTATGATGGTTTGGTCCGTATTTATTTTGCTTGCAGGAAGATCAGCTATTAGATTATTTTTTATTGTTACGCCCCTAATTTGTTTAATGGCTGGATATGCAATATCAAGATTATATCATTATGCAAAAAAGAATAAAGATGATTTGGTGAAAACACTTTTGTTTTTGATTTTAATTCTTGCTTTTGTTGGTATTATTTTTAGTTCGATTAATTTGGCAAAAGCTACAATTGGACAGGCAAAATATACTGGACCTTCTGCAAATTATCAATGGCAAAATGCAATGTCTTGGGTTAGGGATAATACTGAGCAAGGTAGCATCTTTCTCCACTGGTGGGATTATGGTTATTGGGTTCAATATCTCGGAGAAAGGCCAACATTGGCGGATGGGGGGCATTTCCAAGGAGATATCAAAACGCATATGATTGGAAGATATGTTCTAACAACACCAAATCCAGATACAGCAAAGAGCTTTATGAAAGCTAATGATGTTTCTTATTTGTTGATTGATCCGACGGATTTGGGCAAATATCCTGCATATAGTAAGATTGGTAGTGATGCAACCAGTAATGACAGATATTCTTGGCTTCCAGTGATTCCTTTGAATCCAGCTCAAACACAGGAAACTAGGGATGGCCTTTTTAGGATTTATCCTGGAGGAACTGCCGTTGATCAAGATATTATTTATAATGAAAATGGAACAGAAATCTTTTTGCCTGAAGGGCAAGCAGGAGTTGCTGGATTTATTTTAGAAGATGCTAATGGAGAATTCAAACAACCCGAAGGGGTGTTTGCTTACAATGGAAACCAAGCAAAACTCCCAATAAGATATTTGTTTTATAATGGGAAATTGGTTGATTTTGGACAGGGTGTTGAATCTACTTTGGTTGTAATCCCATCTATTAAGAATGGGAATGGGCAAATTGAAATCTTTGGAGCTGTTATTTACTTATCTCCCAAAGTTATGAATAGTTTGTTTGCTCAACTTTATTTGATGAATGATCCTAATAACCTTTATCCAGATCTTGAATTGGCCCATGCCGAAGATGATCAGGTGGTAACAGCCCTCAAATTTCAGGGAATAGATGTTGGAGAATTTATTTATTACGGGGGATTTAGGGGACCTATAAAG
>SDBV01008756.1_pt1 | contig 13597 bp, 17 predicted proteins | sample 2277081 | NCBI WGS metagenome assembly SDBV01 (sample SAMN10402039, study PRJNA504765) | marine sediment metagenome | isolation source: marine sediment core GS10_PC15, 223 cmbsf | place: Arctic Ocean: Southern Knipovich Ridge | collected 2010 | reverse complement strand
GTATATGTTGGGGTGCATACAATATACTGCACATCAAGTATCACATTAGGTGTAAGTCTTGTTTGGCCAAGCCCGGCCCGACCCGGCCAGCCCATGTAAAACCGATACCCACACCTTCAAAGCGATGTCGTCCACCCCGAGGGGACCCTATCTCATCTTACGCGCGATTTTTTTGGCCTATATTTTTCAAGATGGTGGGATTGGGGAGTGTTTACAACGAGTTGGCGAGGAATTGGCGAGGAGTTGGAAAACCTCGTCACGATTACGTGTCGTCCCATCGGTGTTACGACCACCAAAGGTCTCCAACATTCCTCATTCCTTTATATTAGCACAAAATGCTAACTCTTGTCCAGCTAGCGGAGCGACGAACAAGTTTGTTAGCCTATTTACTCATCATCTCCGACGTAGCGTAGGAAAGTAATGCGATGGTGGGGGATGAAACGTTTCTGGCCTCGGCCTGCCTCTTCATCATCGAGCTCGACGCCCGAGTATGCCAAGGCTTGCACGACGGAGTGTCTCGTCACACCCTTTTTGACCAGCATGAGTTTTTCAGTAAAGCAGGATTCGCCCCCGGCACCTTCGTACCAGATTTCAACCTTGAACCTATCCATCCTCTTTCTCCTCTCCCACCGGAGGCGGTGTAGGCAGCTCGCGGAGCGTTGTATCGTTCTCTGTTTCTTGACGTGACACGTCACGTAATGTTGTATCGTGCCCCACCTGTCTATGAAATTCATCCCCTGTCACGTGAAATCGCCCCATGCACGTCCAACAAAAGAACGTCGGGACGTCGTCGATGTTGACTAGAGGTAACCCGTGTTTATCGCGCTCCCCTCCTGCGTCGGCTCGCGCAGGTATAATTAGCACTTCGTCGGCCATGTACGCTCTCCTCTTGGATGTTCCCAAACCTCGCCGCACGTGAGGCAAGTCACATGGACTATATCTCTAAACATATCCACCTCCCGTGAAATCAAAATGTGTGGCCCATATCGAGGCCCCCGTTGGTCAGTGTTTAGGGTGGAAATTCCCCCATATCCTCCGATGCCGTGTTTAAGTCCTATCATTGTATCTCCTATTATATATTGCTCTGCATATTCTTCCCAAGTTGCTCTATGTGCATACCCGTGGCGGGAGAATCTTGCGTATCCACTTTGGTCTATGTAACCATCCCAGAGAATACAGTCCCCTGCTCCTGTTTGTCCCATTATATCTTCTCCCAAAGCGGCCATCTTTCGATTTCTGTGACTATCCGCTCCTCTAATTCGTTTAGAATCTTCTTCTTAGCGCCTGCAAAGATATTTGCTACATCGGTATATTGACCTAACTGCATGTGCAGCAATTCGTGAACAATCTTCTTCCTCAAGACCGTAATGTCTTGTAAAAGGTCCAAATTAAATGCTAATTCGGCTCTCATATATGCAGGAAGAGAATCTACCGTGGCAAAATTGTCTTTATCTACACCCTCGTAGACTACCGTAATCTCCCAGTGGGCTAAGTTCATCAATTTTAAGTACTTATCTAGTTCAACCCGAACTGTTTCTATTGTAACTTCCATGCTCAATCCTACCACATTGCCGCCCTACTTGCAAATAGGTGTATATTATGGTAAGATGGTATATGTCGAGTGTAGATAACCTCTCGCGTGAGCTCCTTCTCACCATGGAAGGTATCGCGAAACTCCTTTCGGCGGGCACCGACTTAGTGAACATCGCTCGCCAAACCAATCTCGACGTCCCCACTGTCGACGGCTTGGTGGCCCGAGAAGAATTCCACGCTGTCTTCGCGGAGCTCGACCCTTCCGCCTACGGCAGGTGGGTTGATGACCAAGGAGATTTGACCGCGAGACGTGCGGTCAAGAATATGGCACGGGCCGATAGCCAGGATTTCTACAAAGAGATTCGAAATCTTGTCAAGACTTCAGACCAACTGAGAGATTTAGAAAAAATCAACACTTATCTTGCATTAATGAAAATTGGAGGAGTAGCAGACAAGGATGGTACAGAGCAAGAGCGAGTCACGCTGACGGCAGGTTCATTAAATTTGCTGAGCACGACGCTGAAGGAGCTTGATGGATTCTTTCGGAAGTGATTTTGGCGTTACAGTAGGAGACCAAACATGGTCAAGACAGAAGATTCGGGAAACAGCAGCGACGTGGCCCGGTGGCTTGTACTTTTTCACAAAGTATATCCTTCAGCGCGACAAGTTAACGATGGACCTCCATTTCCCCTTCGCAAACTTTATCCAGCTTCACCCGTGGCTAGGGGACGGGACAAACGGGAGTATTCTGCACGAGAACTACAAGAGGGAGGACATACCACGTCTATCTCACCGCAAGACTGCATATATGCCGAGGGAGCATTTCAAATCCACAATCATCAGCGAAGCCTTCCCTCTGTGGTTACTTGCTTGTGTCGACAGGAACATGACGATAGGTCTCGTGAGTGCTGTTTCGGACAATACGGAAAAGTGGCTGAAGAAGATGCGCGAGACCGTCCAATACAACCCGGTGTTCCGGTGGGCGTATCCAGAAATATCGATAGGCGAAAAATGGGAAGCGACCCAAATGGAAGTGACACGGGATGTAGGTGGGGATGCTCAGGCAAGCATATCTGCTCTATCCATCAAAAAGGGTCTCGCTAGTCAGCATTTTGATTATATCGTTTGTGACGATTTGGTGAACGAACAGACCGCCGAGTCAGCAGTAGAGATGCAAAGGGCCGTGCGTCTGTATTACTCACTTGAGGAAATTCTAAAAGGGTGGCGAGATTCGAGAGGTTTTCTCGTTGTAGGTACGCCTTGGGGAAGAGAAGATGTCCTCCACGAAGCTCTCAAAGAGGCTGACCGAGGGATGCGATACAAATGGGGTATCGGCACGGGATGTAAGGAAGTCGACATGCTTCCTCATTTCCAGATTTCAGAAGAATTGAAGGAGCTTTATCCTGACGAGCTCATACCAACATGCCCGATGGACGTGCCAATTTTGCCGTCCGAATGTGACGAAGAGAAGTTGATTCACATTAAAGAGCAAAGTGTCGACAAGCTTTATTTGAACTATGGTTGCCAGCCTTTTGATGCGGGCCGCAACGGTTTCAATTTAGACAAGATGATGACGTTTGGGCAATTACCTGACGGAGAGTTGATTTGCAAATGCCACGAAAACAAATCTGGACACGACCATCATCTGCGCCATGGTTCGATGATTGCGGTCAGCGACCCTGCTTACACAAAGGACAAAGCAAACTGCGAGACGGCAATCTTAATTGGGGTAAAGTTTGCTTGCGAGTGCAGGTTCTTGCTTTACGATTACGGCGACCACATCCTTCCAGCAGAATACGTAGATTTGGTGCCGAACATCGCCAACGAATACAAGACATACCTTCGGGGTTGGGGCATCGAGGACGAGGCATTGCAGATTACGCTCAGGCAGTGGCTCGAAGACAGACAGAAGGACGGAAGGTTTCCCCCTGGAGTCCAAATCTTTGGGTTGAAAGTGAAGAACAGAGAGAAAAATGGGCGTATTGCGAAAGCCGTGACTCCTGTCAACGACGGGCGCTGGCACATCAAGCCGACCATGCAATATGTGAAGGGCAAAAATAACTGCCTTCATCAATTATATCAATGGCCTTACTCGCATAAACGCGATAGGGCCGACGCGTTTGCGTACTTCGACCAAGGGTGGGAACAGTTTCCTCCCCGAGCTGTGACGCAGGAGACGAATGTTCCTGGGCAGCAGAGTAACAAAAGAAGGTACGAAGCAGATGCACGTCTCATGAAAGAGGAAGCACTATGAAACGATTCCTTTCTGCACTCGCGTTATCTACTTCAGTGTTTTTCGGTATTGCTGTAACGATTCCTGCAACGGTTGTGAGTCAGTATGGATATAGCTCTCAACTATCTGGAGATGGCACTATTGTAGGAGATAACATCTTTTTGGGTTTTGGGGATTCGGACGACTGGCAAATTGAATTTATCTCCGCTAATGATGAGCTCCGAATTCAGCATTCGGGAGGGACGAATGTTGTCCTTTTCGATGTGCCTGTTGCTGCAGCGTCGCAAAACTATCTCTCCCTGACTGCCACGGCCTTAATCGCCAATGGGAGTGAGACAGTTGCTGGTGTGGACATCAATATCATCAACGCCAACCATACCGGTACAGGGAACACGTTAAACCTTCTTTCCTTCGCCGCACTCACCGGAGATGCGAATTCGAATCTGAATGGTATTCTTATCGGAGCACTCACGGGCACTACAGGCGCGGATACTCCCCCCGAGACCGAGTACGCAATCAATATCGGAGCAGGTTGGGATTCTGACATCGAATTTAAAACTCAAGCGACTTTCACAATTGATGGATTGGACCTTGGAGCTTGGAAGGTTGCTACGGGTACGCTGACTGCTACACAGGTGCGGAAGTTGAATGGAACACAGGTTGAAGCAATTGCCGCGCCGGGTAATGGGAAATCGATTGTAGTTGAAAGTTTTCAAGTGATGCTAGACTACGGTGGTACCATTTATGACAGTATAGGAGCAGGAGAAGATTTAACGCTCGTTTACGATGTGGCAAATACAAGAGCACAGGTAGGCGATTGTGATGCTAGTACGAACTGCTTAGACCCTGCAGCAACGGCAGATGATTTTGCATTAGTTAGAGGTTATCAGTTTAGCGACAATGCATCAAGGCTAGAAAGTAATGATGCTGTCAACTGGCAAATCTTATCAGGAGAATGGGCTTCAACCGACGATGACACTGATGGCAATTCACCTATTCATTATCTCATTCGTTACCGTATTGTAGCTACTGATATCACACCTTAAACCTACAATAACCAGGAAGACAACATGTTAAGTGACAAAGCCGGAAAGTTTTTCAAGGACGTCTTGCTTGTCTCGGGCGTCTTCACATTACTCAGCGGGGCGTATTTTGGATTCGCTGTTGCAGAACGTTACCGAGCTCTTACTGCTGCGTACATTACGCAAAGCAATGAGCTCATCAAAGTGATTCAAAGAAATCAAGGAGCACCAAATGGCGAAGAAGTTAAACCCGACTAACGGAGCGAAAACCAAGTCTCGTAGTTCTTTTGCGGGTCAGGGTTCGTACCAAGGTCCCCTCGACGGTGCAGGCGCACGTGGCACGAGCAGAAAAAAGCTCAACCCGACGAACGGCGCTAGCAAATTCAAAATCAATACTGCCCAGTCAGGCCCCCGTGGCCCCATGGACGGTGTACGCGGACCTACGAGCACAAAGTAATGAGTACAGTACTGGACGGCGGCGCAGAGATTCTTCTGTCAAAAGATGACCGACTCAAACTCGGAGAAATGTTCAAAAACTGGTTTGAGAAGGTACAAGAAGACAGAAAAAGCTTGATGACCAAAACGTGGGTCAAAGCTCTCGATAATTACGAGGGGAAATCCGCCGCTAAGAACTTCCCATGGCCGGGTGCGAGTAACGCTTTCATTCCGGTAACAGGCACCCATTGCGATGCCATTGCTGCTAGACTCTATGCTGCTGCAACAGCCCAGAGTCCTGTATTCCTTGTTCGGCACAATCGTGCGGGCACCCTGACGGATGTCGGTGTTGCGGAGGAGGATGGTAGTTCGCTTGGGATGCCTACGTGGGAAGAAGTTGCCTCGTGGTGGCAGAATATCTCTAAATGGGTAGAAAAGAACGAGGTAATTGTCAAGGAGTTCATGGAAGACGTCGTACTGACGTTTGTTGTTTACGGAGATGCCTGGGTGTATTTGCCCTGGGAAGTCACCATGACAATGGACATAGGTCTCAATCTGGATACGAATAAGGTGGAGAAGACCCCGAGACCGCTGGTAGACCAGCCGAGTCCCAAGGTTCTCCACCCTAAAGATGTACTCATTGAATGGGACGAGGAAGACGTACAGAAGGCTAACCAAGTTGCTGTCCAGTGGAATATGGACATTACGATGGTGGACCAACGCGAAGCCTCAGGGTATTACTCCAAAGAGGACTCCAAAGAACTCCGCACGATTCTTACAGGTCGTGAGGAAGACAAACGGAAAGAACTAGAAGACGCCTTTGCCACAAAGGACGGAAGATTCATGAGTATTGCGGGCGATATTTTCGAACGCGATGAATATGAGAAAGAAGTCAAAAAGCGCATAGGTGTGAGCGACGATGCCGGGATGAGAGAAATTCCCATGGCTACGGTGTTCGCCCGCGTTGATTTAGACGGGGATGGAATTCCCGAGGAGCATATTTATGAAGTTGTTCGTGGGAATGGTTTTGTCCCATACGCTCGTTATGCTAATTATCTACATAGAGAGCGCCCTCTGCACCATTACTGGTATTCCAAACGCCCTGGTTCTTCCCAGAATCGAGGTGTTGCAGAGCTACTCTTTAACATTCAGAAGGTCATTAATGTAACAATTCGCGACCACCTAGACAATAACAAAGTCCAGAATACAAAGATGTTCTTGGCTAAGAAGGGAAGCCCGATTGAAGAGAATGCCAAAGTTTACCCAACTAGAGTCTTCTTCGTCAACGACGTCGAGACGGATTTTAAGGCTGTGGATTTGGGGTCAGGGCGGCCTGTCACGCAAATTGCTGACATCGGTATTATGGAACGATGGGCACAGTTCATCACCGGAATTACCGACTTCAACCTCGGACAAGAAAAACGCAGTCGTACGCCAGCGAGTACCACACTTGCTCTCTTAGAAGAAGGAAATAAGCGCGTAGACCGAACCATCGACATCATGCGGCAGACGATGCAGCGGATGTGGCGACAGGTTCTCATGCTCTATTTCCAGAACGGCGACCCGGAAGTTCTTGTCGACATTGCTTTGAATGACGGAAGTAAGGAACAGCGAGCTAAGTTTTTCGCTGCGTGGGACCACTTGCAAAAGGACCCACAAGCTTTCATGTCAGGCCTCGTGTTTGATGCGGAAGTCAGTTCGAATGCGCTGAACAAGTCGGTGGAGCAACAACGTGCTCTTGCCGTGTTCGGGCAGGTGGACCAATTCTACCAGCGCATGATTCAGCTTTCACAGTCAATTGGCGGCGCGATGGCCGACCCGGTAATGCAACGTCTCTTCCTTCTTATGGTCAAGGGATACCGCAAAGCCATGGGGACTTTTCTCGATGCTATGGATGTGAAGGACCAGGAAGTGTTGAACCCTGACACCCTGGATAAACTACTATCACAGGTGACTACCGTTGACCCACAAGGACAGACTATCCCAGGTACCGGAGGCAGCTCACCGCCTCAGCAGTCCAGCCCGGCTTCGGTTGCTGGAGGAAACGCTGAAGGAAATGCTGGTGGACCTCAACCGCAATCGGCTCCAGGCCGTGCGCCGCCAGGGGGGACCAGACCTGCAGGAGATACTGGTGCTAAGTAGCCAGGAAGAATTGCTCACAAGGGTAATTCAAGTGATTGATGATATTCAGACCGGCTCGGGGCCTGTGACTTCCAAAGACACAGATTTCCTTGGAGCCGATGAACTCCCCTCAGTTCTCGAATCTGGAGAGTTGAGAGATTTATAAGGAGAGTACGATGGCAGTAGATGACAGATACGGTGCAGAGGAACTTCCTGCACTCGAAGGACAAAAAGAAGACTCGAAAGACGTAGAAATTGCGCGTCTCACAGCAGAAGGACATGAGCGTGACCAGCGACAAGCTGCCAGTGATGCTCGGTTCGACCAAATGGAAAAGGATGTTTCCCGTAGGTTCTCAGAGAACAGACAGGTTACTCCTCCCGTTGATGCAATGTACGCAGCGCAGCAAGAGTTGCAAATCAAGGACGAAGAGCTGTTGGACCCGCAAACGGCCCCCGACGCAATTCGCCGGATTGCATCACACGAAGCGCAGAAACTTCAGGCACAGGACAGGCAAGAGTACGGAGATGCAATTGGTAATATTGCTGGTACGGTCTTTGATGTACAGATGGACCGCATGGGTGAACGGGAGTTCTTTGATGACCTCGAACCTCTTATCCGAGAATATTTCGATGCGAATCCAAAGGATGTTCATGTTAAGGGCAAGATTGAGGAAGTGTACGAGCGTCTCGTTGGAAAGAATTACGAAGAGCTCAAGAAAAGGGCAAAACCTGCAAGTGACACTTCCCTTGAGGCAACGGGCGGCGATGTGGGACAGGCAAGGTCTCGATACCGTCAGCAGTCTCGCGTAGTAGATGCTCCTGTGCAATCGAGTTCTCTTGCAGACCGACCCAAGGAAGGTAAGAAAGCAGTTGTCCTTGATGAGGCGAGAGAAGCAATGCGTCAGAAATTCGAAGGGCTTGGTGTTCCTATGACTCCAGAAGAGTATGCAGACATCGAGTCAGGGAAGAAATATCCCAAGAAATTTGCGGCCGATATCCAGGTTGGGCTTTCAAAAGCCAACGTGGACTACGAGTAGGAGGTAGACGATGGCTAATTCAAAAGAAACACCTAAAGCAAAGCCGGTACCTCTGAAGAAAGAGACCGCAACGAAAATTATCACGCCTGCGGAGGCTACTACAGCTCCGGTGGATGAGTCGAAAGCAGAAATGAGTGCGGATGAAGTGAAGGCTGCACTGAAGGATGTCATGGGGCAAGCTGCCAGCGCAACTGGCGAATTACTCCAGACTACACCGGAAGAGATGCTAGAGGGCGCAAAGCCTGAAAGGTCTTCTCATGACCCGGTGATGCAGAACCAGAGAGACTTCATCCCTGGTACTCGCAGGCACGACCTTTCGAGGTTGCCTGAATTTGCCTATGACGAAGGCACGCAAGTTGTAAGGCGCGTCTCTTTGCCCAAGGAATATCACTACGTCTGGGTGCATCCGGACAAACTCGATACGATGCATAGTTTTGGTTATCGAATGGTTAGGTACGATGGTGGAAGTTTGTCGGGCTTGGCTGCGGGTGGATTGCGCGGGACAAATATGTTCGAGCGAACCATCGACGTTCATGTTAGGAATGGTGATACATTCCTGATGTTTGCTCCGGAGAAACTCTACCAGGCCATGCGAGAGGAACAACGCTTGCAGGGTGAACATTGGCAGACTGCTGCGGAGGAAGACCATCACAACCTTGGATATCGGTACGGTGTACGGACCTTCAAGGAAGTAGATGGGCAAATTATTTACAACTAAGGAGGTTGCAGTATGGCTGCGACTCGTTACGCCCTCAAATGGGTGAAAAATGTCTACGGCGGCGGCGCGTTCTATCAGGAATACCCTGAGGGTGATACTGAGACGTACGCAAAAAGCTCTATCGTTGTCTACGACGAATCAGAAGACGGAATCGTTGAGGTTGCCGTTACTAGCGGTGTTCCGGATTTGCAACATATTTTGGGTCTTGCGATGGAAGATGCTTCTGGTACTTCCGACCAGATTCAAGATGTTCTCATTCCTCGTCCTGGCGATGTATTTGAATGCTCTATCGCTTCAGACCAAGATACCGTTGTGGCTCCTACTCTCGACATGGTTGGGGATAGGGTAGGCATCATCCTTCTTTCCAGTACTGGAGGAAAAGGCGATGAGTATGTAGCTCATTCTGCTGCAACCAATTGGGCAAAGATTATCAACGTACATCCTGCTGACGTCGAACGACGTGGTGGAGTTGGTTCTCTTGTTGCCGGAGACAGAGTACTCATTCAGTTCCTGTCAACCGTTCTCGAAGCAGATGGCTCGCGCGACTAAGCGTGAGGTAGGAGATTAATATGGCTGCTAAAGCACATACTATCAAATGGTCAAAAAATGTCAACGGGGGCGGCGCAATTTACATGGATTTCCCCGAGGGTGATTCCCAGACCTATATCAAAGGTACGCCTTTGATTTTCGACATCAGTGCGTCCGGTGTTGTGGAAGTGGGAACCTCTTCCGGTCCCATGTCCGCTGCTACTCTTTTAGGTATTGCTACCAAAGATGGAGCAAATGTTACCACCAACAAACTGGTGACAGTTCTAATTCCTCGCGTAAGCGATATTTTTGAGGCGGCGATTTCGTCGGACCAAGATACCTTGGCTGCTCCAGTTGAAGCGGACCTCGGGGAATCTTACAATCTTCAGTTGCTTACGTCTACGGCGGCGGCAGGTGGAGAGTACGCAGTTGATAACGGAGACGAGTCTACAGTCGTTGTCAAGGTTGTTGGTTACCATCCTCAAGACCTCGAAAGACGAGGCGGATTGGTAGCAAGTTTGGCTGCGGGCGACCGCGTCCTGTTTCAGTTCGTTTCTAACGCGCTGGATACGGGAAGCCAGGCGTAATATAGGAGAATAGTTAAATGGCAGTGATGCGCACTACCGACTTTCCACAATTACTGGATACTCCGCTTCGCAAAATCTGGTTCCGGGCAGTTCAGAATACGCCCGCCGAATACGTCCGATGGGTTAATATTGTCGAGACGCGGCGTGCATTCGAAGACGACCTCCGGATGGCAGAGTTTGGGGTAGTTCCCAAGCACGTCGAGGGAGACACTCCTCTGTTCGAGGATGCTCTCGAAGGCGGCTCGAAGCGGTACGAAGCTGACGAGTATGCGATGGGGTATGTGATTACCCAGCGTATGCGCGAGGATGACCAGCACGGGATTATGGTCCGAATGACTGAAGGCCTCCGTGAGTCGTTCCGTAACCTTTTCGAGGTTCAGGCTTACCGTATCCTCAACAATGCAACGTCTACGGCTACATCTCGTGAGACGGGCTTCGATAGCCTGGCTCTCTTGTCTACGGCCCATACGATGCTCAAACCCGGACAGTCTAATCAGGCTAATAAGCCTGCAGTTGACCTTACGCTTTCTCAGGCTGCTCTAGAAGCGGCCCACCAAGCGATGCCCGGTTGGCTAGGCGAAACGGGTTTCCCGGCTTTCTACAAGCCTAGTATTGCAATCGTTGATGGGAGCGACCAGCATCTTGCTGCGAAGCTCATGCGTAACGCCGAGCGTTATGACACCGCCAACCGCGAGGACAACTGGACGAAAAAGGGTCCGGATTCCAATGGAATCACTTCCTACATTCCGTCCAGATATTTCACCTCGACTAACCAGTGGTTCATTCTGAGCGAGAAACGCAAGCACGACTTGAACATGTTCATCCGCGTTCACCCTCAGTTCGAAACGCACATTGATTTCGGCACCGGCAACTTCCAGGCCAAAGGGCGCGCGAGACTCACGTCTTCGTTCGGTTCTTGGTTTGGTGTTTACGGCTCAGCTGGATTTTAAGGAGCTATAATGGGAATCACAAATTTCGATTCAGTTGTAGCTGGTCTTGGAGCTTCGTACCGTACCGACAGAAATGACAAGTACGTCTTCACGAAGTTCTATAGTCCTCTGAGGTACACCCTCCGAGAAGCCGGGGCTGCGTCTGGTATCGCTCTCGTTACCGATGCATCCATTAACCAGCTTATGGATGCGGAAGGGAATCAGTTTAACCTCATTCTCGAACAGGCTTTTGCGGGTGCTATTCCTCAGGCCATTACGAGTGACACCAGTACTGGAGGTGTTGCGCTTACGCTCGATGCTGCCGGTGCTGATGGTTGGTATTTTGACCTTGGATACGGAGCTATTACTGCCGAGGTTGTTAATACCAGAGGTAACTTCACCATTGGAACAGACCCTGCGTTTTTCTTGCGAGTCAAGATGAGCGTTGGAGATGTTTCCAGTACTGACCAGTTGACTGTTGGGTTCACGAAAGGCGGGCGCGTTGCGGATAATCTTCTTGCTACGATGACCGACTTTGCAGTGCTCAATGTTGATGCGGGTAATGTTTTGATTGAAACCCGCCTCAATACTGGTACGGCTACCAGTGGAGATACCACCACCGATGTGGCGAATGCCGGAGTGATTACTCTTGAAGTTCGAGTGGATGCTGCGGGCAAAGTTCGCTTCTTCATTGATGGTATTGCTCCTTCGACGGATAAGACCGACTACACATTTGACGATGGAGATGTCGTCAATGCATTCGTGTCATGCCAGGTGGCCGGGGATAACCTCAACCCGCTTGTTGTGCTTCATGAGTGGGAGAGTGGATACATCACCGCTCGTGGTCTCAACAACATTGGAGACCTCGTAGGAAACGCTAATCTTCCTGCATAACAAGTTTAAGGGGGCGGCATATCGTTGCGCATTTAGCCTTTGTGCTGCCCCCACATTTTTGAAAGGAATACCATGTCCAAGAGAATAAATCGCACGCCATGGATTTTTGATGCGGTAGGTCAAATGGAAGGCCGAGACCGCAGCGGCGCTTACCCAGGTATTGCGGATGCTCCGTTTCATACTGTAGGAACTTTTACGTCTGCTACTACGGAAATTACCACCATGACTGACCACGGTTTTGGCAAAGTTGGAGCTATCTCCAAGTGCCGCGTGACTACTTCCGCGAGTGATTTGCCTTCGGGTCTGTCCATCAATACTGATTATTGGCTTCGCGTGATTGACCGCGATACCTTTACCTTCTTCGCGTCTGAAGCCGCAGCACAATCTGTTGACCTCCAGGGCAATACCAATGGTACCCCAGTCACGATTGCGGATGCAGGCTCGGGCACGCACACGCTCGTTCAGCAGAACATCTTCAACATTCCGATTCACATCTCTCGTATCAAGCTAGACACTGGGGATGGGGGAGATTTTCTTCTTACGTATAGCACTGATGCAGGTGACGAGCTCGTCAAAGCTGACAGCACGCCTGCGAACGATACGCTTGAATGGCCTATCGGCAAGAGAATCGAAGCACTCTATGTGCAGACAATTCAGTCTGGAATGACTTTCCAGGTCTGGACAGGTGACGAAAGCGGCGAGTGGTAAATGGCGCTGACCTTCGATGGTGTCGATGACTATGTCAGGTTAAACGCGAATCTCTTCATACCTGGAAGCGGCTCTATCTCTTCATCTAAATCCGCAACACTCTCGTGTTGGTTCAAGGGGACCACTGCGCCCGGGAATCTCTTTTTAGGAATTAATTCAGGGGGCAATCGATTTTCTCTGTCTATCGAGTCGAGTACAGGGAAACTGGTAGTTTTGGCGAGGAATGCTGCAGATTCTGTTATTTATGCAGCGAAAACTGCTGCAGATTACACAGATGGCGATTGGCATCATGTACTTGTCGCACTTGATTTGGCAAATTCAGCGGCACATCTATACGTCGACCGAGTGTCAGATGAGGTGGTTTCAACTGGCCCGACTGATGACACGATTGACTTCGCTGGTGTAACTGAATGGATTATCGGTGCGAACACTGGAGGAACGTCTAATTTTTTCACAGGAGAAGCAGATGACTTCGTATTTATCCCAGGTTTTTTTCTGGATGCATCGGATGCTGGAGAGCTCGCTAAAGTGGTGTCTTCGGATGGACGCACGCATCCTACGCGTACGGATATTTTTTGGCAGAACCCTGGCCCGGATGCAGGGACGAAACAAGTAGGATACGGCGCGGATGGGTCAAAAATTTCAGAATTAGAACCTCCCATCCTCATGTTAGGGAAGAATTTTCAGATTAACAGAGGCACAGGGCAAAATTTCGTTATTAACGGGTCGCCCGCCGATTCTAGAGGCCCTCTCATCTATCGCCAGAGTGCGTTGCGTTCCACGCCTGGAGAACGTTGGTTTGATTCCGAGCGGTCAGGTTTCTCTTACCCGAGAAGTGAGACTATCATCGAG
>SDBV01008755.1_pt1 | contig 13597 bp, 12 predicted proteins | sample 2277081 | NCBI WGS metagenome assembly SDBV01 (sample SAMN10402039, study PRJNA504765) | marine sediment metagenome | isolation source: marine sediment core GS10_PC15, 223 cmbsf | place: Arctic Ocean: Southern Knipovich Ridge | collected 2010 | reverse complement strand
ATACTACAGCGCGACTTCATGTCGAGCATTGCTCGTAACATGATATTATATAACCACTTATGTCAATAGTATTAAGCTCGAAATCCGAATATCGAAACTCGAAACAAGCACAAAATTCAAATTACCTAAATTCAAAACAACGACAGGTGTTGAAATAGGTGGTTTTGTTTTGTAAACTCGGATTTTGAACATTTGATATTGTTTCGGATTTCGGGTTTCGTGCTTCGGATTTTATTAAAAAATAAGGTTTTACAGTACTAAATCTCGCTGTAGTACTAAAAAAGTTAAAGTAATAAATATTGATATTGCAATGGATATTGCTCGATTGCCATATTATCTGCCTAACAAGCGGGCAGACAAGCGGGCAGACAAAGGATAAAATTAACAGGAAACGAAATCAGTGTTCAGAGAAAGGAAAGAATCATGGCGGAAAGTAATTTTTTATCACCACCGGAATTGGCAAAGGCACTTGTCGGCGCAGGCGTAAAGAAGGCCACGCTTCCAATCAGCAAGATGGTTTTGCTGGGTATCTTGGCAGGTGTGTACATTGGCTTTGCAGGTCTGTACGCACAGTCGAAGTGCATCGCAGCCATATTATGCACAAGCTTGATGTCGACAGCATCATAATAACAGACAACTGGAATCAACGACAATTTGTGAACGAATATTTAGCTTGAAATCGGTTCTACGGGCATTACAATGTAGAGCTTAAACAATTTAGATGGTGATCATTTCAGGGAATTAATATGGGCAACAGCAAAACGGCTACTTTAGAAATGACGGCGTTGGATGGGATTCTGGCGTCTATCCCGAATTCTGGCCCGAATGATCTTATCCCGATTCTACAGCAAATTCAGAACGAATACGGCTATCTGCCGATAGAGATATTGACTGAGATGAGTAAGCGAACGGGCATTCCGGCCAGCAGGATATACGGCGTGACAACATTTTATGAACAGTTTCATCTTGAGCCGCATGGACGGCATACGATAAGGTGCTGCCGCGGCACGGCATGTCATGTAAAAGGCGGCACGAAAATAACCGAGGAACTCAAGTCGCAACTTGGCATCGAACCGGACGAGACTACCGATGATATGCGGTTTACATTCGAAACAGTGGCATGTTTGGGCACATGTTTTCTTGCACCTGTGATAATGATTGACAACGACTATTACGGTCACCTCCAGCCGAGAGATATTAAGGACATACTTGAAAGGTATAGCTGATAGAAATTATAGTAGAAAAAATCAAATCATTACAGGATATTGAGCAATTGCAGCAAAAATTGCTTGGTCGGGTAAAGACTTTTAAAACTAGGGTGCTGATTTGCATGACCGGCTGTCGTGCGCTCGGCGCCGAAAGCGTTGCCGCTAAATTCAAAGAAAGTCTCAAGGCCCGCTTGCTTGATGAGCAGGTCGCGGTGGTGGAAACCGGATGTATCGGTATGTGCGCCAAGGCGCCGGTGGTTTTGATTGAGCCGTACAACTATTTTTACGGTGGAATAACCCCTGATGATGTTGACGAAATAATCACGGAGACTATTGAAAACGGCAATCTTGTCGAACGTTTTGCCGAAGACGACAGCAAATTCGCAGCGAAGATAGCAGATATCGATTTTTACAATAAGCAGAAAAGGTTCGTATTAGAAAACTGCGGGCAGATCGACCCAAAGCACATCGAAGATTTTATCGAGCGTGGCGGATATATTGCGGCGGTAAAGGCGCTTACTGAAAAACAGCCTCAGCGGATTATCGATGAGATGATAGAATCCAGGCTTCGAGGCCGAGGTGGAGCCGGGTTCCCGGCGGGTGTAAAATGGGATTTCTGCCGGAAGTCACCTGGCAATGAAAAATATCTTATTTGCAATGCAGACGAGGGTGACCCCGGCGCGTTTATGGACAGGGCATTGCTTGAAGGCGATCCGCACAGGGTTATCGAAGGTATGATCATTGCGGCCTATGCAATCGGGGCGACGCGGGGCTTTATATACGTCCGGGCTGAATACCCTATCGCCGTCGAACACATAAATATCGCCATTGAACAGGCAAGACAGCTTGGGCTTTTAGGCGAATCTATAGCGGAGACGGAGTTTAGCTTTGATATAGAAATTCGTATGGGCGCCGGAGCTTTTGTCTGTGGCGAAGAGACAGCGTTAATCGCATCGCTGGAAGGCAAACGTGGTCAGCCTTGTCCACGTCCCCCGTTCCCGGCACAAAGCGGCTATATGGGCAAACCCACGAATATAAACAACGTTGAGACATTCGCTAATGTGCCACTTATAATAAAAAATGGCGTCCCTTGGTACAGCGCGATAGGAACCGAGAAAAGTAAGGGTACTAAGATATTTGCCCTTGCCGGTAAGATCAATAATACTGGCTTGGTTGAAGTACCAATGGGTACAACGTTGCGCCAGATCATTTATGAGATCGGCGGCGGCGTTCCGGGTGGTAAAGAGTTCAAGGCGGCACAATTAGGCGGCCCGTCAGGAGGATGTATACCGGCTAAATATTTAGACTATGGAATCGATTACGACAGCGTGCAGGAAATCGGTGCGATAATGGGCTCCGGTGGTCTTATTGTGATGGACGAGAATACGTGCATGGTCGATATTGCCAGGTATTTTCTCGAATTTGTTCAGGCCGAATCGTGCGGTAAGTGTACACCGTGTAGGGTCGGTACGAAAAAGATGTTAGATATTTTAAGTAATATCTGCCAGGGCAATGCTACTCTCAAAGACCTTGAAACGCTCGAACGGCTTGGCGAGAATATCAGGAAAGCCTCGCTATGCGGATTAGGTCAAACTGCTCCGAACCCGGTACTGTCTACTTTGCGGCACTTCCGGCAGGAGTATGAAGAGCATATCGTGCTGAAGACCTGTCGCGCGGCGGTCTGTAAAGAGCTTGTGCGCTCCCCCTGTCAACATTCGTGTCCGGCTGGAGTGAATGTTCCTGAATATCTGGCACTTGCCGCTGAGGGTAAGCTGGATGAAGCGGCAAATATTATCAGGCGCCGCAATCCTTTTGTTTCGGTTTGTGGACGGGTTTGTGATCATCCGTGTGAGCGCAGGTGCCGCCGAAGTGAAATTGACAGTCCCCTGGCAATTCGTTCACTGAAACGGTACATCGCTGATAATATGGCAGATTATGAAAGTCCTATGGTTCAACCGGTTGAGAAAAAGGGCGAAGTTGCGATTATCGGCAGCGGGCCGGCCGGTCTTAGCTGCGCATATTTCCTGGCTCTTATGCAAAGGTCTTCGGTGATTTTCGAGGCCCAGTCAATTCCCGGCGGGATGCTCGCTTTGGGAATACCGGAATTCAGGCTTCCAAAAAATATACTGCAAAAGGAGATAGATTTTATTTTGTCTCATGGTATCGAGCTTCGTACCAATACAAAGGTCGAATCGGCTGCTGAACTAAAAAGGGATGGCTTTAAGGCGGTTTTTGTTGCTACCGGTGCCCAGAGCGGAAAGATAATTAAAATCGAAGGAATCGAACTTGAGGGTGTTGTGGATGCGATTAAGTTTTTGCGTGACAGGGCACTTGGCAGCGGATTAAATTGTGCCGGCAAAAAGATAATTGTACTCGGCGGCGGTAATGCTGCTGTTGATGCCGCACGGTCGGCTGTTCGGCTCGGTGCCGCGAATGTAACTATACTTTATCGACGGACACGGGAGGAGATGCCGGCTTACGAAGAAGAAGTTGAAGAAGCGGTAAATGAAGGCGTCGAACTTATAACGCTAGGTATACCAAAACGTATCATAGGTGCAAAGGGCACGGTAGAAGGGGTTGAATTCCTGTGTGCCAGGCTTGGCCAGACCGATTCTGACGGCAGACGTCGTCCTGTCCCGATCGAGGGAAGCGAAACTGTGATAGAGTGCGATATGGTCATACCGGCTATAGGGCAGGTGGCGTCGACGGAAAGTGTAAGCTTTGCCGGCGGGCCGGAATTAACCGACTTGGGGACTGTGAAGGTTGATCCCGTCAGCTTCAAGACAAGTATCAATGCGATTTTCGCAGGTGGTGACTGCGTAACGGGGCCGTCGACGGTAATAGCAGCAATCGCGGCAGGACAAAAAGCTGCTGTGAATATCGATAAGCTGCTTGGAGGAGATGGGCTAATGCCGCAGGATACGGGATTTTCATTTACAAAACCGGACAAAGAGGTACTTGCCCAGTCGGGCCTTAGGCCGGCAGAGAAAATTGTTCCGGTCAAAGAACGCAAATGCGGTTTTGCTGAAGTGGTGCTGGGGCTTAATTCCAAGCAGGCAATTAACGAAGCCCTTAGATGTATGAGATGCGATCTTGAAAAATGATAATGGTTTGGATATGACTGAAGTATCAATAACAATAAACGGCGAGAAACTTAGCGGCAGGCCTAGGCAAACGATTCTGGAAGTTGCCCTTGAAAATGGCATTGAAATACCGAATCTTTGTCACGACCAGCGACTGAAACCGTCTGGCTCATGCAGAATGTGCCTGGTGGAAGTAGAGGGTCAGCGTGGGCCGGTCACAGCGTGTACATTCGTAATTGCGCCGAATATGGTTGTGCAAACCGATACGGACAATATTCGCAGTATACGAAAGACGATCCTGGAGCTTTTGTTTTACGAGCACCGCGGAAACTGCACGACATGCGACGAATTTGGGGACTGCAAACTCCAGCAATACGCTTATGAATACCAGCTTGAGGATGAACATTTCAGGCCCGCTGGAGATAGTCAGCCACGTGATAATTATACGACCGGCAACGAGGCTATCGGCTATAACCCGGACAAATGTATCCGTTGCGGACGGTGTATAAGGATCTGCGAAGAAGTTCAGGCTGATGACGCTTTGACGTTTAAGGGACGAGCCGGCGATTTGGAAGTGACCACTGCCTTTGATATACTGTTAAATGATTCGACGTGCGAGCTTTGCGGCCAATGTGTATCGACATGCCCGACCGGTGCTCTTTTCGAACGCGCAGCAAAAGGTAAGGGCCAACACAAATATCTCGTCAAAACAACGACGACTTGTACATATTGCGGCGTTGGTTGCCAGATAGGCCTTAACGTAAATCCAAAGACTAACGAAATTGTCCGTGTAACAAGCCAGGTTGGTTGTATTCCCAATGAGGGCAATTTGTGCGTTAAGGGCAAATTTGCGATGGATTTCGTCGCCAGCAAAAAACGCCTCACCAAGCCTTTGATTAAGAAACACGGTCAATTCCAGGAAGCCACATGGAAAGAAGCAATCGATTTTGTCGTGAAAAGGCTAAACGAAATCAAGGCCAAACACGGTCCAGACAGCATCGCGGGACTTTCCTCTGCCAAATGCACCAATGAAGATAATTACGTATTCCAGAAGTTTATCCGTGCGGCAATCGGTACCAACAACGTTGACCACTGTGCTCGACTCTGTCATGCATCAACTGTTGCCGGTTTAGCAAAGGCCTTTGGCAGCGGTGCCATGACCAACTCTATAGATGAGCTTAAACACACAGATTGTATATTCGTGATTGGGTCAAATACAACCGAGGCACATCCTGTAATCGGCCTTTCCATAAAAGAGGCGGTAACGAAACACGGTGCAAAGCTGATAATTGCTGACCCGCGTGCAATTGATCTTGTAAGATTCGCCGAACTGTATATCCCCCAAAAGCCCGGCACAGATGTGGCGTTGATAAACGCAATGATGAATGTAATCATAAACGAGAATCTCTGCGATAAGGATTTTATCAGTGAGAGAACCGAAGGCTTTGCTGAACTCGTTGAGGCAGTTAAGGATTTCACGCCGGAAAAGGCACAGCAAATCACTACCATACCAGCTGAGGATATTCGCAAGGCCGCGAGAATATATGCAAGCAGCGAGACAGCCAGTATAGTTTACAGTATGGGCATAACGCAACATACTACCGGCACGGATAATGTGCTTAGTCTTGCGAACCTTGTGATGGTAACGGGCAACATCGGCAAAGAATCCACGGGAGTTAACCCTCTTCGTGGTCAGAACAATGTCCAGGGCGCATGCGACCTTGGTGCTCTGCCGAACGTTTATCCCGGTTATCAGTCCGTGGAAGATGCGGCAATCAGGGAAAAGTTCGAGGCTGTATGGAACAGTAAACTTTCGCCGAAGAAAGGCCTAACCGTTGTTGAAATAATGCATGGCGTGGAAAAAGGCGATATTAGAGCCATTTATATCATGGGCGAAAACCCTGCACTTTCAGACCCGAATCTGAATAGAGCACGAAAATCGCTGGAAGAAATCGAATTTATGGTCGTGCAGGATATTTTCCTTTCAGAAACAGCCGAATATGCTGATGTTGTTTTGCCGGCAACATGCTTTGCGGAAAAGAACGGGACTTTCACCAATACCGAGCGACGTGTACAGCGTGTTCGTAAGGCCGTCGAAGCTCCCGGCCAGGCACGTGATGACTGGAAAATCATCTGCGACATAGCAACAAAGATGGGATTTGCGATGGATTACGAGTGCGCCAGCAAAATTATGGATGAAATCGCGTTCGTATCGCCAATTTATAGCGGAGTATCATTCGACAGGATCGATTCTGTCGGTTTGCAATGGCCATGCTCTGATGCAGAAGACCCCGGCACAAAATACCTTCACAAGGACAAATTTACCCGCGGCAAAGGTAAATTCCATGCGGTTGAATTTATCAACCCCAACGAGTTGCCCTGCGAAGAATATCCATTCATACTTTCAACAGGTAGGCAGCTTTACCAATATCACACCGGCACAATGACGCGAAAATCAAAAGCTGTCAATCAGATCTCGCCAGCAGGTTATGTGGAAATTAATTCCGATGATGCTAAAAAACTCAGGATTCTCAATGCCGATACTGTAGAAATCAGCACGGTACGCGGCACGGTTCAGACGCAGGCGAAAGTAACTGACCAGATCAAAAAGGGCTGTTTGTTTATGCCGTTTCATTTTTGCGAAGGACCAGCTAACATACTTACAAACGATGCCCTCGATCCAACCGCAAAGATACCAGAATTCAAGGTCTGTGCTGCAACGATAAGGAGTGCTCAATGAAAACATTGACAAATACGGTTCAGCATGAAATGTGAGTCGAAAAAATGCGTTATCGCTGGTGCTATCCTCGCCGGCGGTAACGCTCGCAGGATAGGGGGCATTGCCAAAGGCACGCTTAAAACAGGTGAAGGTGTATCCATTGTCGAACGCCTTATAAATGAGATGAACGATGCCGGCGTTAGCGATATTGTCATTGTTGCTAACGATCCTGAGCCGTATCAGGATTATGGAGTTAAAATTATTGCGGACATTAGAAAAGGTATCGGCCCTATAGGTGGCATCGAGGCTGGACTTGTGTATTTTGCAGGTCAATCCGATGCGGTAATGTTTGTACCATGCGACATGCCAAATATAACCGCAAAGGAAATGCTGGCTCTGAAGAAGGCCTTCATTGAAACACCTGCCCCGGTAATGTTTGCAGCAACAAGTGATTTTTTTTGGCATCCGTTATGCGCGGTCGTGCATAACGGCTTGGTAAAACAAGTATCGTCTGCCATCGATTGCGGAGAACGAAAAGTTAGAAAAATTTGGCAGCAGGTTAAAGCTGTTAGATTGTTATTTGACGACGAAACAGCATTTTTTAACGTTAATAGTTCAAATGATATAAACCGGTGGCGTAGTATTTGTGAGGGTAAAACATGAAAAAAATTTGTGTTCCAACTTCAATAACCTCTCCATTTCAGGAATTCTTCGATAACGAAGGAATTGCCGTTGAGATCGTTACCGGTCGGCAGTTTGATGTTAAAGTTGTTCAATGCAATAACCAGAGAGAGAGTAATTTGGATACTATCTTTTCGGGCGGCTGGATTACATGTGGGATGGCTCGCAGTTTGGCGAAGAAAATGAAAATTCCCCTGGATCAAATGGGAAAAATGCTCAATCATCTCGACATCAAAATTCGCAAGTGCTCCCTGGGGTGCTTTAAATGAGTTTGATATGGATTATATGCGGAGCCGGTCGCAGCGTCGGCAAAACAACCGTTGCTTTGCAATTGTGTGAAATATTGCCAGGAAGTGTCTATGCGAAATGTGGACGCAGCAGGATGAAATCCGATAAGCCTGGTGAACTTTTCAGTAACCCGGCAGAATTGAAATCTTTTATAGAATCCACTGCGAGTTCAGACAAACATATTATTGTTGAGTCTAATGCTTTGGCAAAGTCGGGCCATGGTGACATCATCATATTTATTGACGGCATTGCAGGGAAAACGAATTTTCGTAATGATACGGAAAAACTTCGAGCAGCCGCCGATATTAAAATCGGTTGCAACACGATGTTACCCGATTGGAAAAAAGCCCTCTCCGCCAAAGTCAGCTCCAGAACTATCCGCAACGCTGTTTGCGAATTGATGCTCGCACAAAAACGGTATCTTTTCGGCTCAAAGCCAACCGTGCGCAGTAAGATATGGTTTGAAGCTGCAGGAGCCCATGTTTTTGGCAGTGGATTGGCCCGTCTTTTGGAAAACGTCAATCGTTCGGGTACTTTGCAGGATGCTGCCAAGGCTTCGGGTATGAGTTATCGATACGCCTGGAACCTGATACGTATGGCGGAAAACCATTTTGGCAAGGTACTTATCAATCGCCATGCCGGCGGTCAATGTGGAGGACACTCAGAATTATCATCCGATGGTTTGCATATGTTCGATGTTTTTAAACAGCTCAATGAGCAGGTTGCCGTTTTTACAGACGAAAAATTTGCAGAACTCTATGCCGGGGAAAAAACCAATGTCTGAAACCGGAGAAATGATTTCACTAACCGAAGCACTTGAAACTGTCGAACGAGAACTGGCTGGCATAACCTTGCCCACCGAAACCATACCTGTTCGCCGCGCTCTTGACCGAATCGTGGTTAAAGACCAGGCAGCCCGTCTCGACCTGCCACCTTTTGATAAATCGGCGATGGATGGTTTCGCCATTGGCACCGGCGATGAGCTGGAAGAATATACTGTAACTGAGACCGTCCCCGCCGGCGGTATTCCAAACAAGCAACTCACTACCGGTACTGCGATAAAAGTTATGACCGGTGCGCCTGTGCCGAATGGAACGGCAAAGGTTATTATGATTGAGCAGACTCGACAGGTTAATGGAAAAGTTCGCATTCTCTCACATACCAAGGCAATTAATATTTGCAGAAAAGGTGAAGATGTCCTTGTTGGTGACATAATCCTGAATGCACCAGCGATGCTTGGCCCGCTGGAAATCGCCAATCTGATTAGCACGGGTACTACGGAAGTTAAAGTTGCCAAGCCTCTGCGCGTGGCTATTCTCGCAACCGGAAATGAAATTGTCGATTCTCCCGAGGAGCTTGTGCCCGGTAAGATTATGAATTCAAATGGCCCTATGCTGGAATGTTTGTGCAGAAAATATTCGCTTGAGACAGCAACCAGCACGATTGTCGCAGATAATCGTGACGCTACTATTTCAGCACTTCGCGAGGCTTTGAATAGTGCAGATATCGTTGTGCTTTCAGGCGGTGTTTCGGTGGGCGATTTTGATTTTGTCGCCGATGCGATGAAACAAGTCGGACTAAAACTGCACTTCAACCGCTTAGCTATTAAGCCCGGCAAACCGATGACTTTCGCATCCGGGGCTAATGGAGTGGCTTTTGGCCTGCCTGGAAATCCGGTTGCGGTGTACCTGATGTTTCATTTGTTCGTATTGTACGCAGCCAGAGTTATGGTCGGCAAAAAACATAAACCACGTTTCGTAAAACTGCCGCTGGCACAGGATTATCAGCGTCGCAGAGCCGAACGCATGGCATATCTGCCATGCGAGCTAACCAGGGACGGCCTGTTAGAACCGATTACGTATCATGGCAGTGCCCACTTACAATCGCTGCCCGATAGTGATGGTTTCTTTATCGTTCCAAAAGGTGTAAGCAAAATTTCCGCGGGCCAAAAAGTTGATTTTCTAATCTTCAAGGAAAGCTTTCAATGATAGATGGTTTCGGACGAAAAATTAACTATTTGCGGATATCGGTAACCGACCGCTGCAATCTGAGATGCCGCTATTGTATGCCGGAGGAAGGTATCAAGTTGTTAAGGCACGAGGACATCCTTTCGTTTGAGGAAATCGTTGAAGTAACTAAAACCGCGGTTGCGATGGGCATTACAAAAGTACGGCTTACCGGCGGTGAACCGCTTGTTCGCCATGGCATTATAAATCTTGTCGAAGCGATTGCGAACATCAATTCAATCGCGGATTTTGCAATGACGACCAACGGCTTATTATTAGCCCGATACGCACAAAGTCTTGCAGAGGCTGGACTGCACAGGGTGAATGTCAGCCTCGATACAACCGACGCAAAGCGTTACAGACAGTTCACACGATGCGGTGATATTGAGCAGGTTTTTGCCGGAATCGAGGCGGCGCAAACCGCTGGCCTTAATCCCATAAAGCTCAATTGCGTAGTTGGTGATTTTTCAGACGAATCGGACGCTCAGTCGGTCAAAGAATTTGGACTCGCAAACGATATGCAAGTACGCTTTATCCGTATGATGCACTTTGAGACTGGCTGTTTTTCTGTGGTTGAGGGAGGCGATGGCGGCGATTGCGAGAGATGTAATCGGCTTCGTTTATCAAGCGACGGCAAAATTCGTCCGTGTTTGTTTTCGGATATTTCTTTTGATACCCGTCTGTTAGGTCCAAGACAAGCCATCCAACAGGCTGTTGCCGAAAAACCAAAAGCCGGCGGGCCGTGCGAACATAACTGGATGCATGGAATAGGAGGATAAAAAATGCAGGAGTTTACACATACAGATGAGCAGGGCCGAGCAAATATGGTTGACGTTGGAAGCAAAAAGCCCCAGCGAAGACGGGCGGTTGCAGAGGGGATAATTTTTCTTTCTGCCAGGACGCTGATGATGGTAAGGGATAACCAGATTAAAAAAGGCGCTGTGTTGACAGTTGCCCAAATCGCCGGTATTCAGGCTGCCAAACAAACGGCATGCCTTATTCCGCTTTGTCATCCGCTCATCCTTGACAAGGTTGAGGTAACGCTCTGTCTGGCTGACAAAGGCATTGCCGCAAAAAGCGAAGTTCGATGCGTTGGCCGAACCGGTGTGGAGATGGAGGCGTTAACGGCAGTAAGTGTGGCATTGTTGACCGTTTATGATATGTGCAAAGCTGTTGACAAGAATATGCAAATCGGTGAGATAAAACTTTTGGAAAAGGTGAAAGAAGATGTTGGATAATGGCATAGTCGTATCTGTGAATATTTCCAGGGAAAAGGGGACAATCAAGCAGCCCGTCTCGCAGATTTCACTTGATTGCAATGGGATAGTCGGCGACGCCCACGCAGGGCCTTGGCACCGCCAGATAAGCCTGCTCGCTCAGGAAGATATTGATTTTTTTGTCAAGGAAATCAAAAGAGAAATCAGCCCCGGCGAATTCGCGGAAAATATTACCGTCAGCGGCGTCGATCTCGGCAAAGTGGCAATCCTTGACAGGTTTCGCATCGGCCAGGTTGAACTGGAGGTTACACAGATAGGCAAAAAGTGTCACGGCGACGACTGCGCCATCTATCGAGAAGTTGGTAAATGTGTTATGCCGAAAAAAGGACTTTTCTGCCGGGTGATTAACCAAGGCAAGATTAAAGCCGGCGATTGTGTTGAATATATGCCGAGACCTTTAGAGATTTTAATTATAACATTAAGCGATCGGGCTTTTGCCGGCCAATATACAGACAGGTCAGGCCCACGTGCGAAGCAAATCCTTGAAAAATACTTTGCCGAGAAAAGATGGCACTATCGGTTCAAGAGCGTCTTACTTGATGATGATGCCGAGAAGTTCCGTGAAGAACTGGCTAAAGCTATAAATGAGCAGGTTGATGTAATCTTTACTCTTGGCGGCACCGGTATCGGCCCAAGAGATATTGCACCGGAAACAGTTACTTCGCTCTGCGATAAAATTATCCCCGGCATTATGGAAAATGTCCGCGTTAAATTTGGAAATGAAAAACCCTCTGCATTACTTAGCCGAAGCGTCGCCGCGATTGCAGGCAAAACACAGATATACGCTTTGCCGGGAAGTGTGCGGGCGGTCGAAGAATACATTTCTGAAATACTTAAGACCCTCGAACATGCTGTTTATATGATACATGGTCTGGATGTTCATTATTCATTAAAAGATGTGAAAAATGAAACAGAGCAGCGAAATTCCTGACAGCTTGAAACAAGCGGTTTGTTCAACTGAGATATTCCGTATTTCATCCGAAGGCCTGACCGAGAAATTAACAGACCATGTAGTCGCTGAGCAGGCTGTAACAATTATGATAGATAAGGTTGGAAGCTTTACTATTATGGCGACGCCCTCGGATATTGAGGCTCTTGCGGTTGGCTTTGTATATTCCGAGGGTATTATAGACAGCATAGACGATGTTGTTGCTGTTTCGACAAAGCCTCAGTTGCCTAATGTTGTTGGGATTCAGGTTGAAGATCCTTCACAAATAGCGATAAAACGAAATATGATCGTCGCCAGTTCATGTGGTATGTGTGGAACACGAAATATCGATAAGATGTTATCAGAAATACCTGTATGCAGCCGATCTTTAGAGCTAAGCAGTGACATGCTTATTGAAATTACCGAGCATCTAAGGTCTATGCAGCAAATATTCCAGATGACCGGCGGTTCACATGCTGCGGGAATCTTCGACTGTTCGGGCAAGATCATCGCTTTTGCTGAAGACCTCGGCCGACATAGTGCCTTTGATAAAGCAATCGGCAAATGTCTCATCGCCAAACAATCGATGAAAGGCTGTGGTGTTGTGTTATCGGGACGGGTGAGTCTGGAAATGGTAGCAAAAGCCGCCAGAGCGGGTATTGAACTGATTGCCGCTGTCTCAGCTCCATCTTCTTTTGCCATTGAGGCCGCCGAGCGATGGAATATCACGCTGTGTGGTTTTGTCAGGCCTGGCAGGGCTAATGTTTATACGCATCCGGAACGAATCCGTAATTCACAAAAAGGTAATTGAAAAATGAAGAAAAATACCGGGTACATAATTGTATGCCTGATAATTTCAATGGCTCTGCTTAGCGGTCTGGCTGGTTGTAAAAACAAAAATACAAGCACTGCCAAAAAAGAGTTAATAATCTTTCATGCGGGCAGCTTGTCCGTTCCTTTTCGAGAGATATCAGCCGAATTTCAAAAAGGACATCCCGATATTGTCATCAAGGCCGAAGCCTCAGGCAGCAGAAGCGCTGCCAGGAAGATATGTGACCTCGGACGAGACTGTGATGTGCTTGGCTCGGCAGATTACAGGGTTGTGGAAGATTTACTCATGCCGAATCATGCGGACTTTAACATACGGTTCGCACTCAACGAGATGGTCATTGCATATACTAACAAATCGAGATTAAACAACGAGATCACACCAGATAACTGGTATAAAATTCTCCTGAAGGGAAAGATAGCCTTTGGCAGGTCAGACCCTAACCATGACCCCTGCGGATATCGTACCATTATGGTCTTTCAATTAGCTGAAAAGTATTACAAGGTGCCCAACTTAACCGGGAAACTCCAGGAAAAAGATAGATATATTCGCCCCAAGGAGACTGACCTGCTGGCCCT
>SDBV01008754.1_pt1 | contig 13599 bp, 21 predicted proteins | sample 2277081 | NCBI WGS metagenome assembly SDBV01 (sample SAMN10402039, study PRJNA504765) | marine sediment metagenome | isolation source: marine sediment core GS10_PC15, 223 cmbsf | place: Arctic Ocean: Southern Knipovich Ridge | collected 2010 | reverse complement strand
GGGTGGATTGTATGGAGTGCCGTCGAGAAGGAAGCCAGGATTATCGGGGTCTGGCGCAACGAAGGCTTCCCGGATAAATGTTCGAGGGAAGATCCTGCCTGCTCGCTTCGGCAGTCCGCCAGTGTATTGAGTGTGGTACATGTCTTCGCTGAGGAAGTAGGTTGCGCTCTCAGCGTCTTCGATGGCTGCTTTGGTCTGTAGGTGTGGGGAGTCTTTGGCCTCCCATTCGATTTTGATCCAGCCCCTTTCGTGAAGAGGTTTGCCGGGTTCTGCATCATCTAGGATATCGAGGAATGCGTCGGTGTTTTCTTTTCCTTCTGTCGCAGTGCTCAAGAGGAAGCGCATGGGTTTTTTGCTGCTTCGGTTCATCGGCCATGCTTCCTCGACGATGTTGTTGGGGATCAATACAAATTCATCCATGGCCACGGCATCGGAAGTAGGGGCATTCACCTGCCGTGAAGTGGCAGCAGTGTACATGATGAAGCCCCCGGCTTTATATTCGGTAATTGTGGTCATAGGTGCGCGCTTGAGGAACTTCATGATGAATTCCCTGCGCTCTTTGAATTCGGGCCCTGAAGGCTGTAGGATTTTTTTGCAGTAATCATAGAGCCATTTTGCTTGAGCTTCGGATCCTGAGACTATGAAGAAACGATAGGTTTGATCTCGGAGAGTAAGCCAGGTTGCGACGATGGCAACGAGGATTGTCTTACCTCCTTTCCGTGGAGCCCGGATGATAAAATATCGATGACCATCCTGAACGGCTTGAAGTAGTTTGATTTGCTGTGGAGATGCCAGCTTGAGGTTAAATAGTCGCTTGGGGACGTAGTGTTCTACGAAGTAGAAGATGTCTCGCATTGCCTTCTCCCATTTGCCTATACCTCGTTTTCTCTGGACAAGGGAGAGAATGGGATCCTCTAATTCGCTCGCCAAGGCTTGTTCAAAAGAATAGTGGAGGGGATATATAAAAAAAGTTTAGCCTGCCGTCACTATTAAAGAGGCCGTGATGGGGGGAAAAGGTAGTCTAGGCATATCTGGATTCGATATTGTATGTGTTCAGGAAGCTCAGAAAGCACTTCTTCCTTCGCAAAGACCTCATTTACGGCATCTCGGAAATCGTCGAAGACGTATTCGCCCTTGTCGGTAGAGAGGCTCATATGCATCTCTTCAAGTTTAACTGCTGGATCGGAATCAATGTATTCGTAGACGAGGTCGATCAACTGGCCAACTATCGTTATTCGCAGGATCTTCTCATTAGCGGCTAACCGCCGCATTAACCCCTCAAGATGTTCAGGTCTTATTGTCATTTACTTCACCTGGGTATCGTTTACCTGTGATCTCGCAGGGCTCCTCGGCCTCCATGCATTCGCAGTAGGCTACTCTTCTGCGCTTCTCGGGGGCTAGGGGTTCCTGTTGGAACCGTGGGCATTCGTCGCATCGACCCGCAGTATACCAGGCGGTGAAGAAGACCACCGTATAGGTGCCCTCCTTCTCGTTAATACCCACAAATGATGGCAGCTTGTTCGAGCTCATGCTCTCTCTCCCTCGGGCACATCGCGGACATTGGGTGCTCCTCCTTCGGGGCTAGGTAAATCCTGCAGCGGAACTTGCACAGAAGTGTGTTGCATCTGTGGTCAATGCCGAGGCCAAACTGGCAGCCTCCCAACCTCTCGGTTTCGTTGAGATTTGGGTTATACTGCCATTCATCGGGCATCCGATCACTAAAATCTATACTCGCCTCTATATTATATAAGAATATTTAAAGCAGTTATTTCGTGTTGGAGGAACGATCTATACATCGAGAGAGTCATCACCCGAAGAGAATTTGTCTCCGGCTTTTCCTGTTCGCACTCCAAATTCACGAGTTTGTATAACTGCTTTACGTCGTCAATCGTCATGGAGCCTAAACCCTCCTTAGCTTTATCCAATAGAATATCAAGGTCATGGCTGTGAGGGCTGTGAAGGGCGGCGGGGAGATCCCTCTCGAAGAACTTCCAGATCGTATTCATTTTCGTGCTGAGATCATGGAGGCATCGACGATCCGTCGCAGCAAACTGATTGGATTCCAAGACAGTCAATCGATTCTCCATTTTCTTCCCGGAATTCGACCATGAGAAGACCATCGCGATAATGGAAAGAAGTGTTCCGAGTAGCCCGAGAAATAGTTCAGGAGTGAGATAGATATCTATATTCGTCGCCTCGTTATTTGGAACACGTCCTATTAGCTAGAAAGCCATAAAATAGTTTCGTTCATGATAACGATTATTCTATATATCGCTCCATAGCATACCTCAATCGAAATGTCTGAAAAAAAGGAGACATTCCGCTCTATCGTAGTTAAGTTGCCTGTTGAAGTGATAGAAAGAATCCAGAAAGACATTGAGGGAACCAGTTTCACAGAAGTTGAGGGGTTCGTCGCGTCCCTTGTTCTCCAGAAATACCCGGAGCGAAAGCCGGTTTATACTGAAGAAGAAGAGGAAATAATTAAGAAGCGTCTCCGTAAACTCGGTTATATCGAATGAAACTTTAAATCCTACTCAGCCACCCATTATCAGGGGATGTGGGGAATTTTTGGTCCGTTTCTCACTGATCGTCTGCTTCTCCATGTCCCCTTTAATTTAGTTCTTCAGAAAAAGATTTAAGCCCCTAATTACCCACAGTTTTGTGGGAGTTTAATGCCGAGAGCAAGAGAGGGCTGGAAGGCTCTTCGCGTTCATATGCCACTTGAGGAATTCGACTACCTCAGCGACCTGCGAGGACCTCGGAAATGGAGAACGTTTCTTAAAGAGATCCAGGATGATGCTAGGAAGGCGGCTGAGGTTAATAGGCATCTCCGGGAAAGAGTGGAATTCCTCGAGGCACAGTTCAAGAGACTTCAGGAGGAATAGAATGTCAAAGAGGAAGACAGCAGTGGAGAAGGCCATGGAGAAGGACTGTATGTTCCTTATGATCGGCGAGGTCATCGCCCAGATTTTAAAACCAACCGTCTATAAGGAAGGGGAAGCTCCTGATCTGACGTGTCGAGGCGTTAAATGCGCCCATTACAACCAGTTCAATCACTGGTGTGGGTTCTCGAGATGAGCGCGGAAGAAGTTGTAGAAGATGAGATTGAGGATCTCAAATTTCATCTGCTCCGGATGATCTACAATCAGCCTACCATTCTTTTTTATGTTTTTGAAGTATTATTTGAGCTTCTTGAAGTCCGTGAAGTTATGAAAGAAGGGGAGGCAAAAGCACTCATTACTGAGGCGCTGAAGCGGTGGAGGGATGAAGGTGGAGAAATCCAGTGAAAAACTAAAGGGCCTCGAGGAATCCTTGGGAGTCCCCGTTAAACTAAGCGAAGACGAGAAAGAGAAGTTTAAGACGATATTCGAGGGTCTCAAGGACTGGTTGGATGGGACACACGACGTCGTCGTAGAGAAAGATCGAGATGAGGCCTACCGATATCTTCGGTTGTTACTTGGTACTCTCGCAAAGATCGATGTCGATTTCGTAGCGGGAGTCATGCCATCCGCCAAGGCTGGGATGGATGCTCTTTCAGAAGTGCCTTCCATTGAGGAGGAGCTTCCAGAGCCCGTTGTCAGGCCCACCAAGGAACAGGTCGACGGATGGCTTAACCAGATGGTTCCCGAGATGCGGGTGAAAGCTGAAACACTTCTCGACTGTATTAAGCAATACGTCGATCCGGAGAATGAGGCAGGAATAGAAATTATCTGCAACTTCTGCAGTCCTGAGAAGATAGAACGGTGCATCCGAGGTGAGGATCCCTCCATTACGAATTCGATGACGGTGTTCATGGACCACCAACGGGAGAAAAAATGATGAGTGAAAGGAAAACTCTGACCATAAGATGGGATGAAGACAAGGAAAAGCTAATGGAAATCCCAGCAGAAAAGGAGACTCGGTTCACCTACGGGGATAATGACGTGCTCCTCATAGTCATAATCAAGGATCCGGGACAGATTCCCCGGGTGATGCCTGTGAGCATAGAGGATCCTGGTTTATTTATCTCGGACGATTTCGAGAGAACCTGGGAGGATATAGGAGATAAGGTTAGAGCAGAGGTATCGAGGATAGTCGTAAAATGAAGATTACAGACCCAGAATATGCTGGCTGGCAGGCGATGAATGCCCTGCCGCGAAACGATAATTATTGGATCTATTTCAGCCCGGATAGTCTATCCGCCGCTCTAGTGAACTCTATAAATCAGGAGATAATATTCATCTCGGATCGGGCCACTGGAGAAGTAATCTATAAATCCCCCAACTCAAGGAAGCACGCCCAGTTCTTTTATGCAATGAAACAGTTTCCAGTTCAGCCACGGAATGTTGTATAAAGGCGCGTCATTCTTTCGTGAACATAAGAACATCCTCATAGTTTATTTGATGGGCATCCGGATACTTCCTGCGATAGAGGATCTTCCAGAAGCTCATGGTGGGTAGCTTGAAGTACCAGTGGTCGGAGAGGCGGAAGCCGGCGGTCTCGCAGAGCTTGATGGTGTCCAGATCGAGGCGGACTACCTGCTTGTCGCGGGTGAAATTCTTGGTCACGAGAACCATGACGCCTTCAGGTTTGAGGACTTTATAGCATTCGCGGTAGACATTGAGCATGGCCTCGAGGTAGGTCTCGCCATTCATCGAGCCGATATTATCCTCCGAGACATCTGCATAATCCTTCTTTGCCCTGAGTCTTGAATCTCCTCCCCTCTTACCTTTATCGCCGCCCGTTTCAGTTTCACTTCCTTCGTAGGGTGGCGAGCTCACGATGGAGTCTATCGCCTGCCGGTACCCCATACGCGCGGAATCTCCGTCGTTCACGGCCACATCCGACAGCCGGTTACCGTAGGGTGGGGAGGTAATCACGGAGTCTACCTTGCCGTATTTTAGCCGACTTATGTTATTCTTACCCTCGAACTTATCGGGCGTATAGCTCCTTTCACCGATTAGATCCGTTGGAGTATGTTTCGGGCCATCATAGCCCTTCACGGCTATTCCCCCACCGCTCTGAGCTGCACCATAGGGAGGAGACGTGATTATCGCATCTGACTCCTTCAGCAGTTTCGAGAGTTCACGAGCATCACCCTGAATGCAGGTCATCCTACCCTTCGTCATCAACGTCGTCTGTGTCTCCGTCCGTTTGATGTTCTCCCTGATCATATCGCAGAAACTGGACTCATACTCAACGGCAACGCCATGCCTCCCCAGTAGGCTGGCTAGAACTATGGTGCTCCCCGTCCCGGCCATCGGATCAAGAACGATCTCCTCAGGCTTCGTGTATGTCTTCAATATCCAGCGAAGTAGGTTCAGGTTCATCTTCGCCGGATGGGCTACGCTCTCCTTGGTGAACCAGTTCTTCCAGCCCTTGAAGCCGGGGGTGGCCTTGAACTTGAGGATCCTGTTCTCAGGGATCTCCCTATAGCTCAGTGACATTCACCCCTGGTTTGACTACAGCTCTATTACCTCATCCTCTATTTTCTCATCTTGAAGATGGTCGTCTCCTTCGATACCCCGCGTCGTGATCCTGAAGGGGGCTTCGCCTTCGGGAAGGAAGGGGCTCGCCACTATCTTCGCGATTCTAAGGTTTTGCCTGCCTTTGCGTATGTAGATTCGGGTATGAACTGCATGGCCAACCACGTGCCCTCCGATGGGTTTCGGCGCTTGAACGCCGTATGCGGAGTCGGGAGTTGCCACTACTTGATTGCTGACGACTGCAACAGCGTTAAAGGCCCGGGCAAGTCGCTTTAGTCTGGCGAGGAATTTGTTCACGTTTTGCTGGCGTGGAGCGAGAACCTCTCTGCCCGGGTATTCGCTGCGAAAATGAGCCATTAGGCTGTCGACGATGATGAGGCGAACTCCATTTTCTTTGATCACGTCGTCACATTTGTTTAGAAGCACGGCTTGATGCTCGCTCGTAAAGGCTTCAGCATAGACGATCTTCTTTAACACTGTTTTGGGATCCATCCCCAGATAGTTGGCCATCACCCTAACCCGCTCCGGTTTGAAGATGCTTTCAGTGTCTATGTAGAGGCAGGCGCCGTCGAGGCCTCCCTTTTCCACGGGAAGTTGCACTGCCACGGCGAGCTGCTGGCAGATCTGTGACTTGCCGGTGCCGTATTCGCCATAGAATTCGGTTATACTGGCTGTCTCGAGGCCGCCGCCGAGGAGGTAGTCAAGGCTAGCGCATCCTGTGGTCATCAGGGTTTTATCTGCGTTTAGCTTCGCGAGTTCGTCTCCTTTGATGAATCTGACTTCGAGACTTTTGCGCGCCGCTTCGATGACCGTTTTACAGGTATCTTCACCGAGGCCGGCTTCGTTAAGCTCCATCGGCGTCGCCATAGCAATCATTTGAACCGTCTTGAAGCCGGCCGCAGATAGTTTGCTGGCGCTAGCCGGGCCAACTCCCGGAAGGTCCTCTACACCTTGATATTTGGTTCGATAGTATTCTCTGGGATCAGGTGGTTTTTTGTCCATTCTCACCGCGTATAAAGGGTTTTTAGGTGTATAAATAGCTTTTTTCGGATAAAAAAAGGGGGGGAATTAGGGGGTTGAAGAGGGCCAACGGGTTCCAAGAAGTCCTTTAAGAAGATTCTCGATAAGAGTGACAGCTGCAGCGTATACCATGAGTTGGGCCCCCACATACTGTTCGGTGATCGTGACGCCCATTAGGGCCCCGAAGATGCCTATCCCTGCTCCGACGGCAATAGTTGCGAGGAATTTATAGTAATCGAAGGGGGGCTTCGGGGGCGGGGATGCAGCCCAGTTCTTCCAGTATCCCGAGATAGCGAAGCCGAGAGCGCCGATGATCGCAATGATGATGTTACTCCAGTCCATTATTCCTTCATTTCCGAAAAACTATAAAAGACGATTGTCTGTCGTGGACTTGCCCATGGGCAAGTTTTATAGATTTTCCTCTAGTATTAATCATCGTTTCTGATTAGAGGAGGGTGATGCGGATATCTGGTAAGGCTCTATGGTTCATACCCTCTGCGAGAACCATACCCGTTTTCTGGGATTTTGTCAGCCGAGTAGATTATGTGGATAAGCTCATCGTTAGGAACTATCAGTGGGATACGGCCGTGAATATTGCACGATACTTCTTCTTCAAACAGGATTATGATTATTTCATCATCTGCAGCGATGATGTCATGGGGTATGCCGATCACCTCAAAATGCTGATCCAGGACACGGAGGAACATGGATTTCAGGTCATCGGGGGATGGTGTAACCACCTAGCACACAAGGCCTCTCTCTCCGTTGAGCCCATCGATGAAGAAGTTCTTAAGAACGGTCTCGAGAAGCCCTTCCCCGGGCTGACACTCAGAGACTATAATCTCGTGTGGATAAGAGATGTGGCAAATGGACGGTATGGATTCCCATTCATCAAAACATGGTTCAACGGTGGCCCCCTCCTTTTACTTCGCAGAGATGCATTGAGGGAGGTTCCCTTCAGGGGCTGGAGATATTGCAGGGATCAATACTGCGTAACTCCCGAGGCCAGAGAGAAGGGGAGGCCAGTCATGGGCGACGTCAGCTTTGCCATCGACTGTGCTAAGAAGAATATCCCCCTCATGACGGATGTAAGGATATTCCTGTACCACGTATTCGGCACCTCAAGGAGAATAAAAGTCGGGAAAAAAACGACTGCAGTGAGTTTTGTTGCGGCCGAAAACGACAAGAGGACTAAGGATGAGGTGGATGAGGCACAGGCCCTCATGGTTGAAGCCGTACATTTGGCCTGGAACGGCGGGGGTGCGCCGATTGAAGTTTGAGGGAAAGACCGTTGTAGTAACGGAAAGACCTTTAACAGGTGAAAACCACCAGTTAAAAAGGATGAGGGAAAGAAAAGAAGACGGAACCTTCAAACAAATAAGAAAGGTGTGGACCCTCGATAACTTTGAGGATGGGTATATTGATAGTAGGGGCCGATTCAGAGTTTGGATGCCTACTCATCCTAGAGCCTACAAAGGGGGGTACATTCTTAGATCGATTGTGGCTTTTGAGGCATATCATGGAATATGTGTACCTATAGACATGGACATCCATCATCTTGATGCTAATAGACTTAATGATTCAAAAGACAACCTTTCAATGATGACTCATAGTGCGCATAGCCAACTAGAGAATGAAGGAAAAAAGACGGATGTTGAAAGAGTGTGCCAAACCTGCGGAGAAACATTCCTAATTAAAAGATGGAGATTAAAAGACCCACGTAGGGGTAAATATTGCTCTCAAGCATGTTACCATTCGCGGAGCAGGGGGTGAGCCAATGAAATTTGAAGGAAAGACCATCTTCGTAACTGGTGGCGCGGGATTTCATAGGTAGTCATCTCTGCGATAAATTGATTGAGCATCATGCTGAACAGATCGTAATTTATGATGATTTTTCTAGGGGGAAAGGGGGGGAGAAAAGTGACGCTATCAGAACTATACGGGGGAATGTATTAGATTTAGATACGCTAAAAAAGCATATGAGGGGATGTGATGCAGTATTTCATTTAGCAGCATTATGCGGTATTGGCACAGTAATCCAGAACCCCGTAGAAACAATAGAAGTCGCTCTTGTGGGTACTTACAATGTCATGGAAGCAGCGAGAGAAGTGGACATAAATCACGTCATAGTCATCTCAACCAGTGAAGTTTATGGACAGCTAGCATTCAAAGTGGATGAAGAGACACCCACAACACAGGGCCCTATAAGTGAGATTAGGTGGGGATACGCTGCTAGTAAATTGGCTACAGAATATTTTGCTCTGGCGTATCATAAACAATACGGAATTAATGTAACCACGGTGAGGCCGTTTAACATATACGGACCGGGTCAGCTTGGAGAGGGGGCTGTTCATCACTTCATTAAAAATGCGGTATGTGGTAGGCCGCTGGATGTTTACGGTGATGGTAATCAAATACGCTCATGGTGTTATATTGACGACTTCATTGATGGGTTATTGTCGATACCATTTAACCCCAAAGCCATCGGAAAAACATTCAATCTGGGAAATCCTCTGGAAACAATTACAGTATATCGACTCGCTGAGCTGATAAAAAGATTGGCAGAATCCAGCTCACAGATTCGATACGCGAGTAGAGAGGTGAAGGTAATGGATGTTTATGTTAGAGTTCCAGACATAACCAGAGCAAAAAAAATATTGGGATATGATCCTAAGATTACGTTGGAAGAGGGGCTTAAAAAGACAATAAAATGGTACAGGGAGCAATTATGATGGGGATACCTTTAGCCAAGCCCTATTTCGGTGCAAGGGAGATAAATGAAGTACGGAAGACACTGAATGATGGCTGGGTGGCTCAAGGCCCTCAGGCGAAGCGTTTCGAAGAGGTCGTGGCTGATTATTCGGGTGCGAAATATGGGGTTGTAGTTAATTCCTGCACATGGGCGTTATCTCTCTCCTTGCGCGCCCTAGGAATTTCCGAGGGAGATAAGGTGATCGTCCCAGATTTCACATTCTGGACGACTGGCAACGTCGTCCTTGATGCGGGAGCCGAACCTGTAGTCCTCGACATCGATCCGGTTTCTCTCTGCATAGATATAGAACAAGTCAAGGACAGGCTAATCAACGGAGATATTCAGGCAATTATGCCTGTGCATGTCTTTGGGCATCCCGCTAAGATCGACGAATTAAACCGCCTGGCGAAGCGCCACGATGTGAAGGTGATAGAGGACGCGGCATCGGCACTCGGATCCGAGTTGAAGGAGCGGCGGATCGGCTCTTTCGGGAATCTCACCTCTTTCTCATTTCAAGGGAGGAAGGTGGCCTCCACGGGCGAGGGTGGAATGGTTGTTCTAAATGATAAGGAGCTGGCGCAAAGGCTGCGTTTGTGGGTGAAAACTCGCAGTCTCCGTTTGAGTGATATTCAGGCTGCAATCGGTCTGATTCAACTGGACAGAATGGAAGACTTCATAGAACATAGAGTTGAATTGGCCGCGCTCTATCGGGATCTGATAGGGGATACCAAGCTGGATATTCAGCTTCCTACGGCGGTGGATTGTCGGCACACGTATCAGGCCTATGTTGTCCTCCTCGATGATAGAGACGGAGTTATCCAACGATTGCGGGAACAGGACATTGAGTCGTCGATTGGCACCTATAGTCTGACTTCCGATCCAAAATTCAAGGGTGACTGTCCCCGGGGGCAATTCGCCTTCAAACACTCTCTGGCGTTGCCCATGTACCACGAATTATCCGAGTTGGGTGTTCATCATATCGTCATGTGTTTGAGGAGGGCAGTGAATGACTGAGAGAAAAAATGAGATTACAGAGGAAAGCGTGAAGAAGGCTAACATAATTTATCATTCTGCTTTATCTGAAAAGTATAATGAACAGCAACCTCATTTTCGCCCTGAAAACGTAGAGCGAGTCGATAAACTACTACGTGGTTTCGCCGAAAAAGCAGGGAATAATCTATTCTTGGATATAGCATGTGGCACGGGGTTCATGTTAGAGATCGCTAAAAGACATTTTGATTGCTGCATCGGTGTGGATAATTGTGAGGATATGCTAAAGAAAGCAAAAGATATATTGTCTAAGGAGATCTCCGAGGGAAAGATAATACTACGTCTTTCCGATGCATCCAACGTTGCCTTCAGTGATGGAATGTTTGATGTTTGCTCCATTCACGGTTCGTTACATCACTTCTTTGAATTAGAGCCAGTGCTCAGAGAGGCTTATAGAGTGCTCAAAGAAGGGGGCATATTTTATGCCGATCAGGATCCGAACTATTATTTCTTTAAAGATATCGAGGCCATAAAGGATTCTTCCGATCATTCAAACATAATACTTAGAGAAGTTTCCGCCATCACCGAAGTTGCCGAGAAATATGAGAAGGAATTTGAATTGGATAAAGAAATAACTAGGCTCGCTGAATTCCAAAAATTGTTTAGAGGCGGAATGAAGAAAGAAGTTATTGAAGAGATCCTCAAAAAAGTAGGGTTCAGCCAGGTAAATGTAAACTATCGCTGGTATTTAGGACAGAGTTATGTTCATCATCAACTCTCACCAGAGCTTGCGGAGTCAATAGATAAATACTTGCGAATGTGCCTTCCGCTTTCCAGAAACTTGTTTAAATATTTTTATATTGTGGCAGTAAAATGAGGAGATGCGCGATATGAGGATTCTTGTGACTGGGGCTTCATCGTTTATAGGAAAATATCTAATCCGTGAACTGGACCAACTTGGGCATGAAGTAACAGGCACATATTATAAAAACTACTTTGAGATGCCGGGAATCAAAGTTGTTCCTTTGAATTTAGATAATTATGAGAGTGTAAAACTTCTATTTGTGGAGAATGAGTTTGATATCGTTTTCCATTTAGCCAGTTACATGCCAAAGCAAAAGATGCCTGAAGTAGAAACTGTCACAAAATGCATGAATGTGAACAGTGTGGGCACATATTACCTATTAGATTGCTGTCATAGGAAAGACGTCAAGAAGTTTGTGTATCCTTCCACAGCTACGGTGTATGATCGCGATACTACCCCTCTCCCTGCCAAAGAAGGATATGTTTTACCCCGTAGCCTGTATAGTGCCAGTAAATATCTGGGAGAAATTTTCTGTGAATACTTTAGAAAAAAGGGCTTAGCCACCATTTCCCTGAGGATCTCCTCGGTATATGGTTTTGGACAGGAACCGTATTGCGTGCTGCCGATCTTTGTAGGAAAAGCAATTAGAAGTGAAGATGTTGAAGTCTGGGGAAGTGGCGCCCGCACACAGGATTTTATCTATGTTGAAGACGTAGTGAATGCCCTGATCAAAGTCGCCTTCACAGAAACCAGTGGAGTCTTCAATGTGGGATCAGGTGAAGAAACATCAATGATTTCGCTGGCAATGACAATCAGGGACATCTTTAATCCTGATATTAAAATCATAAATAAACCCGTGGAAGAGGGAGACACCAGTCGATTCTTCTTAGACGTGAGTAAAGCGGTGGGAGAGTGGGGATTCCAGATGAAGTATTCTTTGATCTCCGGATTAGAAGAGTATAAACGGAGGTGGGAAGAGTCCCTTGAAGATAGGTTTGATTTCTGACATCCATGCAAATTCTCACGGCTTGGAAGCCGTCGTCGATAAAATGCGATCCTGTGAGATCATTCTTTGCGCCGGGGACATCACGGGATACCATACCTCAGTGAATGAGGTCTTCAATATATTGGAGGAGAACGATGTCCTCTTCATTCTCGGGAATCATGATGAGTATTTATTACGGGAATCCGTTGAGGGGTTGCATCCTCTTCTGAAAAAATCCGTCGAATACACGAGGAAGAAGATCTCCGAGAACAACCTAGAAAGACTCAGAAAGACTTCTCCTCACTACAACGGTCTGTTTGGTGGAATGAGAATTAAAATGTATCATGGAAGCCCCTGGAATCTGATGGAGGAATATGTGTATCCAGATTACGCGCATTTCGAGAGATTCGAGAAAATCAGCGCAGATCTAATAATTCTAGGGCATACTCATATTCCATTCACGCGTGGAAACATCGTGAATCCGGGGTCATGCGGACAACCCCGCGATGACGACTCTAGGGCCTCATATGGGATCCTTCAAACCGAGACTGCTGAGATCACGCTTAGCCGAATTAAATATGATTTGGAGTAATGAGATCATAATGAAGAAAATACAGGTCCTTGTGACCGGTGTTGGTGGGGGAGGAATCGGGGAACAGATCATGTTTGCCCTGAGGACTGCTGAAACTCCATATAGGATAATTGGGACAGATATGGATCCGCACAGCCTGGGTCTTCGCTTCGCTGATAGGGGTTACGTGGTTCCCCGTTCAACGGATGAATCATATGTAACCCGCATGCTTGAAATCTGCCAAGATGAGGGCGTAAAAGCTTTAATCCCTGGATCAGAGGCCGAGTTAATCAAGATCTCAGAGACCAGAGAGACGTTCAAAGATCATGGTGTGATTCCTCTCATCAATGCCGGTAAAGTCATCGATCTCTGCTTAGATAAATGGAAGGCCCATCTCTTTCTGAAAAATAATGGATTCAACGTGCCAGAATCATATCTCCCCACAGGGGAAGGGGGGAAGGTGGAGTTCCCCGTCATAATAAAACCTTATTTGGGCACCGGTGGATCCCGCTTCGTATTTGTGGCTCAAAATGAGAAGGAGCTGAACTTCTTCGTGAGCTACCTTCGACGAAACGACGCCGAACCAATGATACAGCAATACATGGGCTCCGCCGAAAACGAGTTTACAGTCGGTGTCCTCACATCGTTTGAGGGTGATTTGCTGGGCTCGATCGCATTGAAACGCAGGTTATCTGGTAGATTCTCCACACTTTGTGTGCTCAAAAACTATCGAGATGTCTCCAGGCCCATTCATATCTCCACGGGGATCTCTCAAGGCGTGATAGATGATTTTCCCGAAGTCAGGAAAAATGCGGAAAAAATAGCTTTGAAGCTGGGTTCTAGGGGTCCGATCAATATCCAGTGTAGGGTTGTCGAGGGTGAGAGCTTCGTTTTCGAGATAAATCCCCGGTTCTCTGGCACGGAGAGTTTGCGCGCACTCGCGGGTTATAATGCACCAGACGCCCTGATCAGGAAATACGTCCTCGGTGAAGAGGTTGATAGGTTGAGCTT
>SDBV01008753.1_pt1 | contig 13600 bp, 11 predicted proteins | sample 2277081 | NCBI WGS metagenome assembly SDBV01 (sample SAMN10402039, study PRJNA504765) | marine sediment metagenome | isolation source: marine sediment core GS10_PC15, 223 cmbsf | place: Arctic Ocean: Southern Knipovich Ridge | collected 2010 | reverse complement strand
GGCGTACTCTTCGGGCAGATAGTGGGGGAAGTGCGGTCCGCTGAACGAAGCCGTAAGCATGAACGGCTTGCTCCGAGAGCCCGCGGCGTAACGCTCGAGCAAACCGGCGGCTTCCGCGGCGAGACGGAAAGTATGCGTCTGCTGTCGCTCACCCTTAAGATCGCCGTAAAAAGGCGGCCGGCCGGCCTTCAACCGGACCCAGGCCTTATTTTGCCGTTCCACTGCCACCCGGTAGCTGTGTTTCTTCGTCCTGTTGTCGAAAGGCTCGAGGCGCATGTCGACCCCGCGGGACGACTCGTGAGCTCCGCGACGCTCCGGGCCGGCCGGACCGAGATGCCACTTGCCGAAATATCCCACATGGTAGCCGTTCTGCACCGCGGAATCGAGCCAGGTTCGCACGCCGGCATTCAAAGGCCGCTGCGTTGAGTAGCCGACACCGTAGTTGTCGTACATGCCGGTCCGCCAGGGCCACAGTCCGCTCAGCAGCACTCCACGCGCCGGCGAGCAGAGCGGGCAGGCCGTGTGCGCGTTGCTAAACACCGTGCCCTGCGCGGCCAGGCGGTCAACGTTTGGCGTCTGAACTTGAGAGCCTCTGTAGCTGAAATGCGTCGCCGGCCATTGATCGGTAAGGATGAAAAGAACATTGCGTGCTTCCGCCACTCTTTGCTCCCTTGAATCGTTATGCTCATTCACTTCGCCCGATGTGCAACACATAATGGCGGCAATCGCTCACCGAGAAACCCGGTACTGCTCCAGAACGCCGTGGTTGATGTCGACGCCCAGTCCGGGGCGGTCGGGAATCTTGACGATGCCGTCTTTCCGCTCGCAGCCGTTGCGGTCAAGCTCCTCGCGGAGCACGTTGGGCGTCCGGTCGAGCTCTAGCATGGGCTCCGCCGGGTAGAGCGCCGGTGGGCAGGGCGGGATCATCGCCAGCATCTGGAGTGCGGCGGCCACGGCGATCCCCGTTCCCCAGACATGAGGCATGCACTTTATGTGCCAGGTGTCGGCCATGTCAGCGATGCGTATGGCTTCGGTCAATCCGCCCGCGGCGCAGCAATCCGGCTGTACAATGTCCACGGCTCTGGCGCAGATTAGATCGCGAAAACCGTAGCGGGTAAACTCCGCCTCACCCGCGGCAATGGGAATCGTGGTACTCAGGCGGAGCTGTTTGAGACCTTCGATGTCTTCGGGAACTACCGGCTCTTCGAACCAGGCAATGCCCAAAGGCGCCAGCTCGTCGGCCACTCTCGCGGCCATGGCTACATTGTATGCGTGGTTTGCATCCACCGCGAGAGCGATTTCGCTCCCGACAGCCTCCCGAATGGATCGTGTAACCTCCAGATCATAATCAAGGCCAAAGCCGATCTTGATTTTCATGGTCTTGAAGCCCCGGCTGCAATACCCTTTTGCCTCCGCAACCAGGGCCGCCGTGTTGTCCGGCATGCCCGTACGGTAGAGCCCGGTAGCGTAGGCCTGCACCTTGTCCCGGTAACACCTTCCTGCCAGCTTATAAACCGGGACCCCGAAGTGCTTGCCCGCGATATCCCACAGTGCGATATCCACGGCGCTCAGGGCCTCGATAACGGCGCCCTTGCGGCCGTGGTCTCGCAGCTTGTTGTACATCTCCAACCACAGCACGTCGCGGTCGAGAGGGTCCCGACCTATCAGGATCGATGCGTAAACAGTTTCGATAACGGCCGCGTTAACGAAAGGCGGGCCAAAGGCTTCTCCGTATCCGACGGTGCCGTCGTTGCATTCGATCTCCACGACCATTGCGGTTCGGCAGTCGTACCAGTACTGCGAGTATGCAAACGCCTCCCGATCCGACAACTCGACCCGCAAAACGTGTGTTTCGATTCGCTTAATTTTCATCAGACAGTCTCTCATGCAGCTCGGAAGATTCCGGATATCGCTATAGAAAATATAGTGAATACTATACTAATTAATTCATCTGGTTAGTCAAGTCGCTTTCGCAGGCAGTCAATTTGCGGGATATTGTATACGTCATGCTGTATATGGTATAAGATGCGAGCATGAAGCAGACACCTCCCAGCCGCAAGATCGGATCGTTGGTCAAAGGCCTTCGCATACTGGAGTTCGTGGCTGGTGCTGCTCAGGGCACAAGAGTCTCGGAGATCGCCAAAGAATTCTCGATGCCCGCTTCAAATCTGACTCTTTTTCTCAACTCGCTGGCAGCGACGGGCTACATTATTAAAAACCCTCTGGACGGCAAGTACTATGCCAGCGAGAAGATCATCCACTTAGCCTCATCCATCGACACGCGCTACAAGCGCTTCGAGATCATCGCCGCCAAACAGATGCAAACCCTCCATCAAAAGTACGATTAAAACATTCTGCTTGCGGTTCTCAATAATTATCGACTGCAGTTCATTTCCACGCTGCAGTCCAGTCGCAACATCCAGATTCTGAACAACGACGACCGCTCTTTCATCCCGCACGTGACGGCAGCGGGCAAAGCCATTCTGGCCTTTTTACCCGAAACCTGGCTCAAGAAGTACTTCGGCAAAGTCTCCCTGACCCGTTTCACGGACAAGACCAATACCAGCATGACTGTAATTCAGAAAGAGTTGGAGTCAGTTCGTATCAATAACTATGCCACTAACCGCGGAGAGTACGAGCGCGAAGTTATGGCCGTTGCAGCTCCCATCTTCAGCGCAGGGAACGTTCAAGGGTCACTGGTAGTGCAGTTCCCTACATTTCGCTACAAGGAGAGCGATCTCGACAAGCACGGACCCACCCTCATCACTGCCGCAAAGAAGATCGGTCAACGGTTCGATAGGGAAGTCGCTCCGGCCTTCGACGCCGGCTGATCTCACGCTCTGGCATCAGGCGACTTCGCAAGAGAATTTTTCATCCTGGGCCTGGTGCCACCAGTCCAGAAGCTTCCGGCCCAATTCCCCTTGGTCGCTATATATACCGGCTGAGGCCCAGACATACTTTTTGCGCCGAAGGGGCTTCAAAAAGCGCCGGAAAAAATCCAGCCAATTTTCGTCCTCGGCCTTAATGATCGTGCGGTTGAACCCTTTGCCGTAGAATTCGAATTTTTCCAGCAACTCCGACAAATCGCCATTCAAATGCAGCTGTCCGTAGAGGATGCCGTTCAAGTTGGGTATCTTGAGGTAATTGTCGACGATCTGGCGGCCATCTCCGCAGAAATGCACCCACCCTCCCCCTATGGCTTCCAACGCTCTTTCTGTATAGGGAATGCTGAATTGTCTATGCATCTGCGGTGAGAGCATCACACTGCAATCCTCGCAAAACTGCCCACCGCCTTTAAGCGCCATAGACCCGTAACGATAATAATCGTCTGGTTCGCCCGCCTCTCGCTTAAACATCAGTGTAGCTCTGATAAATAAATCGGTACATACTGCCATCAGATGGTGCACCGCATCGGGAGCATCGTACATGTCCAGGTAGATATCGTTGCCGCGCACCAGATAAGCCAGATCGAAAGGACTCATCATAAAAAAAAGCCCAACCGCAATGTGCTCCGGAAGCACCGAGACAGCATAGCGGGTAAACTCTATCGCTCTGGCTATGCAGTCACCTTTTGCATAGTCATCTCTGAGCTCCAGACGCAATACTTCGTTACGGCTCAAGCTGCGCGCCGGCCACAACGTGTCGTTTACGAGTTTCACCTCCAGATCGAGCCCGGAAAGCAGAAAAGCATTGCCGAAGCGGGGAGCGATGCAGAGGCAGCCATCTCCAGGAAAACGCCTTAGCGGAACCAATCGGCAAAGCCATTCCCACAGCATCTTCTCCGGGCTATCGAACTGCTCCGCCAATGGATAGCGTATATGACCGCATAGAGGTGTCTTCTCTCCTGGTCTATTTCTATCGAAGCCGTGCACTACTAAAGGCAGATAATCCGGCTCTTCATCGGTAGCGTCGCTGACCCGGGTCCAACGCTGCACACTTTTTTGCTCTTCCTGTGCTTCCCGCGCAGGAATTTTGTCGATCAGGGTTTTGATCTGCTCAGAAAGCTTCATACACCTGTCCTTACCCTATCGCTTTTCGCTCTCCAGCCGGCAAGCGATGGCCTCTAATCGATCAAAGGCAACCACACAGCCATCTGCCCGTTCCCTCGGTTGTGCCACGCATAGTAAGGAACCAGGCTAATGTCCACCGGCTCCCGCCCCTCGCCGCCGGCCTCGCGATAAAGCACGGCGCCCCATTCCGGTTCTTTCACGCGCAATGCACGGCCCTCCAGAACGGTTACCCCGCCCAGCAACTCCGGGTCGTGGCGCGCTTCGAGGCTGATACCCCGCGGCAGGTGCACCTCGGCCAAAGGCCCGCCGCCCGAAAGATCGTTTTCCTCCAGGCAGTAGACAACGGGACCCCGCACCACCGCCACCTGGTTCCGCGTCTGCTCGAGCTTGGGATTGGCCTTTACCAGCCGCACCGCCATTTCAAGTGAGATTTCAACCACGTCCCCTGCCGCCCAATTCCTCTCGATGCGGGCGTAGGCGCCTGGGGTGGCGCTTACAGCGCTCCCGTTCACCTTGAGATCGACGTCGCGGCTCCAGCCGGGGATGCGCAACATCAGCGCGAAAGGCTCCGCCGGCGCCTGCTCAATACGGATGGTGATCTCTCCGCTCCATGGGTATTCGGATTCCTGAACCAGCACGAGTGGCCCGCCATTCAGTTTCGTCTCCAATAGGCTTCCGCCATATAGATGCACCCAGACGCCCTCATCCGAAAGACTGTAGGCCCAACGGTGCATCCTGGCTATCATACGGGCCACGCTGGGGGGGCAGCAGTAGCAGCGAAACGTGAACCAGCGTTCATGCGCATCCTGGCTCAAAAGCCTGTGCTCCGGACCGTACCAGCGCAACGGGTTAGTGTAGCAAAAGCTCTTGCCGTCGATGCTGATACCGGACAGCCCGCTGGTGTAGACGACCTGCTCCATCACGTCGGCGTAACGTGCATCGCCGGTTGCCGCCAGCATACGCCGTGCCCACATGCCATTTCCGATATTGGAGCAGGTTTCGTTGTAGCCTGTGGCGTTAGGAAGCTCGTGGGGCAGGCCGAAGGTTTCGTGCACCGGATCGCGCCGGATCGATGCGCTGACGTGATGGGCTCCTACGGCGCCCGTAACGTATAACTTGGTAGAGAGCACATCCTGCCAGATGCGCTGTAGGCCTTGCCAGAGGGCTTTCTCGCCGGTCTCGGCATAGACATCCGCCGCGCCGGCCCAGAGGTAGGTGGCAGTTACGGCGTGGCCTACCGCCTCGGTTTCATCTCTCAGAGCGACATGATCCTGGTTCTGGTCGGTTCCGCCCGGCTGCGACCCGCGCAGATCCACGAAGATGCCCGCGAGCTCCAGGTACTTCTCAGTCCCCGTGGTCCGGTAGAGATCCACCAGCCCCATGATGTTGGACGGGTTAAACCCGAAATGGGCCAGCTCTTTAGGTCGTGCATGGAAAACACCGTAGAGGTAATCGGCAAGCTTCACAGCCACTTTTAAAAAGCTGTCCTTTCCCGTGGCTTCCCTGTGTACGCTGGCGGCGGTAAAGCAGTGGCCCATGTTGTAGAGCTCGTGATAGCGGAGTGACTGCCACCTTTCCTTCTCAGCGTCCAGCTGGATCTGCGTGCAGAGGTACCCATCCGGCGCCTGGGCGGCGGCGATCCACTCGATAACTTCGTCCATCTGCCGGTCGAGCTCGGCGTCCTTCGATACCCCGTAAACGTGGGCCACTGTCTCCAGCCACTTGTAGCAGTCACCGTCGCTCCAGAAGGTGCCTTCGTGTTTGCCCTCTTCGAGACCGGCGGCGATGCGAAAGTATTTCAAGCGGGCCTTGTTGCCGGGATCTTCCAGCGCCTCGCGCATGCTGGGGACGATCGTCTCGTGGCAGAGTTTGAGGCGCTCCGCCCAGAAACCTGCGGTCCAAGTGACCGAGCCGAGCGGCAGGCCCCTGAGTCTGGCATGGGGGCTGTCGTGGTGAAAGAGTGATTTCTGCATGCCGTCTCCTTTTTACTTAATGGTGTTTTAACGCTTTTACCCCAATGTATGCTAGCATCGAGATCTCAAGCAACAGCAATTGCTATATAGTATATACCATTCACGTTTTATAATATTTTGCACAGGATTGAGACGGCTGTCAAGACGGCCCGGTGCATTCCAGCGCCTTGCGGCGCGCGGCCCACGCCGACTTGCATCTCAGGAAAAAATCGGTCTACAACCTCGTCAGATAAAGCACGCAGTATTTTACCCACCCGGCTCTCAGGCAAGCCTGCAACGCATCGCCGCCTACCATATTTTCCCACGCCGCACCTCGTATGGACAGGTGCCGCCCCAGGGCTGCGAGAGCCCGAATGACCAGGTCGCGGGGTCGGCCGAACTGAAGATAGGGCGTGAGATCACGAATCGCCCTCAACTGATAACCCGCGGTCGCTGCAATCAGCACGGCCTCTTCGGGCCTGACAAGATTGTGGATGTGCCGGACCGCCGTGTATTCCTGCAATCGGCGATGGGCGCGGGCCTCCGCAGGGTTGCCTGTTGCTGAGTCCCGCGGCGGGACAGGGGCGTCGGAGGCGAGAAAATCATCGCACACAATCAACTGGTCGCCCGGCTTCATGCCGCGAGCTACCGCCCTGAAAAAAGCCTGAGAGTCACGAGCATGCACGAATGATTCCATGGCGTAGGCTAATTGCAGCTCTTTCGTGTCGCCAGGGGGCCGGAGGGCGGCAATTACTTCAGGGTCGAGAAAATCTCCTTCGACGACACGGCATCGGCCCGAGAGACCTTTTGCATCCAGAAGCCGTTGCGCCGGCGCGGCCTGCACCTTGCTGACGGTAATCCCGCCGTATCGAGCTCCTGCATACCGTTCGGCCAGGAACGACAGTGTGCCCCCCACGCCACAGCCCAGATCCAGGACAAAAGATGGGCGGAAGCGCACGATTTCGGCCAGCATCAGCTCGTTCGTGAACAACAGTGCCTGCTCCCATGTCTCCACTCCGGGACCCCAGACGGCTCGGTGCATGGTCTTAAGGCTCCCACCATGCCCCAAAGCTAAAAAACGGGGAGTATTTGGCATCGTAGTAGTCGGCAACGTCGTGCATAGCGGGTAGCCTTCGGCCGGCGTTCAGCCCGATCGAGCTCCTGCATGTCCGCGAACCCGCCGCCGGCCGACGTCTCTGTTCGACAGTCTAAACGCACAGACCGGCCTGGACCAGCAGGCGATCTATTTCCTGGGCCTGATCGGGACCCAGGGGCGTGAGCGGGCGCCGGCAAACACCACCGTAGAACCCGGTTTGGTCCATGGCCCACTTCAGACCGGGAACGCCGAAGCGGGCGGTTACGGCCGCGTTGACCCGCGTCAAGGACAACTGTATGCGCCGAGCCTCATCCAGGTTGCCGGCTCGGAAAGCCGACAGCAGCTCCTTCAATCGCGGTGCGGCGAAATTGGCCAGCGCCATGACGCCCCCGACGGCGCCGATGCTGAGGAAGGGAAGCAGTGCGCTTCCGGTTCCCGCAAACACCAGGAAATCCGGGCGCATCGCCAGAAGCTCGGCCATTTTGACAACATTGGAGCTGCTGTCCTTGATGCCGACTATGCCCGGGTGCTGCGCGAGCTCCGAGAGCGTCTCCAATGCGAAGTCGATGCCTGTAAAGGCCGGAACGTTGTAGAGCAGCACGGGTACCGGTGATTCATCGGCGACCGCACGGTAATGCGCGACCAGGCGCTCGTGGGTCATGCCGGATCGGTAGAAATGGGGCGGAATTATCAGTGCAGCCTCGGCGCCGAGCTGCGCGGCTTCCAGAGTCAGCTCGATGGTGTCTGCCGTGCTCTCCGCCCCGGTTCCGCTGATAAAACCTGTTTCGCAACCCCGCAAAACTTCGCCGCAGGTCCGCCAGAGCTCGAGACGTTCCTCGCGCCTCAGATAGGGGGCCTCGCTGTTTGACCCGGGCATTACGATGCCGTCCAAGCCCTGTTCGCTCCAACGCGACAGGTTGGAGGCCAGCTTGTCGAGCGCAATGCGCTCACCGGCATCGAACGGCGTGGGTATGGGGGCGTAGATCCCACTCAGTTTCATGCCTGGTGCCTTCTTACCCGCGGCCGGATACGGTCCTTCAGCGCTTCGGCGTCCGGATGGCTTTCCGCCACGTTCTGTTTTTCCCCGGGGTCCGCCGCCAGATCGTACAGCTCCCAGGCGTCCCGTTTCTCGTCATAGATGACTTTCAAATCACCCTGCCGGCAATAATGCACCTCCTTAGGGTTCTCTTTCTCCTCGTGTCGCCCGCTCTTGCAGTAGGCTTCGCCGAAAACTTCTCTGTCGGCCACGCCATCCAGAGGCAGGAGAGAGCTTCCGGCGAAACCGTCTACCGGGTCCAGCCCGAAGAGGTGCACGATCGTGGGAGCGATATCCAGCGTGCTGATCACAGACTCGCACACCCGGCCCTGCGCAAGCGAGCGGTCGTGAATCAACAACGGCACGTCGATGAGCTCACGGTACATCTTGCCGTCATGCGAAAGGCCGCCGTGCTCACCGAATTCGTCGCCGTGGTCCGATGTGACGATCACGACACTGTCCTCCAGGACGCCGGCCTTCTCCAGGATGCCGAAGAGCTCACGCGCGGCTTCGTCCACCTCGCGCACGTGAGCCAGGTAGAGCTTCTTCAGCAGCTCTACTTTGGCGGGATCAGACAGATCTCGTTTTAGGAGCGCGTCCTGGAAGAGGGCGAACATCTCGTCGTCGGACAGATCGAGCGCAGAATCCACTTCGGCCACGAACCGCGGTTCCGGCACGTAGGGCTCGTGCACATCCATGTAGTGGGTCCAGAGGAAGAACGGTTTGTCCCCGGCCGCGCGATTCTCCAGCCAGCGAGAGACCCGCCCGTTCAGCTCTTGGGCTTTGATGTACGGCACCTTGTCATCGACGTCGGCCTCCATCGAATCGTAGAAGGAGCTCCATGCCCGATTCCACCCGAAAAAGGCGCAGAGGTACGCGTTGGAGTGAAACGCGGCCGTCTCGATGCCCGCTTCCTGCAGAGGCTCCGAAATGAGTGTTCTCTGAACCGCCAGCTTCTTGGTCCGGCCGTACTCGTGATAATAGGATGAGGTCAGGATCGCAGGGAACGAGGCCTGGGTATAGGGCCCGCATGACTGCGCCTTGGCGAATTTGATGCTGCTGTTTTGCAGAGAATCCAGAAAAGCAGTGTGTCCCAGGGTGCTTCCGTACGATCCCAGTACGTCCTGTCTCAGTGTATCGATCGTCAAGAGTACCACGTTCTTCATCTTGCCAACTCCTTGCGACACTGCGGTCTCGGCCCGTTCGGTTCAGGAATGCGATTTGCCCCTATAATAATCCAGCAGGATATCAATGACCTCGGGGCGGCCGAATTCATTCGGCGGGCGTTCACCGCGAGCGAGCATGCCGCGCAGGTCCGTGCCGCTGATCATCAGGTGATCTTCAGCGGGATGCGGGCAGGTTCGCGTCGAAACCACGCCTTCACATTTAAAGCACCAGAAGGTCCAATCCATCTTGATCGGCACGAGCCTGAGGTCTCCCGCGTCCAGTGTGTCGAAGATTTTCTGCGCATCGAAGGGTCCGTAATACTTGCCCACCCCGGCATGATCGCGCCCCACGATCATGTGGCTGCAGCCGAAGTTCTGCCTGATGATGCCGTGCAGCAGCGCTTCCCTGGGTCCCGCATAGCGCATCTCCATGGGATATACCCTCAGGGCCACCCTGTCCTGCGGGTAGTACTCTTTCAGTACGGCCTTATAGCATGCCATGCGGACATCGGCGGGGATATCGCCCTCCTTGAGCTTGCCCACGATCGGGTGAATGAGCACCCCGTCGCAGATCTCCAGGGCGACTTTCGTCAGATACTCGTGTGAACGGTGGATCGGGTTGCGGGTCTGAAAGGCCGCAACGGTACGCCAGCCGTTTTCCTCGAACAACGCGCGCGTTTCCGCCGGGCGGGCGTACTCAGGATACCGGGCGGGGTACTCGCCCTCGCTGTAAACCTCTACCGGCCCGCCCAGGTACACCGACTCCTGGGCGTAGATCTTGCCGACCCCGGGGTGTTCCCGGTCGTCGGTACCGAACACGCCCCGGGCCTCGGCTTCTCTGTCGTAAGTGTACTTGTCCCGCAGCGTCATGCAGCCCATGATCTCATGGCGCCCCGGGGCCACCAGAGCCACTTTTTGCCCCTCGGAAAGCGACCGTGCCGTCTCCGGCGATGCGGCCAGGGTGACGGGCATGGGCCAGAGCACTCCATCTGAGAGGCGCATGTCCTTGACCACGCGCTGGTAGTCCTGCTCGCCCATGAACCCGTCCAAAGGGCTGAACGACCCTGTGGCCAGCATGATCAGATCGGACACTTCCTTGGAGGAAAGCGAGATCTTTTGCAGAGCCTCCGCTTCCTGCAGGCGTTGCGCCCGCTCTTTACCGTCTGCGACCATCCGCGGCGCGAGTGACCCGCCGTGGGGAGGTACGAGCATGCTCATCGATTGTCTCCCGGTGCCTTTTGCCGGCCCTTAAGTTACAGCACCGTGTTGCCTGCGTCAATCCCGAGAGGGGGTGGACAGCCGACTCGAGCCGGGACGATGAGCAACCACAGCGTCCTTTTTTGCCACGGCGTTTTTCTCTCGCCTCCCATTCTGCCGGTGTACATTATCTTCCAGAAGCGTATCATAAAAGGGGTCACAATAACGGGCATTATCAAAGACCGACAGACGAAGCAAGCCGGAGGGCACTCGATGGCGAAACCGAACATCATCGTAATCATGACCGACCAGCAGAGGGCCGACCTGTGCGGCAGGGAAGGCTGCACGCTGGACACGACACCCACCCTCGACCGCCTGGCGCGAGAGGGAACGTGGTTCAATCGCGCTTACACCTCCGCCCCCGTCTGCGCCCCAGCCCGCGTCAGCCTGCTGACGGGCCGTTTCCCGAGCGCTCATGCCGTGCGCACTAACCACAATATCGCCGACGCCCGCTACGAGCAGGACCTGATCGACGTGCTGAAAGGCGCCGGCTACAGCTGCGGCCTGTCCGGCAAGAACCACTCGCACCTGCAGCCCGGCCGCATGGATTTCTGGCACGAGCTGGGCCACAACGGCGGCATCGGAGAGGGGCATTCGGATAACGAACGCGAGTTCGACCTATGGCTGCGCAACCTGCGTGTAAGAATCGGCACGCAGCCGACTCCCTTTCCCGTCGAGCGCCAGTGCCCTGTACGGGCGGTTTCGGCCGCCCAGCGCTGGATCCGGTCTCTGGACCGTTCGCGCCCGTTCTTCCTCTGGCTTTCGTTTCCCGAACCCCACAACCCCTACCAGGTTCCCGAGCCCTACTACTCGCTCTTTCCACCGCAGGCGCTGCCTCCGGCGACAGGCGCCGAGGCGCTCGAAGCCAAGGGTTACAAGTGGCAGTGGGCCAGAGAGCTGATCAACACGGTGTTCCCCGAGCATGACGATCTCGTTCCCCGGGCCCGTTCCAACTACCTGGGCATGCTGCGTTTGATAGACGACCAGGTCGGCCGTTTGCTCGCTTTCCTGGAGGAGCAGCGGTTGCGTGACGACACGATCCTTATTTTCACCTCGGACCACGGGGATTTCGCGGGCGAGTACGGATTAGTGCGCAAAGGGCCGGAAGTGCCCGAGGTGCTCATGCGCGTTCCCCTGATTGCAACGGGGCCGGGCATAGAGACGCGGGCTGAACCGAGCGAAGCTCACGTTTCCCTGGTGGACCTGATGCCCACTCTGTGCGAGGCAATCGGCGCCGAGCTTCCACGCGGGGTGCAGGGGCGCAGCCTGTGGCCCCTCTTGACGGGCAGCGGCTATCCGGCCGAGCAGTTCCGCAGCATTTACGGCGAGCAGGGTTACGGAGGCCTTCACTACACCGCGGATGACAATCCGGACTATCGCAACTGCCTTATCCACATGCCGGCCGGGGATAACTTCGATGAGCTGAACATCTATTCGCAGAGCGGTTCGATGCGCATGCTTCGCCAGGGCGACTGGAAACTGGCCTTCGACATGATGGGCTGCGGGCAGCTCTACAACCTGGCCTCTGACCCGCTCGAGCTCGAGAATCTCTTCGATCGCAACGAGCATGCAGCCGCAAAGCAGGCTCTGCTGCAGGAACTGCTGACCTGGATTCTGCGCATGCAGGACCCACTGCCCTACCCTCGCCCCTTGCGGGACCCGCGCAAGACCTACATTCCAAAAACCGACCCACGCAACTACTGGACACATCACGGTTGAACACCGGAGCTTGCGGCCGCAGGTGCGCTCGAGCGGCTGCTTACGAGCCTCCCCTTCGACAGCAGCGCACCTCGAGCGGTGTCGCGGCTTCGGGGCAACTATCGACCGTTCGCCCTGGATTTTCCTCCGACTTGGCACCTTCCACACTGGAGCTTATTTTCGCACTGAGCCTCTCGATACCGTCCAGTGGCATATAAGATTTTCAGGCCAAATAGGAGGTCGTCGATGACCATCGGGATTCCCAGGGAGACCAATGGCGAAGAAACCCGGGTTGCTCTAACTCCCCAGACGACCGAGAAATTCACAGCCCTTGGCGCCGACGTAACGGTAGAAGAAGGCGCAGGCAGAGCTTCCCTGGTCCGCAAGATGGCCGGGCGGGGACTGCAGGCGATCAGCATGGAAATGATACCGAGAACGACGCCGGCGGGAACCATATCGCCGGCCCGCGTTTTCGTTATTGGCGCCGGGGTGGCCGGCCTGCAGGCCATTGCAACCGCCAAAAGACTGGGCGCCATCGTAGAGGCCTTCGACACCCGGCCGGTCGTCGAGGAACAGGTTCGTTCCCTCGGCGCCCGATTCGTCAAGCTGGAGTTGGGCGACACGGGGCAAACGAAAGACGGCTACGCCAGGGCCCTCACGGAAGAGCAGCTGAACAGGCAGCGCGATCTGATGGCGCGCCGCTGCGCCCAGGCCGATGTCGTCATCACCACCGCGCAGGTCTTCGGCCGCAAAGCGCCTCTCATCATCACGGCAGAGATGGTGCGCGGCATGAAGCCCGACAGCGTGATCGTCGACATGGCCGTGGAGTCCGGCGGAAACGTGGAAGGCTCTCGTGTCGCTCAGGCGGTACTCGTCGACGGGGTATGCATTATAGGCTACCCTCAGCTGGCCCGGCGGGTTCCCGTGCATGCCGGCCAGATGTACGCCGGCAACCTGTACAACCTGATCGAGCAGTACTGGAACAAAGAGAGCAAGGAGCTCGATCTCGAGGACGAGATCGTGCGAGGCTGCCTTCTCACTCAGGGCGGCAGCTTGGTGAACGAGCGCTTGAAGGAGGTGTATGAATCATGATCATGACGATGATTTTTCTGGCATTCGTGCTGATGTTGTCCATATTTCTAGGCATCGAGCTCATTGGGAAGGTCCCCTCGACGCTGCACATGCCCCTGATGTCCGGCTCCAACGCCATCTCCGGCATCACGCTGATCGCAGCGCTTACGGCTGCCGGAACGGGCGTGTCCGACTGGCTCGTCATCGCGTTGGGCACGGCGGCGGTGACCTTCGCCACCATCAACGTGGTGGGAGGATACTTCGTAACCGATCGCATGCTCAGGATGTTCCGCAAAAAGGGGGATTGAGTGACG
>SDBV01008752.1_pt1 | contig 13601 bp, 9 predicted proteins | sample 2277081 | NCBI WGS metagenome assembly SDBV01 (sample SAMN10402039, study PRJNA504765) | marine sediment metagenome | isolation source: marine sediment core GS10_PC15, 223 cmbsf | place: Arctic Ocean: Southern Knipovich Ridge | collected 2010 | reverse complement strand
ACTGATAACTGATAACTGTTCACTGAATTTGGTTGACAACTATAAATTCTGCTTTTATAGTGAATGATTCTTATTAATTAATTGAAATGGAGGAAATATGAGTTTTACCACTGCTGACATTCGAAACATCTCTCTTGTTGGACACGGAAGCACTGGGAAAACCTCACTTTTAGAGCAAATGCTCTATGTAGGTGGCGTTATTCCAAAAGCCGAACTCCCTGATACAGGGAAAAGTGTAAGTGACCATACAGACGAAGAGATTGGAAGAAAGATTTCTATACATACCACAATGGCGGGTATTGAATGGAATAATAAACAGATCAATATTCTGGATACACCAGGTGTTGCCGATTTTATCGGAGATGTTGTATGTGCCTATAGAGCTACTGAATCTTCGATTATGCTGGTTGATGCAAGTGATGGAGTTCAGATTGAAACAATAAAACTCTGGAGACGCCTTAACAACCGTAAAATGCCCAGAATTGTCTTTATAAACAAACTTGATAAGGAAAGAGCAGATTTCGATACAGTCTTTGATGATCTTAACGAAAAGTTTGATAAAACATTTGTACCAGTTACTATTCCCATCGGGAACGGAGTTCATTACAAAGGTATTGTCAATCTTATTGAAAACAAAGCATATCTTGTTCATGACTCGGGGGAAACAGATCATGGGATCGATATACCTGCAGACATGCACGATACAGTCGAAGAATATCGTTTAAAACTTATAGAAGCAGCTGCAGAAGGCGATGATGATCTTATAGAAAAGTATTTTGAAGAAGGAACTCTCTCTCCTGAAGATATACGTCTTGGTCTTAAAGAAGGACTTCAGAATTACAAGATAGTTCCGGTACTCTGCGGCAGCAGTCTTAATAATAACGGAGTCACATCTCTTTTAAATTTCATCTCAAACATTGCTCCATCACCTGCATCTTACACGGAGAAAGCTGTTGGTTCTGATTCAGAAGATATTGATGTATCAATTTCAAAAAACGAACAGTTCAGTTCATTTGTCTTTAAAACCAGTATAGATCAGTTCTCCGGCAAATTATCGTTTATCAAGGTTGTCTCTGGAATACTAAAGGCAGATACTGAAATATTTAATGTAAGAGAAGAGAAGAAAGAAAAGAACTCTAAAATATTTAGAGCTGTTGGAAAAAAACTGATCGAGGTTAAGGAGCTGACTGCCGGAGATATCGGTGTACTTGTTAAACTGGATACAGTAAAAACAAACGATTCCCTATGTTCTTCAGATAGATTTATTCATTTTAAACAACTCTCTCTACCCCATCCCATTTATGCTATTGCTGTATCAGCTGCAAGCAAGAAAGAGGAAGATAAGCTAAATGAATTCCTCCATAAGGCTTCTGAAGAAGACCTTACTTTCAAAATGGAATTCAACAACGAGACAAAAGAGAATGTTATTTCAGGTATGGGAGAGCTTCACTTAGGAATTATCCTAAACAGAATAATTGAAAAACAGAAAATTAAAGTAGAAACAAGAACTCCTAAAATAGCTTACAGGGAAGCAATTACTAAATCTTCAGACGCTGAATATGCTCACAAGAAACAATCCGGTGGTCATGGACAGTATGGTAAAGTGCTCATGAGCATTAAACCACTGCCGAGAGGTGGGCATTTTGAATTTATAAATGCTATTAAAGGCGGATCAATTTCAAAGGGTTACATGCCCGGTATTGAAAAAGGTATACTCGAAGCAATGTCGGAAGGTTTTCTGGCAGGTTATCCAATTGATGATGTACAGGCAACAATCGTTGATGGCAAAGAACATCCGGTTGATTCATCGGAAATGGCATTCAAACTTGCAGGTAAAGGGGCTCTGAAAGTTGCCCTTGAAAAAGCTGGTGTAAAACTGCTTGAACCTATAATGAAACTCAGGGTCTATGTAAATAACACATATCTTGGTGATATACTTTCAGATCTAAGTTCAAAACGTGCACGAGTTTTGGGACAGGAGGATCTTGGTGGATCTATAATTGAAGTTGATGCAGAAGTACCTCAGGCTGAAATGTTAAGATATTCAATTGATATAAAATCAATTACATCCGGTACAGGTTCCTTTGATATGGAATTTGATCATTACTCAACTATTTCAGGTAAGATATCAGATGCAGTTATCAAAGCATCCAAAGCTTCAGAAGAGTAGTACCCCCCACCCAAGTCCCCCCTTTTAAGATGGGGGAGGGTCTAAGGGAGGGGCAAGGGGAGGGTTATCTTTCTGACAGGGGAATAAAATCTTTTCCAGGAATTTTTATGTGTTTATACGCAGGACGCATAATTCTACCACCGTTGAGTGCTTCTTCTATCCTGTGAGCACTCCAGCCGGCTATTCGTGCTATTGCAAAAATCGGAGTGTATAGATCTTCAGGAATACCTAATAATCTATAAACAAACCCGGAATAGAAGTCCACATTAGCAGATATTACTTTTGAAGAACCTTTTACCTCTGTAAAAACAGACGGAGTAAGCTCTTCCACCAGGTTTAAAAGATCAAATTCATCTTCCACACCTTTTAATTTCGCCAGTTTTCGGGCCTTTGTTTTTAACAATACAGCCCTGGGATCGGAATACGTATAGACAGCATGTCCCATACCATAAATCAAACCTGTTTTGTCAAAAACTTTCTTTTTAATAATTTTTGCAAGGTATGCAGATACTTCCTCTCTATTTTTCCAATCCTTCACATTTTTCTTAATATTATCAAGCATCCTGATAACCTTGATATTGGCACCACCATGTTTCGCACCTTTCAAAGAGCCAATTGCAGCCGCAACTGCTGAATAAGTATCTGTTGCAGAGGAAGAAATTAAATGAATGGTAAAAGTAGAATTATTACCACCCCCATGCTCTGCATGAAGAACCAGACACAAATCAAGTAGTTCTGCTTCAATTGCTGTATATTTTTTATCCGGGCGTATTAGCATTAGTAAATTCTCTGATGTACTCAACGCATGGTCCGTAGTATGAATAAATAGTGTTTTATTCTGATGATAGTGCTTCTTAGCCTGATAAGCATAAGCAACAAAAACAGGAAACCATGAAATCAATTGAATACTTTGCCTTAAACAGTTTTCGACAGTAAGATCTTCCGGGTTTTTATCATAGGAATATGCTGCAAGTACACTTCTGGCAAGTTTGTTCATTATATTTGAACTTGGAGCCTTAAGAATCATATCTTCTATAAAACCCTTAGGCAGTTTTCTATTCTCTGCCAGTATTTTTGTAAAAGATTCAAGCTCATCTTTTCGGGGTAGTTCTCCAAAAAGAAGTAGATATACTGTTTCTTCGAATCCAAATCGTCCTTCTTTTAGGAACCCCTCTGCAAGATCTTTAATATCAATTCCTCTATAGCGGAGCCTTCCTTCCACTGGAACCTTTTCATTTTCATCTACAATGTAACCATGAACATCACCAATTTGTGTAAGTCCAACAAGGACACCAGTACCATCACTGTTTCTAAGTCCTCTTTTTACATCATAATTACTAAATCTTGCCGGATCTATTACATTATTTCTTTTTGCCAGTTCGCTGTATTTTTTTAAATCTCCATCATTGAACGAATTCATCGTAAGATCTCCTTAATTCAGGCTGTCCCTTAACTTAATCCCACTGAATCGAGGCTTAGTTTTAAGTCTCAAACACTGATATATTGTAGTACACAGTATACTATAGTACATAATTAGTGAACTACTGGGGTACCGGACAGCCTTAATTCTTTTATTTTAGTTCAACCCAGACATTCCGAATTGTATGATTTTTTGCAATACCTTTCTTCTCAAAACTTGTGTTAGGTCTCCATTCTATTCCATCAGCATAAGTTTTGTATGGATTACTCAGTTCATTAAACTGATTCAAAACTCTCAGTATCTGCTCAGCATAGTCTTCCCAGTCTGTAACCGCATAGATATATCCATCCTTTTGAATTGATGGCAGCAGCTCTTCTACAAACCCATGCTGAATAAGTCGCCTTTTATGGTGCTTTTTTTTCGGCCATGGATCAGGGAAAAATATGTGAACACCCGCAAGGCTTCGGTCAGGAATCATTGTTCTAATAACCTGAACGGCATCATATTGTATAATTCTAAGATTTGATAACTGTAAACTATCTATACGACTTAGAAGTTTTCCAACACCAGGCGTATGAACCTCTATTCCAATGTAGTTCCTGTTACTGTTTCTTTCAGCAATATCTGCAGTTGCATGACCCATACCAAAGCCTATTTCGATTATAACAGGATTTTCATTGCCAAAAATCTTTTTAAAATCAAGAAGCTTATCCTGAAAAGGAATACAATATCGATCAGAAAGCATTTTGATTGCATTCTGCTGAAGTTTGCTTAAACGTCCAGCTCTTATAACATAACTCTTAATGTCTCTTTTGTCAGCATCTATCATGTACCGATATTATTTGAAATATAAAAATAATACAAGTGGACTTACGTTTTCACAGTATAAAGACGGATACTGCTTAAAACCGTATTTGAGTCCTTTTCTTAGCTATAAGTTCCTGTACATCCTTTACAGTTCTTGTAGTAAGACATTTCTTTGCAAAGTATTTTGCATGACTAAAGTCCATTTCGCTGATTTGACGCCGCATAAACTGTATCATACTGTGATTAATACTGAAAGAACTGATACCTAATCCGATAAAATATTCCAACATATCCGGATCGGCAGCAGCATTGCCACATACCGAAAGAGGACAGTCATGCTTTTCGGCTGCATCATTTATCTTTCTGAGTGCCCGTAATACAGCAGGGTGCTGAGTAATATAAAGATCAGCTATATTCTCATTATTCCGATCAATTCCAAGTAAATACTGTACAAGATCATTTGTTCCAATACTTAAAAAATCAGCCTCTTGTGCCAGCTCCTCTACCATTAATACAGCAGATGGAAGTTCGATCAAAGCTCCAATATTCGGCGCGACAACACAATCTATACCCTCTTCAGTCAAATCTTCAACTACAATTTTAACTATGCTGACTGCTTCACGAAAATCTTCAATTCCAGTAATAAGAGGAAAGAGTATTTTTAGATTATACCCTACACCGGCCCGAAGAAGTGCACGAAGCTGTACCTTGAATATATCTTGATTTCTAAGACTGTATCTAAGACCTCTTAGCCCCATAATAGGATTAGTCTCAGTCTGTTCAACGACTCCCAGAATTTTATCTCCACCTATATCCAGTGTTCTGAAAACGACATCATTCATCTGTTCAAGTAAGCGTCTGTAGATTAAATACTGTTCCTCTTCAGAAGGAAAATCATTTCTAATAAGAAAGAGAAATTCACTCCTGTACAATCCCACACCTTCTGCCCTAAGTTCCTTTGCAGCCCTGGCATCGCTCAGTATATTAATATTCGCCTGTACTTTTATCTTCCTTCCATCCAGAGTAATTCCTTCTTTCAGGATAATAGGTTTTTCTGTGTGATTCTCCCTGATATGCTTTAAATGAATCAGATACTTATCAACAAGTTCTGTTTCCGGATCAACAATAACAGTTGACTGAAAAGCATCTACAATAAGAAGTCCATTGTATCCTGATATAAAAAAATTTATATCTGTCAGGAAAACAACTGGTACATCCAACGATCTCGCAAGTATAGAAATATGACTTGTTGCTCCGGCACCATACAGGATAAAACCTTCTGTATGCTGTGCAGCGAGTTTTACAAGCTCTGAAGGCATAAGTTCCTTTGCAACAATAATTTGACCTGAATAATCACCCTCTTCGTTCATATTCCCCGTTAGATTCCGCAACATCCTGTGGCCAAGATCTTTGAGATCAAGAATTTTTTCCTGGACATGAATGTTATGACTGTTCATAAATAATTCTATATACTCATTAACTACACGAATAATAGATCCGGAAGGTTTTTCCCCTTCTTTAATATAGCTGCGAATGGAACCGGAAAAGTTATCGTCACTAAGCATAAGAAGATGAGATGAAAAAATAAGCGCACCTGCCTCAGACAGGTTCTTTTCCATCTTTGCCTGTAGAGCTTCCAGCTGATTAACGGTTGCTTCCAAAGCTTCTTCAAAATCATCAATTGTTTCACGATAATGAAGATTTTCAATTGTAAGAAGAATACCATCGCTAGAAGTTGATAGAGAGAGGGCATTTCCTATTGCTATCCCCTCAGAAACAGACTTACCTTTATAGAATTTTTTTTGCAGATTATAGTCCTTTTTCCGGACTCTTCCACTGTTTTTTTCAAGCTGAATCAAGGTTTTTGCATTTTCCAGGAACGTGGCAAGCTGTGAAGTTATAGCCTGCAAAGATTTAATATCATGGCTATCATAATAATCTAATGCAGGATCCTCCAGAACCAAAACACCGAGTATTTCTGTCTGATAAAGAATGGGAACTGCGAGTATAGAATTATACTGTTCCTCGTTCATACCTGGAAAATGTTTAAAACCCGGATCATCTGATCCCCGGGGTATATTAATTGGTTTTCGTTCTTTCATAGAACGACCTGTAATACCTTCACCTGAAGCTAATCGAATCTTTCCTACAAATTCAGGATTCAAGCCAGCAGTGGCCCTTAAAACAAGCTCTTCTGTGGTATCATCCAGAAGAAAGATGGAACAGGCTTCAGTCTGCATATGTTTTGCAACTATTTTAACAACTATTCTCAGGAGTCCCGTAACATTTGTTTTAGTGTTGAAGATACTTGTAAGCTCCCGGACACTGCAAATAAGATCAAATGTTTTTTTCATATTTAGACTCCCTGATGATTCTAGGTCATTATACAAGAGATTGCAGCTTTTCTCTAATAAATTCCGATTTATCTTTTAGACCTATTTTTCCGCTATTCATTATCAGATTTTGTGGATTCAAAGGATCAAGTCTTACAGACCCTTTACTTTCATTTATTATTCTCAATACTTTATCTACAGAAATTATTGAAACCCTGGAGAAAGTAATTCGAATTTCTCCTTTTTTTTCTCTCAAAGAACTGATAAATAGATTTTTACAGATTATTCGTAGTTCTGCAATGGAAAGAAGACTATTCACTTCGTCCGGCATTGGTCCAAACCTGTCTTCAAGTTCAGACACAATTCTACTCAAATCGTAATCTGTCTGTATGGAAGATATTTTCTTATAAATTTCCATTTTATCAGATTGATCACTAATATATTCATTAGGAATAAAGCCGGAATAATCCAGGTCCAGCAGCACTTCGGGAGCTGTTTCTTCTACTGACTCGCTCATTTCCGCAATAGCATTATCAAGAATACGAAGATACATATCAAATCCAACGGAAAGTATCTCTCCGTGCTGTTGTCTTCCAAGTAGATTGCCGGCCCCTCTTACTTCCAGATCTTTCAAAGCTATTTTAAACCCTGATCCAAGCTCAGTATGATCCGATATAATTGAAAGTCGTTTCATGGCAATATCTGAGAGAGCACTTTTTTCCGGGTACAGAAGGTATGCATAAGCACGTCTGTCAGACCGTCCGACCCGGCCTCTTAACTGATACAGCTGACTGACACCATACATATCCGCTCTATCTATAATAATCGTGTTTACATTTGGAATATCAATTCCATTTTCAATAATTGTTGTTGCAACAAGAACATGAAATCCACCATGAATAAAACGATGCATGACATCTTCAAGGTGGCTGCTGCTCATTTGACCATGTGCAGTCTCGATAAGCAACTCAGGCATCATCTTTTCAAGAAATATTCTTGTAGGAAGCAGAGTTTCAACTCTGTTATGAAGAAAAAACACCTGCCCTCCTCTTGCTGCTTCCTTCCGAATGGCATTGGAAATAATTTCTTCATCAAATTCCTGAATAATTGTTTTTATTGGACGTCTACTGTGAGGTGCAGTCTCGAGAAGGGACATATCTCTGATCTTTATAAGAGACATGTGAAGAGTCCTGGGAATCGGAGTAGCTGAAAGACTGAGACTGTCAATCGAGGTTTTTAGTTTTTTCAGTTTTTCCTTATCTTTAACTCCAAAACGCTGTTCCTCATCAGTAATGAAAAGACCAAGATTTTTAAATTCAACATCTTTTTGAATAATTCTATGTGTACCGATTAATAAATCGATAGTGCCATTTCTTGTATTTTCAATTATCTTTTTCTGTTCCTTTGATGATACAAAACGACTGATCATACCAATGGTCACTGGATAATCCTTGAATCTTTCTTCAAAATTTTCGAAATGCTGCTCTGCGAGTATCGTTGTAGGAGCAAGAAAAGCCACTTGTTTCCCTGATACAACTGCCTTAAAGGCTGCTCGCATTGCTATCTCTGTTTTTCCATACCCTACATCTCCACAAATCAACCTGTCCATAGGTTGATCGCTCTCCATATCAGCTTTAACCTCTTCTACACATCTTAACTGATCTATGGTTTCCTCATATGGAAAGGCTGCTTCAAATTCTAACTGCCAGTCTGCATCGGGAGGAAATTTATAACCTTTTGCCTTTTTTCGCTTCGCATAAAGATCAATGAGCATCTCAGCAAGATCCCGGGCAGACTTCCGTACCTTTTTCTTTCTGGTCTCCCATGATTTACCACCAAGTTTATCCAGAGCAGGAGCGCCTTCCTGCTTACCTATATACTTTTGAACCATGTTAACCTGTTCTATTGGGATAAATATGGTTTCTTCAGAGGCATATTCAAGCTCTATATAATCCCGCTCTGTTCCTGCAGCTTTAATACGGTCAATTCGACGGAACCGACCTATACCATAATTAATATGAACTACATAATCTCCGGGATTAAGTTCTATAAAGGTATCAATGGCCTGACTTTTGACACGCCCTACAGAGGCGGGGACTCTTCGCCTCCGGCCAAAAATTTCATTTTCCTGAATCGCTATCAGCTTGAGTTCAGGCAGGGAAAACCCCTCTGAAATGCTTTCAGGGATAACATCCACATCATAATCTTTTAGTATATGTGAAATTCTTGCGGCTTGTGTCTCTGATTCAGAAAACACAGTTATTTTATAACCGGAATCCTTCAGTTTACAAAGTTCTTCTTTAAGATAATTTATATTTCCAAAGAAGGATCTGGCATGTTCATATGAGAATCTGATCCTTGAATCATCAGAATCTTTTATATCCGGAAAAATTATCTTTCTATGGACAGAATCTATAAGTACTTTATAATCTTTTAATACATTTTCAGGTTCTACAGAAGGCATATCCTCTCGTCTGGCCCGGTTATAGAGCTCTCTTGTTTCTTTTTTGAGAGTTTCCCATGTATTTGCCAGTCTATCCTCATGAATCAATACAATGTTGGATTTTTCGCTAATATAGTCAATCAGACTCCCGGGAACCTCAAAAGTGGTTGAAAACAAGAATTCTTCATTCCTGCAGCTATTACCTGTCTCGAGTATTTCCAACTCTGCCCTGCCACTTTTAAGAACAGTTTTAAGGGCTTCAATTCTATCTTTATCCCATAGTATTTCTGTTGCAGGGTAAATAGTTATTTGTCCCAGTTTCTCCCTGGATTTTTGACTAAGAGGATCAAACAGCTTTATCTCTTCAATCTTATCCCACTCAAATACAATTCTTATGGCAGAATCTCTTCCATGAAGGAATATATCCAATACTTCTCCTTTTAAAGAAAATTCTCCATGCATACTTACCTTAGTAACCCGAAGATAACCATATAAAACAAGAAGTTCTTCCCATACAAGAGGGTCAATACTATCTCCTACTTTTAATAAAACAAGTTTTTTCTTAATAAATGATGCAGGTGGAACAGGAGTAAGAAGTGTCTTAAGGGAAACCACGATAATGAATTCTTTATCCATTAGAAGTTCTGACAGATAATGCATCCGCTTACCGGACACATCAGATTGATACTTATTTCCACTGAAGATTATATTCTCCCATCCGGGAAAATAACAAACATTGTCATTAAGAGTTTGAAGGTCTTTTAGAACTATTCTGGCTTCCTTCTCTGTAGGAGTAACAACAATTGTACTGCACCTGGATAAGCTTGCTAACTTCTCTGTCAGGTAAGTTCTGAAAAAACCATCTGCACCTTCAATTTTAATTGGGAAATTCCCCTTTATCAGGCTATCCAGTGTCTTTTTATATGGTTGATATTTATTTAAAATAGAGTCGAGATAATTTATAAATAATGTTATCATATAATTATCCGAAAATGATAATGGTATCTATGGAGTAAAATTTTGAAAAAAATCATATTGCTATTATATCTATCATTAGCAGCAGCGTCATTAACTTTTGCCCTTTCAGAAAATGTATCAGTTTCGATACGTTTTTTTGATAAAAAAATATACTATCCTGAAAGTGATATACAGCTTCAGGTTAGAATAATAAACAATTCTGCAGAGAAATATTCTTTCAATTCTGCAGAGATAAGATCCTTTAATTTCAACTTTTATGTAAAAACCCTGACAAATATCAGTATTCATGAATCAGACGAATATATTCTAAGGCACAGGACAAACGACCCTATTTTTTACAGGGAAATAACACTTCTTCCTGGTGAAGAATATGCTTTCATTACTTACCTGGATGATTATGTTGATATCAGTGAAAGCGGAATTTATATAATCCAGTCATATTTTTATCCTGATTTTCAGATGGGTTATGAGTCCGGATATATTGAATCAAATAAACTGACACTTTCTGTGCGACCCTCTATTGATATTCCTGTTTTTCAGGAACAAATTGATATAGAAACTGGTGAAATACTGGAAATGATTTCGATGCCCCCTGATGAAGTAGTTAAATACACCATTGAAGCAAGATTACAGAGTTCCTGGAATAAATTTTTCCTATATCTTGATATAGAGGCCCTTCTTCTTGATCATCCTGACCTTAAACATAAGTATAATAAGCTATCAGAAGAGAAACAAATGGTTATGATAGAAGAATATAAGAATGAACTTAAAAACAAACGTGTTGACAATGACATTCTCCTTATGCCATCATCTTTTGAAATTCTAAAAACCAGCTATACCCAAAACGAGGCAACAGTAGTAGTTAACGAAGAGTTTATTTTTCCTGATTACACAGAATTTAAGAAATATACGTTTTATTTACATCGATTTGGAAATATATGGTCAATATACAACTATGAAGTTAGAAATCTTGGTACCAGATAGTGAAAACACTGTTAGTAATCGAACATGACAATACAAAAGATCAAATTTTAGAGCATCTGGCTCCAAGAGGTTTTGATTTTATACATTATAGAAATCCTATAAAAGCTCTGGATAATATTGAAGAGATTAGACCTGATCTTGTTATCTTCAGTGCTGTGGATTTTCCCAGGCACTGGAAACCTTTTATAACTTTGCTAAGGAATTTTTTCTCAAAGGATGAATCTGTTTTTATATTACTAAAGGGGGATTATTTCCCGCCGGAAGAGAGTACAAAAGCCAGTGCACTGGAAGTAAACGGCATTGTTTCTGATAATCTATTGGACCCTGTAGTTTTGGGTCAATTAGAAGATATTTTCAGCCGATTTAATGTAATTGATGATAAAAGAATAAGTAGACGGTATTTAAGTACAGTAACCAGAGATCTCGAATTCATTTTCACTCATCCTCTTTCACCTTCCCTTATAACAGGTGAAATAACAGATATCTCACTTGGGGGAATCAGTTTTAAACCTGAATTACCTCAAATTACTCAGGATATCAGAGAAGGAACAGTATTGGACAATTGCACCTTGCGACTTAAAGAATCTTTTAATACAATATCAGTAACAGTTATTAGAAATAATAATATTCTTTCACTTGGTTTTGTAGATCTTGAACAAGATCTGAAGGAAAAACTGATGGAGTATTTTCATGAGATACCTGTACGTGAACTGGCAAAAGTACTCCATCCGGGAAAGTAATTCTCATTTTGACGCAATTGAGGCTGTCCAGTAACCCAGATTTTCACTATTTATCTTACTGGATACAGTGAGTGCTCTAAGGTATCAGTATTTGAGACTAAAAATTAAGCCTCGATTCAGTGGGATTAAGTTAAGGGATAGCCTGAATTAAGGCAATTCCACTATAATTAAAGTTACTACATTCAGGAGGGAAAATTATGAGTGTAATTAAATATATTGATACCCAGCCTCTGTATAATATAACAAAGTATAAGTCCAAAATTGATTATAGGAATTGTGCTGTAAGTTTTACAGGATCGGCCAGGAAACACCCTTACGACCAGGAAAAACTCCTTCTTGTTGCAGATCCTTTTAGCTCTCATACAGTTTTTTACGAATTCAGAATTAAAGATATCGTCCATTATGATGATTTACCTGGAATCGCGACTGACAGTGGTGATAATCTTATGATGATCAGACTCTGGATAAATAAAGGTAGTCTTGGTCTTAAATATGAGCCCTTCGAAGTTGATGAACCTCTTCGATTTATGAATGATAGTGAGTTACTGCATCAGATACTAAAAGAAACTGATACAAACAAGAGTTAATGGCCTATTCAGAGCTTTCTTCCGGTAAGCTAATATGTAAGCTTTGTCCTCATAACTGTGTAATTAAGGAAGATTGTTATGGTATCTGTTCAGTCCGTAAAAATGAAAGTTTGGAGCTTAAACTACCCTGGCGGGGATTACTATCCGCTGTACATACCGATCCTATAGAGAAAAAACCTCTTTATCATTTTTACCCGGGTTCAAATATACTTTCAATAGGGTTTTACGGCTGTAATTTCCACTGTCAATTCTGTCAGAACTACCAAATTTCCCAAAAAATTAAATCCACTACTGACAAACAACCTGTCTCCCCGGCAGAACTTGTTAGATTAACTATTGATAGAGGAATCTCTTCTATAGCATATACATATTCTGAACCTGTAATACATTTCGAATACATCATGGAATGTGCAGAACTTGCACATTCTCATGGTATTAAAAATGTTCTGGTAACTAATGGTTATCTCAATCCATCACCTGCCAGAGAGCTTCTCTCCCGGATGGATGGGGTAAATGTTGATCTAAAGTCTTTTACAGAAGCTTTCTACCATAAAATTGGCGGTCACCTTGAACCAGTAAAAGAGTTTATTAGACATGCTTCAGAACTTACTCACCTTGAAGTAACGACACTTGTCATTCCTGGTGAAAATGATTCGGAAGAAGAAATTATGAGTATTTCTAAGTTTATTGCTGATTTAGATACAAATATTCCTCTTCACCTGTCATGCTATTATCCTGTTTATAAGTATAAAATTCCACCAACTTCAATTGAATCAGTTCTTTCTCTTGAAAAAAAAGCTGCAGAACTGCTTAACTTTGTATATCCAGGGAATATCGGTATTAAAGAGATCAATACATTTTGTTCGGAATGTGGGAATATCATAGTTTCACGTCGAGGATATTCTGTTTCCACAAAAGGTATTATAGACGATAAGTGCTCTGGATGCGGGTCGGGAATACCTTTTCCAATATAATCAGAGATCAAATTTATTAGCGCTATTTTTCCAGACATAGATTGACATAACATCCATGATTGTGTAAATTACACAGGTCTTTATGACGTTCCCCTGTAGCTCAGTTGGTAGAGCGGGTGGCTGTTAACCACTAGGTCGGCAGTTCGAGTCTGTCCGGGGGAGCTT
>SDBV01008751.1_pt1 | contig 13601 bp, 6 predicted proteins | sample 2277081 | NCBI WGS metagenome assembly SDBV01 (sample SAMN10402039, study PRJNA504765) | marine sediment metagenome | isolation source: marine sediment core GS10_PC15, 223 cmbsf | place: Arctic Ocean: Southern Knipovich Ridge | collected 2010 | reverse complement strand
GGACATGTAGGTATATTCGATGACCCAGTCGTCATGGTCGGTTATCTTTGTTATCCTGTCTAAAGCGTCGTATTCGTAGCTGATAGTCTCGTCGCCGCCTATGTTGTCAGCCGCATTGCGGTTGTCGGTGACAGCCGTCTTTCTGCCAAAACCGTCATAGGCATAGTGGATATTTCCGCTGTCGGGATAATTAACATCTTCGATTCGGCCGTAGCTGTCGTAGTAGTAATCGATCCACTGCTTGACATCGTTATCATCCCAGACGGCCTTTGACGCTAATGTCCCGTCGCCGTTATAGATGCTATGCTCGTAATCGCCCGATGGATACAGCGTCTCCACTCTGCGCCCGAAAGCATCGAGAGCGATACAGGTGTCCTTGTCCTCGGCGTCGGTGATGCGGATATGATAGGTCAGATCATTAACATCAAACCCCGCATCGTCATAGTAATACGTCGTCACAGCATCGTTACTACCGTCGATCTTCTCGGTAACCTGATCAATCCTGCCATGATCGTCATATTCAAAGTCCTTTTGAGCTAATAGCGTTGAATCATAATCATACTGCTTAACCTGCTTGACCTTGCCGGTCGCATAATAAGAGATGGCCTTACTCAAAACCGCATCGTTAGGATCAGCGGTGGAGCTAAGAGCAAAATACTCACCAACCTTGCGCCCGCTGTTGTCATAATCATAGTAAATCGCATTATCTTCCGGATCGATAACGCTCGTACGGTTACCCGCCGCGTCATAACCGTATTCGGTTGTAAGCTGCAATCCGCCGTCGTTGGGATCGACAATACGTTTAGTCAGCCTGTCAAGGACATCGTATTCGTACTCGACCGCCGTCTCATATTCCAAACCGACCCCGAAAATAGTATCCCACTTCTTCTTACCCGTACCCCAATACCAGCTTACCTGCTCCTTAACCGTTTCCCAATAATCCGCGTCTTCAAACCACCGAACCCACCAGGGCCGATCCATCCCATCATAGTAGTACCAGACATCCCAGGCAAAATCACTCCCGGCCTCATACTTGTACTCAATAGTCTTTCTGCCCAAACCGTCATAGTAGTATTCAACGTAACTGCTGTCGTCATAAGTAACCTTCTCAGGCAACCCGCCGGTCGTATACGTGGTCTTAACCGTCCCGCCATGCGAACCTTTCTCAAACGTCCGCCTGCCGTAAATGTCATAACCATACTCAACAACATCGACCGGCTCCCAGGGCGCAAATACCCCACTATTCGGGTCGCTGCTGTTCGGGTCGTAATAACGGCCCGGCAGCAACTCACCGTAACTGATAACAACCGCATTGGGATCGTCATACTTGAGTACCCTATAGACCCTGTCAAAGTCGTCATACTGATTGTAGACAACCGCCCCCAATCTCGTCGCCGAAAGCACCTGCCTTCCCTTGACGTCATTAAAAAACCGCTGATCCGGAACATCATTGGCATCGGCCGTCGCGACCCAGACCTGCTTGACAGAGCCCAGCCCGTCATAACTTAATAATGTATGGTTGCCGTCGGGATCAATCTTCTCCTTAACCAGCCCATTGCTGTAATACTTGTAACTGGTAACCGCCCAGTCGTGATAATTGGGGTCGGTCGTGTCGTTGTCATCAAGGAAGACCTTTTCCTTGACCATGTAGAGACCGGTGGAATTCTCTGTGCCGTCGGCATTGCCATAAACATTGAGAGTCTGGATTTTCTTGCCGGCCTTATTGTAATCCTGCCAGGATGTCTTGCTCGTCACAAATGGCAAATCAGGATGATACGACATCTCGGTTGCGACATAATGGTAACTGTCCGTATAAACCTTCTGACTCGTCGGATCATGGTGAGGATTGTAAGTGGTAGCCGTCTTCCTGACCTCACCGTCAAAAAACTCATTCGTCTCTTTGGGCCGATGCGGGTGCAGTGGGCGAAGGACATAAGGTTTTTCCGGGTCCACTTCCATCCAGTGCGATTCGTACAAGCTGTTGGCATCAACAACCGCCGAGCCATCCCACGTCAGAGTATTCTGCGAGACAAGTTGGCCGAACTGGTCCTGCGTCGCAGTAACCCGCCGCTCGAACAGGTCATAACCGTCATATGTGTCCTCCGTCGTTGTCATGTAGGAAATGTCGGTATCCATCGGGTCGGGATGATAGAACGAATAACCGTAAACCGTATCACGGTAAGTACTCGAGTCGACATAATCCCGCCGCGCCTCCATCCTGCCGTAATTGTCATACCACACATCAATCGCAGGATTATTGATACTGTTGTCATAAGCCACTCGATTAACAGAATAGCCGGAGTAGCCATACAAAGTTACCTTGTCCTGCGTAGTGGAAGAATCAAACACTCCATTCTCATCAACCGCATAACCGGTTTTAGCAACCTTATAAGCGCCTTGTTCGCTATCCCAGCCGAACGTAACCTTCTGCAGAACGCCGCCATTGTTGGGATCGTCGTTCTCCAGCCGCACTTCACTATAATACCCATACTGATCCTCATCAAACCGAATCGCCGACACCCCATCCGTGATTTCCGTTAAAGCCGTCCGATCCGAATTCCACGTATAAGAAAGCTGGTTACCAAACCTGTCCGCCATAACCTGCAACGGTGCAGTGACCTGCCAAATGGCCGTACCATAAGAACCCTGAGTATTGTAGTACCAAATATTCTGATCGCTAATATCACCTGTGTCGAATATTAGTTTGGTGCCATCTCTTGTTCGTAATTCATAGTAGACCCCTTCCAGGCGACTTGTATCGGTATATGATTCAACAAAAGTAGAACGAATAATGAATTCGCCACTACCGTCTTCTGCATGAGGGACATATATGGGATTTTCCTCGTTGTTTTCCTTTGTCTTATGGACGAAAAGCTTATTGGACCCATCGGGATATGTTATCCATATGTGCCCATAGGCAATCATATTCTTGTCGTAGGCTGGCTCACCAACATAGAATTCATACTCTTCTCCAAAATCATTGTCTATTGTCTGCCAGAAATACGTTGTATCCTCAGTCAACGTGATATGATTGTTATCGCTCCAGCCGTTAAGGAGGGGTTTGCTTTTGTATCGGCGAAGGCTGTTGAATGTCCGTCTGAACTCAAACGGGAACTGCCCCGGCCATTTGACGGAAATATCCGGCTCTTCCTGATGCACAAAACTACTCTTGAAATTCCCCACAACAGAAAACTGGGCAGGCCCATCATATACTATCTGGCCATTAATAGACAGTGTCTTTCCAATCCGAGATAGTTCCGCAAAGAATCCATAGGAATCAACAATGATCAGGCCAAGATAGTATTGCCCGTTCGGCAAGCCTGTTGTGTCCCAGTAGCCTAACAGGCCGTTATTGGCCACGGTATTGTAGCCTTTGTCGAAAACCTGCCATATATAGGGATTCTCCAGTTCACTCACATCTTCGATCCACTCAGCAGGGCAATAAACCAGTTCATACCACCCCATATCCTCCCACCAAACATTACCCTTTACGGCAATCTTCCCTTCAATTTGGTCGTCTTTGCACGCACACGGTGTCGTGATACCTCTACTCAGACTCCCGTCAATATTTCCGGTAACAGAAAACCTGTCGATTACTGCCCAGTCGTAAGTCGTTTCAATCTCCACATCCGTAAAGGTCGGGTAATCACCCACATAATTTACGTCGGAGACAAATTCATCATCCAGATAGACATCGTAATGACTATCGCCATATTCTACGTCAATTGTAATCTCTGCCAGATACCGTGAATCTTCAAGCCAGTACGATTCCCACGACACACCCGTATCCGAATAAACGCCATCATCCAGAATCTGGATCGAAAAATCCTCCGCAAATCGAACTCCGGCAATGGAATTGGCATCAGAGATAATTCTTATCTCAGTACCCTTGCCCGGACCGATACGAAATCTGAAAACTTCGTCATAAACACCATCGCTGTCAAACGTCTTGCTCACAACTGAGTTCGCATCAACGACTGCATATTGCCAGCACCACCCCCTTCCGAATATCCCAGAAATCCAGGCGTCGCCTTCATCAACCACCCAGTTATTCTGATAATGAAGACTGCTGCCCCAGTTATAGCCCTCGAACCACTGAAATGAGGTCATATAGGGCAAGGGCTCGTTTTCCGGCAACACGCCGTCTGCGTATTCGCAGCAGCCCATATCAACCGTGCCGTTTAGCACTCGCGAACGATGGTCAATATCGAACTCGTAATAATACGAAGGATCGGGGTCGCCGGTATCGACACACGGCGAATTCGGATCAGGAAAATATACACCGTTTCCGGCATTAAGAAGCATAGGGTCGGTGGAGATGTTGCCGGTGCCTGCATCTGCGTCCTCAATGCAACTGTAAGTTCCGGCACATCCATCCAAATCATCGTTATTGTCCCAGAGAATACAGTTGCTGATCAGCGGTGCGGTACTCGATGAGACCCGAATACCCTGTGCATTGTTGCCGACAATAGTGTTATTGCGCACAATCGTCTCGTCGGTTGCCGAGACAATCTCAATACCTTTGCCTGTATTGTTATGAATCCAGTTATTCTTGATCTCAGGCGGTGTGGTGGAACTGGAATAAACCCCATTTCCCCCGTTTGCCGTAATAATGTTGTTGGTAATCAACGGGTCGCCGGAACTGCACCTAATTCCATGCGATGTATTATCCTCAATATAGCAGTTGGCGATAATCGGATCAGGGCTGTTACTGCAATCAACACCATATTGCCCATTGCGAATAGTAAAACCGGCAACAATACTCTCGGTGCATTGACTGTCATCAAAGGTTATGACGGCAAGGTTGGGGTCATCCGCTTCGATAATCGTCGATCTGATTGTGCCCCAGTAATCAGGATAAAGACTTCGCACCAATACGGTCTTGTCTTTGAAATCAATATTCTCCTCGTATGTTCCCGGCATTACTTCAATCACATCGTAATCGATGCTGTAATCGATGGCTTTTTGGATAATGCTAATACTATCAGGCACAACAATTATAGAAGCCTGCGGCAGAGACTGATCATCATTCGGATTAGTTCCGTGGAGATATTCGGTCAGATTAACATAACCGTCATTGTCAAGGTCACCGTCAGCACCATCAATACCCGTACTATCGAGAGGGTCCAATTGGTAAGTCACCTCCCATCCATCGGGCATGAAATCTCCATCCGTATCCGGATTAAGAGGATCCGTCCCATACACCCTTGCCTCATCGTAATCTGAAAGTTCGTCATCGTCTGTGTCTGGGTCATTAGGGTCGGTTCCCAGCCAGTATTCCTCATAGTCCATCAAACCATCGAGATCGGTTTCATAAGGTAATGGATAATGGTATCCAATGTCTATGGGTGACAAATCTTCATCTCTCGAAAGTTGTGTCGTATACCCGTACATGCCTCTTGCATCCGGGTCATAGCCGTTGTCAACCGCAGCACTGTTTGGATCAAGGTATATCTTATCGGCGAAATTCGTCCACGCCGGATCAAACAGATCATCGCTGATAATCGATGCATACGCAGCACCTGTGTCGTCGGTCCAGTCCGTACTGTCAAGGTCCTGAACTGCTGTGCTTGCAGATGTGCCTTCACCAAGGTCGATAAAATTATCGTAGAAGGCGTTATAACTTTCGTTAATCGTCGCGGTTTCGTCCCAGTCGCTTATCGCAGCGTATGCGTTACTGCCGGAGTAAGAAGCAGCGATCTTGCGGAACAGGCAGTTGGTGATATTCAGCGTACCCCCGCTCCCGACGCTCACCGCCCCAAACATCTCGCATCTGTCGAACGTACAGTTTATGATACTGCCCGTACAGTTGCCTGCATGAATCCCGCAATTATTGTTGACAAACAGATTATTCGAATAGTCGAAATCGGTGCTGCTGTTTGCCTTGATACCAAACTTGTTCATCTGAAAGATACAGTCACGTATCGTCCCGGGGTCAGTGCCGGTGACAATTGCCCAACCCATGCCCTGGAACTTGCTGAAGCTTATCTCATAATCTCCATAAATATCTATGTATGTATCCGCGTCAGCACTAATACCGTTGAAATACGTCTTCCAGTAGTACTTGATCAGCCCCTGTTCCGACCAGGTTATGTAGCCGTCTCCGAAAGGGTCGCCGTTGCATATCAGCTTTGCATTACTGCTTATTATGAGCTTGCCCGCATCTGTCGAATCGTTGATCTTCTGCGCTATCACCGTACCGGGATTAACGGTCAATGTCGCGCCACTTACAGTGACATCTGCCTTGTGAATTACATAGTCAATACGCTGATGGTGATAACCCAGATCAACGGCTCCGAAATCGCAGGTATCATAGTCGGGCTGCCATGTCGTATCGGTGCTGATGCTTTGGGCGGTGGTGTAGATATTCTCCGGATATAGCGTCAGCCAGAGATTCGGATCATCGAAACCCGCCGCTTCCACTGAACAACTGCCTGCATCGATGAACTTGGCTCCGCCATTGGTGTTGGTATTGAGACATCTGCTAATGAAATAAAGTGAATCGGTTGCATAGGGGGTTTCGGTAATGGTCACAGAATTGGGTTCGGAAAATACACCGGAGATATCAGCAGTGTTGTTGTAATAGCCGTTGTAGTTGTTCGTTAGATAGTTGGGATCATACGCACCGGGCGCGTAGATGCCCGCAGTGCTGCTGTTTGCCATGATGTTATTTATGGCGGTAACTTGCCTTGTGCAACTACCGTCGATGGCAATTCCCTTGGCATTCGTGTCCATTGTATTATTGACAATGTTTACGCTGCCGCTCGAACCGGAAACCTTGATTGCCGTCGGATCTGTTCCGCCGTTACAGTAAATCAATGAGTTATTAAATATCGTAACCGCCCCGGCATTCGAGGTAATATCGATGGCGCAGTCAAGGCTTGACCCTGTATGAAGATTTCGTATATCAATAGCGGGAGCCCCACTAACTTTCAGGGCAGTTTCAGCACACATAATCTTGCAGAACTCCACCTCGCTGTCGTCACCGATCTCCAGACCGACCCAGTCTCCAGGACTGGGAGAACCGTCACTACCGGTGATGGTCTCTCCGTTGTAATTGTCGTCCTTGCTGGTAAAGTAAATGGGCAAGTAGGGCCGTCCCCTGGCGATGATCTTTCCCGTGCCGCTGGTAAAGAGTTTCTTGCCCGCAGCAAACTTCACAAAAGTCCCGGGTTCAATGCGAAGTTCCGCCTCATCCACCTCAAAGTCATCGGAGACATAATAAGTGGCGTTCGCATACCAATGGCCGTCATTGGGATCAAAATTCCCGCTCACATCCGAATAATCCCATGTAACAGGGTAGGAGGCGGTTTCAAAGAACGATTTGTCGAGTGTTTCGACAAGGTATGACCCTCCCGACATATCTTTTACCAGGCTCTTCTTGGCGACGGTTTTCTTCCTTTGGTTCCCGCCGGCGCTATCGAATACTTCCGAAGCGACAAGCCTGTGCAGGTCGTATTCGTATATTTCACCATTTTCCTCAAATAGTTTGACAAACTTTATGTCATCTGTTGTAGGTGGAGTATCTGCAAGTTCCGCAGACTGTATGCGAACGGAAGAACCGGCGATTATGTCCACCATGCCGGAAGCGTCATAATCATCGAGATTCACTTCCGTAAACAGATGAATCTTTGTTGTCGCCGGGTCGAGATTTTCTGACAGCGGTGGTTCATCATGGAATATGACATTCTGATGATAACCCGCTGGTCTCACCACCAGTTCAAGATCAATCCCCTCACCAAAGGCATTGTAAAAGACAAGTCTGCTTGCATCATTGGGGTCGATTACGCCCTCACACTTTTTATCGAGCAACGCGATGGTTTCCATGGCTTGCCCATCAAAGGCGACAATCTTGTCAGGGCGGAAATACATGACTTCTCCGTCGACGGTGTGCCTAAGCCACGAATCGATGGTCCTGTCAATCTCCAGACTGTAACCCGCCTCATCCATGACAAAGCCGGTATCCGTAGCACGCCATGAAGCATTCGTAACCTGCCATTCACCCTGCTTATCTTCGTAGCAAATGCCTGTGCCCACTTCGATAATACGTGAGGTACTTTCTTCCACTTCAACCAAGCCGTCAACTTCATCGGAAACTGCAACTTCACGGACAACCTCCCAGACACGACGGTTGCGGCCCCTCTGCTCCACAATTTCTTGCCGAACCTCCGAAACAATGTCGCCCGCCGAAACAAACTGCGGTTCGTTTGGATCGTCTGGCAGGACAAAAGGTTCGGGTAACTGGGCATTGCTGAAAACGGTCAATCCCATAACCACCGCAAAAGCCAGAACAGCCACTACAACAAAAAGAATCCTCCCGGTTCGTAGAATCACTTTAGCCATTTCACAAGCTCCTTCTAACGAAAAATCATCCCCCAGTTGCTCCCATCAATATCAATAGGCAACTTCCGTTTGACATGTCATTGCCGATCCGCCAACCGGTAAACATGTCTGTTCAACAATGAGAACTCGCCCGCCTCCCTGAAATAAGCAAATCCAAGGATTTGTCGTTCGATCACACAATTCTGCGTTCTTCCACTATATATGATGGCGTTTCTCAACGTGAAATGTTGATGCCGATTCTGAAAAAGACTGTGGAAATCTGCCAAGAGTGCATTAAACCCGGCAATGCTCTTTCCAACCACGTCATTACCTGCTGTTTGCGCACCAGCAACAACCGCCACAACATATAAAAAAGGTTTAAGAATCATCGAAGTGGGGACAGTCCTAATGCCGATTCTGCTGGCTTGCATGACCATCATTGTCATAGCCTGTTCTCCCTCTCACAATGGCATACCCCCCCCCAATTCCTCCTCCACCCTGCCCCTTAGATGTGAACATCCGTGTGTATTCCAAGTTGCTTGTGGCAGGCAATGGAGATATCCAATTATTGAGTCTTCTACGTGACAACAATAAAGCTGTCAAGGGCCTGTGTAAGCAAAATACCGTTTTTCTTTCAGGGTAAAGCCCTATAGAATTACACGTAAAATACTTAAATCCTTTTGCACACAACACTTGCAGTCTCCACAATCACTGGCGGCTCTTAAGAAAAAAAGTTGATGTTTTTCTCAGAAAAATTCTGAGCTATATCTGTCAAGACAGTAAACGGCCTGTTGCCGCCCGAGCCTAATCAAGGCGGTTGCAGCCCGGACATGACACTGCCTACATATAAGTGCAGGAAAACAGCAAAAACGTGATGCGCTTTTTTCCAACTTTTTTCGGGCTTTTCCATCGCTCTCGCCTTATGTCGTTGATCCTCAAAGTGTTACGGAGAAGTCTTCCCGGCAAAAAAAATGTGAATCAGCACGCATTTGCAGGCCGCGAAAACAAGCATCCGGCCATTTCCAACCATGCAGTTGTTTTCGGGCCACTGATCAAGGCCTTGCCGCCCACAATCATGTACCACAGGCAGGAAACCAATACATCGCTGTTGTCGTTTGCCGTCTCGTCGAGATTCTCCTGCGTGGTATACCATTCGATCTTAGCAACCACTCTGCAAGCCATACCGCAACTGGCTGCCTGTCCCGTTTGCCAAGAACTTTTACCCAGATTAACAACAGTTCCAATATACCAACCCAATAACAGCCAATATAATGAATGCAGTTTTGCCCGAATTTATAACTTACCAGAAATATTTTCACATGACGCCCTTTTTGCTACATAGCCCCCATGCAAACCAGCCCCCTTGGCGCATGGTCTTTAGAAAAAGGGCTGCAAGATATACTCTCAAGGTAGTGATTATCCAGAATCGGTGCAGAACAGAAAAAATATTTTCAATCAACTCTTATATGCACCTGCATCCTTCCTTCATAGGAATCTTACCCCCCTATTTTTTCGGGACTCGTAAAAGCATTCCCTTGACCCCCTTTTATTGCACTCTCTCCCTTCTCCACTGTACCCCCTTGTCGCGTGTATGGGGGTACTGGTTTGCGATTGTCCATAATTCGTAAAAGTGACTTATATGTCGGGGCAGACTATGACTTGCGCGACGGGTGGGGGCTTGGGGGGTTATGCCTTTTTTTAGGCCCCCCTTTGGCTTAAAACAGCGTTTATGGCATTATATCCGCCATCTTTTGCTTTGCTTTCCAGTCGGTTTACCCTGGCTTTGCCGGTTGTTTAACTTGGCAGTAAAGCGGTAGTAAAGACCTTGCAAAGTCCTGCTGAATTCCCTGAGACTACCGACAAAAACAGACGACTTGAAATAAATTTTCGGTTGCAACTCTTTTGTTATGTAGGACTTGCGGATATAATGCCAACTATTCTAAAGAATTGTTTTGACTTTCCGGTATTTTGTGTTATGGTTTGAGTAGTTGAGACTGTTGGAGTCTTGACAAGATATGGCCGGGCGGTGCTATAACACCCCCGACCGCGAACCAATACTGAGAAGGAGTATTGATTATGAACACAGTAACACAGAACCGAACAGAAGTCAACAACAGACAAGCCGAAGCGCTGCAGCGGGCAGTGACGAACCAGAGCTTGTCAAACTACCCGACAATCTTTCAGGGATTCATGGCCCGCGGTATTCCTGAAACCGACATCCTGCCGCGGGAAAACGTTTTCACTTATGCTGCATGGCGGGCGCTTGGGCGTCAAGTCTGCAAGGGCGAACACGGTGTTCGGATTTGTACTTTCGTCCCGATGGAGTCAAAAGAGAAGGATCCCGAAACAGGTGAAGTCAAAGTCAAGACTTCCAGCCGTCCGCGTATGACAACCGTTTTTCATATCTCACAGACAAAGGAGGTGGCGTGATGCAGCTATATGAAAAATACCGCCCGGTCGGGCTCGATCAGGTTATCGGTCAAGACAAGGCAGTCAAAACAATCGCAAGGTTTATCCAAAACGGCGTCGGGGGGCGCTGTTTTTGGATAAGCGGTATAAGCGGTTCAGGCAAAACGACTCTTGCCAGGATTATCGCTGACAGTATCGCCGATGATTTATATGTTCAGGAATTCGATTGTGCAGATCAACTTTCAGTGTCGGCCCTGGATAGGATAGAATCCGATATGCAGTACAAAGCTTTTGGCAAGGGCGGCAAGTGTTTTATTGTCAATGAATCTCATGGCTTGCGTAAACAGGCCATACGGCGGTTACTGGGCCTTTTGGAGCGCGTGCCGGATTATGTAACGTTTATCTTTACAACAAACAAACAGGGCGAATCCAAGCTGTTTGACGACCAGATAGACGCGAATCCACTGCTGTCCAGGTGTCTCAAAATCGAATTGACAAACCAGGGCCTTGCAAAAGTCTTTGCCGAACACTGCCGACAGATCGCAACAACGGAAAATCTTAACGGAAAGTCGATAGAATCGTATATCAAACTGGCTCAAAAGTGCAAAAACAACTGCCGAATGATGCTCCAGGAAATAGAATCCGGGTATATGCTTTAAGGGGATACCATGAAAATCGAAGCTGTAGGATATTGTCGGGTATCCGGCAAAGGTCAACAGAACACCGGGACGGGCCTGGACAGGCAAGAGGAAACCATCAGGGCCTTTGCGAAGCAAAACGATTATAAACTCTTACAGGTCTATTCTGAGGCCTTCACAGGCACAGAGACAGAGAGGCCGGTCTTTGAGGATATGCTTGCCGATTTGCTGGATAACGGCTGTAGGGTTATCATTGTGGAATGTCTCGACCGGCTTGCAAGAGACCTTGCCGTCCAACTTCAAATAATCGCTTTGCTGGCAAACAAGGGCATTACACTGATAAACGCTATGACCGGCCAGAACGTTACAAACCCATCGGACCCGATGTCGAAAGCGATGATTCAAGTCCAGGGAACGTTTGCAGAGCTTGACAAAAATCTACTGGTCAGGAAACTCAAAAAGGGCAGGCAGACTAAAAGAGAGCAAAACGGATACTGCGAAGGCCAAAAACCGTTTGGATACCGTCCAGGCGAACAGGAAACCATCGACCGGATAAAACAACTCTACCGAAAAAAGCCTGGAGATGATCGTCTGAGTTGTTATAAAATCGCCAAGATACTCAACAAAGAAAACCGGCCAACAAGACACGGCGGCCAGTGGGGCGATATGCAGGTCAGGAAGATACTTAAACGGCTAAAAGTATTGAAGTAAGGGCAAGGCCTGGGCTTAACAGCCTGGGCCTTTTTCAGCAGACAAAGCCGTTTTCGCTCTTTCCGACCGCCACAACCCGTATATCTGAACCGAAATGCCGTAATGGGGGTGATAACTGTTGATATGACTATTCGACAATAATTCTCGGTTTTCCTTGACTGATAAAGCCAGTGAGGTCATACCCCACGTTTCGCGCTGCAATCTCCTGCCTGCGTTCCTCTGGTGTTTCACCATGCTCAGGCTTATTCTTACTAAGCCCTAACATGGTTAGCTTCCTTGCTGCCTCTCGGTATATGGCTATTTCCTCATCTGTCAGCTTCTTAGGCTCAGGCATTGGCTCAGTGTCGATACGGTCGGTGAACATAGCCAGATACTTGCCCTCCAGCTCAGTACATCTTGTTGCAACACTATATTGCCGGTTTTTTCTGGCCATTTGTCGGTCATGGGAAAGATTAGCCAGAACACTGCCTGTAGTAACCATATTCTCTTCCATGTTCTTGTCATAAAGTTCACGAATGCGCCTTTTTATGTGTTCTTTCCTCAACATCCGCCATGCCTGCGTCCTTGCCGAATCCTCCGCGTAATCTGCCTCTATAGCAGACTTTGTGCCATTGCTGAATGTCTCGCTGCCTATTGTGGTATAGGCAACACAAAAAGCTTCTTCTTTTGCGGTTAGTTCTTTTTCGTTGTTCACAATAGTTCCTTTACTGTTTGATATGGGTTTGTATTAATGCTTTGATTGCTTGTTTGATATGTTCCGGCAGGCCCGGCCAAATGCTTTTTACCTCCTGAAGCCGAAATCATTAAGGTTTCGTATACTTTTACCATGTTTTTCTTAGGTTCTAATGTAGCTGATACCCTTGCCAGATGTAGTATTTATAGGGTATTCTCCAATATGCCTTCATTTGCCATCAAAATGTTATCATTTGTTATCAACTCCCATCCTCAGCCCAACATTACCCCATATTCAGGCCCCAACCTTAATAAAGCTTAATATGTCAGCTCCCCAAACCAGTTATTTATGGTTATGTGGCGGTGATTTTTATCGTACAATATCGTACAATTGCGCACAATTGCCAACCTGCTTAGTCATACATTATCTTACATTACTATATATACAAAAGCCCTCCCTGAACCCAATTTTATCCCATATTATCCCATATCCAGCCCCCAACCTTAGATAACCTTATCATGTTAGGATTACCCGTATATTTCCGAACATTACCGAACACCCGCGCGGGCTCTCCCTTACAATAACATATATTTTCGCAGGCTCTACCGTACAATAACGTACACTTGCTAACCTTCTCGCAGGGCCTGATCTTACTATTTCTTACTATCTGTGACGTCTCAAATATTGGGTTTTGCTAAGTTCATGCTCTTTTTAAGTGGCGACAGTTTGCGGTTAATAATATCCCCTCCGTTGCCAAAACTCCCGCCTTTTCCTGCGCCTTTCGACCCATCCATAAACCCAATCGGGACAGCGTTTGACATAAACCCCGTTTTGTTTGCACCAGCGTT
>SDBV01008750.1_pt1 | contig 13602 bp, 6 predicted proteins | sample 2277081 | NCBI WGS metagenome assembly SDBV01 (sample SAMN10402039, study PRJNA504765) | marine sediment metagenome | isolation source: marine sediment core GS10_PC15, 223 cmbsf | place: Arctic Ocean: Southern Knipovich Ridge | collected 2010 | reverse complement strand
GCATCACGTAGGTTTCCACCATTGCCGCCGGGGCGGGATCCAGCGCCGATTCGATGCGGCCGATCTTACCCAGCACGTCTTTGACTTCGGGAATCTGCTGGATCATCACGTCTTGCGTTTGCAGCACCTCCATGGCCTGGGAGAAACTGGCGGCGGGGTACAGGCTGGGCATGTAAAACCAGCTCCCTTCGTCCAACGCGATCCAGTCGTCCGTCTTCAGACCCGTGAAAAGATGCTTGGCTTTGACATACCCGGGCACCTCGTTCAGATCGGCGCCGAACGTCGCAAACAGCCTCTCGACCGGGTACAGCACGGTGGGCAAACCTATCCAGGCTCCCAGACCCAACACCAGGATCATCGCCGGAAGCGAGAGCATCAGCAGCTTGCGGTTTAGCGCCAGTCGCAGCCGGCCGGCATAGAGAAACAAGACAAACCGGCTGGCAGGGTTCTCCTCCATGGGGCGAATCTTCTCGCGCGACATCCACCAACCGACCAGGAAACCGATTCCCGCAGCCGCGGCGGTCACCCAGGGGAGACTGTACCCAATGCGCTCACCCCAGACGAAATAACAGAGACTGCCACCCAGACCGGCAAACGCCAGCCCCGTGAAGATGCTTGCCCACCGCGTCGTGCGCGAACTCTTCAGTAAAACGCGACAGAGCATGGGCACGACCGTCACCGCCACGATCAAACTGGCGGCAAGACAAAAGGTTTTCGTCCAGGCCAAGGGGGCGAACAGTCGATGGTCGCGGCCGGTCAGCAGAAACACGGGCAGAAAGCTGACGACCGTGGTGCTGACCGCCGTGATTACGGCCGGCACGACTTCGGCGGCTGATTCACGAATGACTTCCAGGCGATGTTTTGGCCCGCCGGGGGAGCCTTTCGCCTCCCAATCGCTCAAGCCGCCGTAAACGTTCTCCATAATGATGATTCCCATGTCCACCATCGTGCCGATGGCAATCACGATACCCGCCAATGACATGATGTTGGCGTCCACGCCGTACAGCTTCATGGCGATGAAGGCCATCAACACGGCCATCGGCAAGGTAATCGCGATGATGATGCTGGCCCGCACGTGCAGCAAGAACAAGACGATCACGGCGATCGTGATCAGCAGTTCATGCCCCAAGGCATTGGATAGGGTGGCAACCGTTTCGTCGATCAAGACCGTACGGTCGTAGACGGCGTGGATTTTGATTCCGTCGAGCTCGGACTCCAGGGCGTCGACCTTGGCCTGCACGCGCTGGATGACCTCGCGCGGGTTCTCGCGGTACCGCATCACGACCACACCGCCGACCGCTTCCTTCCCGTTGAAGTCGAGCGCCCCGCGGCGAAACCCGGGACCGATTTGAACTTGGGCCAAATCACGAACACGGACCGGAATTCCATCGCGGGTCAGTATGACCGTGTCTTCCAACTGCTTGATCGTCTCCGGTTCGGTCTTGCCCGAGCCGATGAACCCCTTACCGCGGACGAGGAACTCCATGCCGTTGACTTCGACCGTCTTGGCCCCCACGTCGATATTCGACGCTTTCACGGCGTCGATGACTTTACTGAGCGGGATATTGTGGTATCGCAGCTTGTCGGGATCGACGTCGATTTGATACTGGCGCACGTAACCACCGATCGACGCCACCTCGGCCACGCCTTCCACGGATTGCAGGGCGTACTTGATGAAGAAGTCCTGCTTCGACCGCAGTTCGGCCAGGTTCATCCCGTCGGGCGGTTCGAGCACGTAGTAGTAAATCTGCCCCAGCGCCGTCGCATCGGGCGCAAGCACCGGCGTGACGCCCTCGGGCAGGATGTTCGAGACGCTTGTCAGTTGCTCGGCCACCCGGGAACGGGCCCAATAGAAATCAGTTTCGTCGCCGAACGTGACCTGCACGAAGCTGTAACCGAACATGCTCTTGCCGCGCACGCTTTTCGCACCGGGCACGGCCTGTAGGGCGATCGACAGCGGATAGGTGATTTGGTCTTCCATGTCCTTGGGCGACCGGCCCATCCACTCCACCAGCACGATCACCTGATTCTCGCTCACGTTGGGAATCGCGTCCAGCGGCACCTTCTTGCAGGCGTACCAGCCGTAGGCAAACACCACGATCATCCCCACCATGACGAGCAATCGCTCGCGGATGGAAAAAGCGAGTATCTTGTTGATCATCGGACGGCCTCCTGGGGCAAGTTGGCGAAGTATTTCACCGGCTTGTCCAGCAAACGCTTGCGACAGCCTTCACAACAAATGAAAACCGACCGGCCGTTCACATCGACTTTGATTGGTGTGCCCATCGAACCGAGAGGGAGTTCCGTAACGGGGCAGATCCGTTGCTCCTTCGCCGCCGCGCGATCTTCTGCAGAGAGCTTCGTAAACGCCGCGGTGATTTTGGGGTCTTCGTCCTCTTTTGCAGTCGTCTGCTTCAGATTGGCAAGATACTTGTCAGGTTCGCTCAGCAAGCGCTTCTCGCAACCCTTGCAGCAAATGAAGATCGGCCGACCGTTCACGTCCACTTTCGGTGGTGGGCCCATCGAACCCAGTCGTAGCATAGTGACGGGACAAATCTTTTGACTTTCCGCCAGTGCTCGGTCGTCGGGCGAGAGCTTCGAAAGGGCTGCAATCAGCTTGGCCGAGTCGATTTCGTTCAGTTCGGGGCTGGGTTCGGCCTTGGTGGGATCGATCAGTGACGGATTGCCGGCGAGTTGCATCTGGGAATCGATCAGGAAATTGCCGGAAACGGCCACCTGCTCGCCGTCGCTGATGCCTTTGAGGATTACCGCTCGTTCGGTAGTGAGGTGGCCAAGCACTACCAGACGAATCTCGAAGCGGCCCGGGTCGGTCTCCACGTAGACCACACTGTTTCCACCGGCCATCAGGACCGCACTACGCGGCACCACGACCACGTCGCGTTCGGAAACCGGCTTGTCGGCGAAGCCGAACGTGGACGTTGGAACCAGCTCGATCCCGCATATTCGGCAGGTTCCGGGCTGGTCCTCGATCACTTGGGGGTGCCGAGGGCTGATCCATTTGCCCGCCATCTCGGGATCGTAGACGAGCTGTTCTCCGGACGCCTTGGAAGGAAGGACGTCCACCGTGATATCTGCCGTTGCATAATCACCCGGCTTCAGCATACCGTGTTCGTTCGACAGCACGATCCGAACACCCACGGTCCGGGTTTTCGAACAAACCACGGGGTCGATGAAGGCCACCCGCCCGGTCAACTTGCGTCCCGGCAACGACTGGACCTCGATTTCGACTCGCTGAGCGTAGCGGACGTGGGCCGCGTCCTCCGGGAAAAGCTGCAACTGAAGCCACACCGAGGACAAGTCGGCAATGCGATAGATCGGTTGGCCCGTCTTCACGTACTGCCCCTCGACGACCAGCTTTTCGATGACCGTTCCGCCAATCGGGGCGCAAATGTGCATTCGACTTTCCGGCCGGAGACTGCTCTGAAGCTCCGCGACCTGGTCTTTGGTCATGCCCAATTCAACCAGCTTCTGGCGAGAGCCTTCGAACAGACTAAGCTGCGTCTCCTTCACTCGGGCAAGCGTCGTATTTGCGGATGCATCCAACCCACGCTTGGCTTCGACCAACTCGACCTGGGCACTGTACAGCTCGGGCGAATAGATCAATGCCATACGCTCACCGGCTTGCACCTGGACACCCGTGTAAGACGCCAGGAGCCGTTCAATTCGTCCGTCGAAGTAAGCGGCAATCGTGGCCAGCGATCCTTCGTCGTACTCGATCTCGCCCACCGTGCGGATCGATCGCGTAACGGACATCGAACGGGCAGAGGCCGTTTGGATGTTGGCCAGACGCCGTGCGGCGGACTGGATAGTGACCGAGATTCCGTCCGAATCGCCCCCGCCGGACGCCGCCGGTACCAACTCCATGGCACACACCGGGCAACGTCCCGGTTCCGTCTGGGGCGGGGTACACATCATCGGGCAGATGTAACGCGTGTTGGACGCCACCGTCGTGGCTTGGACTTGCGTGCCGCCGCCTGCTGAAATCCAGCCCATACGCTGCGCTAAACCCAACAGAAAGATCAAGGCGACGCCGCTTGCGATGATCAACATGGGCTGAATGAGCGTTTTCATCCACGAGCGGAATCCTGCCCTTTGCGGGGCAGTGCTCGATGGGGCAGTTTCGGGCTTCGTGGTGCTGGTTGTACTGTCTTGGTCGGCCATGAACAGGGTCTCCTGACAATCGTTAAACTGTGAGTGCATTCGCAGTGCGGCACGGGTGAGTCGTGGCGACCCACACCGCCGCGGATTCTTCCGGTCAAGTGATACGGTTTGCGGCTGCTCGCCTCTCGCGCGAAATCAAGAGGCCGGCAAGCCGTGGTTTCGGTCTCGCTTCAGTGCTGTGGCCCTGAATGTCTGCGAGGTGCGGTTACTCGGGTGCGCAGCCATAAGCGCACGCCGGTACTGCTGCCTTCAGAGCAACCAGGTGCAAGCGACCGACTGCCAGCGTGGCGGAGAATGATAGAAGAACCCGATAGGAGACTGGGAACAACGCATCCCTTGGGCCAAATCCGTGACTTGGGCCTCGGCAACGTTGGCTGCCTTCAATGCCAGGTCACGACCCGGGCGTGAGTCGTCGCGGATCGGAATGTCCGTCGGCTGTGGTTGATCTTGCCGACATTGACATACGTGCACGGCTGCTTTCTTCTTCTGGCAGCACGAATGCTCACCAGACATCTGCTGCTGCACGCGAATTCGGCAGCAACAATCAGCGTGGTCACGTTTACCGCAACTCACCGGAGACATCGTGGCCGACGATCCGACAGCGCAGACGCTTAACACAAGCGCCATCCCGGCCGCCAACAACCGTCTTCCCTTTGCCATCTCTTGCTCCCCAAACACGAAGATTCTCCTACTCAGGTCCTTAATCATAATCGCCATTTGCTTAACAGTCAAGACTCCTGCATTGCCACAAAAACCTCCTTTTTCTGCCAACATTCCATGACTATGACCGCGATAACCCCGCTTTATGGGGGGCGGAACCCACGGGAATCCGAAAGAAAGAATCACCACAACGCAATCAGATCGCGCGCAGTGTCTCCCCTCGGTACAGAGAATCAGAGCGTGAAGCACGAAAGCAGAATGCAACGCTCAAGAGAGGTTGCCCGAGCGTCGATGCCGCCATGCGGGCGTTCCACATGAGCGGCGCCGGCGTCAATCTGTCCGCAATGGAGAGTCGCCGCCAGGGCCGTCTGCGCGCCGGCCGCTTGTTCACCCGTGGCACTCCTTTGGTTCGCCGGAGTTGCAGGGGGATCGGGGATCTGGTCCTGGCTACAGCCACAAGATGGCCCGCAGTTGCACTGGGTAGAAGCATGTCCTGAGGGCACCGGCGAGCAACAGCACGGTCGCACGCCCTCACGAAGCCGGCAACATGCACTCTTGCTGGCGTGCACGCTCTCGCCATGTTTCCGCGAGGCGTTAGCCGGTTCGCATCCGCAAGCGGGGCTGGGTAGCGTGGGAAACGCGAGCGCCAGGGCAGCGAGGCATGCTGCAATCTTCGAAATTTGCTGTTTCAAGTGCCTTGCGATCACTGTCCGACTCCATTCGATTCGCGCGGCCCGGTTCCGTCCGTGCTTCGCTTACTATCGTCAGTATCTCCTGGCGAAATTAGGCCGTTCTTCATTCTGTTAAGTTGGCGAAACGGTCGGTGGCGAGGGATTATGCACAGGACGGCGAAATGGGTCAAGCTCGAAATCCGGGCGGGCAAAAAACGGCTGCCAGGTGGTCATTCTGCGGGGAAGCCGGTATCTTCGGGTATAGGCGTCGCCTCTTGCGGTCGATTGAGGTACTTCGAGGCCACGCAGGTCGGACAAGCGCAGTACCCGGTGTGTGCCAAAGGCGACGCAGCACAATAGCAGTACGGAACCTTTCCACACGGATAGGCATGGTATGACGAAGCACAGCCCGGCAAAAACGACGACGCCAGCAGCGTCAGAGCGAGTATCAGAAATCGAGTAGGTTTCATAATCGTGCCCAGTCGTGAATTGCGGTCGTGGATCGGTTGGGGATTTGGCAGTGGCCGACTCCATGGTGGAGTGTCGTGGCGCAGGAGGGTATCAGTGCTATGGTTCGGGCGGGATGGGCGGCAACTCGTCTTGTGGTGGTTGCATGAACTGAACCGGCCCGGCGTTGCCTCCCGTGGCCTCTTCGTAGGCCTCAAATCCGCCCACGACTCTTTCGAGCGACGCAACCGTTTGCCGGAGTTGCGATTGCAAACGCTCATAGGCGATCTGGAACCGCAGGAGCTGACGCCAGTTGTCGATCAACTGAAGGAAGTCGACGTCGCCCGTCTGGTAGGCTGACGACGACACTCGCAATGTCTGGTCGGCTTTGGGAATGATGTCTTCACGAAACAATTGCAACAATTCCTCTTGACTTTGGACCCGAACGAAGAGGTCTTTGACCTGCTCTTCGGTTCGATCTTTCAGCGAGTCGTATCGCCTCGTGTCGGCCACTGTTTGCGCCTCGGCCTCGCGAACGCCGGCCTCTAGCCGCTTGCGATAGATCGGCATGTTGAAGCCCACGCCAAGAAGGACGGAGTCGCGGCCGTTGGCCACCGGGCTGATGCCGGCCGTGGCCGTGTCGATCCAAGTCAACCCCAGTGTCGGATCCGGGTAGTAGTCGAGCCGGGCACGCTCCACAGCGCTCCGGTCGCGCCGAATAGCCGCCAACTGGGCATGCAACTCCGGTCGGGATTCGGTTGCTTTCGCATAGAGCGACTGCAAATCGGAGGGGATCTGCTCGGCCGGGAGTTGGTCCAGCGCCAACACCGGAGTGTCCGGAGAAATGTGCAGCCGCCGGGCCAGCCGCGCCTGGCCACTCTGTAACTCCTGCCGAAGACGAATCAGTTCATTCTCCAGAAACGAGACTTCCAACTGTGCCCGCAGCACGTCCTGCTGGCTTACTGTGCCCGTTCGGTATTTCGAGTCGGCAATCTTTGTCAAGTCGATCAGCAAGGCTCGATCGGCTTCCGTGATTCGAATTGCTTGCTGGACAAAATACAGTTCGTAATACGTCCGCTTAACTTCCTCGATGACGAGAAGCTCGACCGCCGCAAGCTGTGCCCGGGCAACATTCGTGCTGAATTCAGCAACGTCCGCTTGTGCCCGCAGCTTGCCAAACCAGGGGAATTTCTGACTAACGTTCAGCAACAACTCCTGTTGTCCGGCAGCCGTCTGCACCGGCTCTGGATAGGTCGTAATCTTGAACATCGGGTCCTGCAGGCTGGAAACCTGGGGAACTCGAAACGCCGTTGCCTCGACTTGCTTACGAGCCGCCTGAATGTCCGGATTCTGCATCAACGCATGTCGGATATACGTATCCACCGGATGCGGACCACCCAGTTCGTCCATCACCGGGCTGAGTGCCGCCCCCGACGGCAAGCTTGTTGCCTGATGAATTCGATGCATATCCCGCGCAAATTCGGGATCATGGACTCGATTTGCCGATCGGCACCCCACCGTAAGCAACGCAATCGCAGGGATGACGATCTTCCATGTCTTCAGTGTTTGCTTGCTCATCGGTAGCTCTCGTTCCAATCGTTCCGGGAAGCACAAAGGTGGGCCAAACAAATCGGTTCCTACAACTGCTTCTTTCCCATGTTTCGGCTCCATTAGGACATTCGGAACACCCGAAAAAGGCGTAATGGTCGCTTCCTGCCGTACAGTTACCCTTCAACGCGCCGTCAGAATCCAACCAACCCGCACAGTTTCTCGTTCTTCGGTTCCACCGCCCGCCACTTTGCGAGAAAAAGTCTGTCGTATTCGACCGATCCTTGACCGAGGCGTCATCTTTCCCTGTGCAGGTCCTCGACAGTGAACCGCAAAGTCCAAGCTTGTCCAAATAGAACGGCTTGACTCGCAAAAGTGTGAACACCGGAGCAATTGTGCAGCGCTGATCGGTCATGGTTAGCTGCAGGAGACCGGACTGTTGAGGATGATATTGCACGCGGAAGTCTTTATGCTCACTCGAAACGGCCCCTTCTGATCGATCGGCGTGTGGACGAACAGTGGTGCAATCTACGGTAAACCATCCGATCGACCGTTTGGTTGACCCGCCGGCGGCAATTGTTTTATTGCCGTAAGGTGCTTGGCCCCAATGCTTTACGTCTCATTCCGAGGTTTTTTTCGTAAGACCGCTTGACCAATCTACGGATTGTGATAGACTAGTCGCTTATGAGATTGCGTCTCAGACTCACTTGCAAATGGCGGGTTCGGCGGCTTCGGAACTGGCCGGAAGTCGATCGGGCCCATGACTATCATTTTTCACACGTGTTTGGAAGGAGAGATTACGATGAGTCCCAGTAATGGAAGGCGGGGCCCCTCAAGGGTCCGCGGTTTTACTCTGGTCGAGCTGTTGGTCGTGATGTTTATCATCGGGCTGCTGCTCTCGCTGTTGCTTCCGGCGGTTCAGACGGTTCGGGAAGCCGCGCGGGTGACCTCGTGCTCGAACAACCTGCGGCAAATCGGCTTGGCGGTGGCGAACTACGAGGCCCGGAATCGGGAGTACCCACCCAGTTGGAAATCGACCCTGCCCGTGGCGCCCAGCACGGATATCGACGGCTGGTCGACCTTGGCGTTGCTGCTACCCTATTTGGAGCAGGGGCAATTGCAGTCGGAGATCGACTTTGACCTGAGCTACACCCTGGCTCCCGACGTGGTCACGGCCGACGGCGTGACGACGAAGCTCAGTTCGATGCGAGTTCCCACTTATCTGTGTCCCACGGAACGTCGCGACGAAGTGCGGATCAGCGGCGGGGTTCCGACTCATTATCCGTTGAACTACGCGATGAACCTGGGCGTTTGGTTCGTCTGGGACCCGGCCACCGGCAAAGGCGGTGAAGGTGCGTTTTATCCGGACAGTCGCCTGACGTCCGGCATGTTCCGAGACGGACTCAGCAGTACCATCTGCGCGTCGGAGGTGAAGGGCTGGAACCCGTACTATCGTAACGCCGCGCTGGCGAGCCCGGTGGATATTCCCCTGGTGGCCGATATTGTCGGGCTGGGTGGCGATTTCAAGACCAACAGCGGTCACACCGAGTGGGTCGACGGCCGGGCGCATCAAGTCGGCTTCACGACCACCTTCCGCCCGAACACGCAAGTTCTCTGCGATGTCAGCGGGACTATGTACGATGTCGACTGGACGAACCAGCAGGAGGGCAAGTCGACCACGGCGCCGACCTATGCCGCAGTGACCGCGCGGAGCTATCACAATGGCGGCGTGAACGTCGCCATGATGGACGGGTCGGTCCGCTGGTTTAGCGACGAGATCGACTTGGGTGTGTGGCGCGCCTACTCGACCCGCGACGGCGGAGAATTGATCCCCTCCGAAGAACAAGCCCGATAAACTCTCGCGTGGGTTGACTGCAACCGCAACCTGGTCGCCGACCAAGGCGACCAGGTTGCTTGCGTCGGCCATGGCCCTCGTTGCCCTCACACCCGAGATCGGGTAACCTAAAGGCAGTGAGTTGACGAAGGCAACGGTCTGGGAGGTCCTGTCATGTGCGGGAGTATTGTCTGTCTGGCGGCGGTCCTGCTGGGAGTCGACGCGCGTTGGCCGCCGTTACCCGACGGCGGGTCGCAGTATGTTATCCGGATCGAACCCCAAGTGCTCGATCGGCTCGAATCGGGGGCCATCGAAGCGGTTGGAAGCTACGTGCCACCCTACGTGAAGGACGTTCGCGCCTTTCAGATTACGATAGGCCCGCAGAGACTGCCGAATAATGCACCCACGGCAGACGTCCAGTCACCAATCCTCGCCGGCGTAGACATCGATTGGATCTCCTTGCCGGCCGGCCGTGTCGAGTGCCGCCTGTGGATCAAACCAGAGGCGGTCGATGAACTCCAGAAGTCGGGCCGGGTGATCGAAGGCAAGATCCCTGCCGACATGGGGGAGCCAAGCCTGTTCACTATCGCCGTGGGCACGAAGCCATCCGCGGAGAGTGTCCCCGCAACAAACGCGGTCGAGCCTGAACCCGTCGAGCCTGAGGCAGATCAATTGCCGACAGACCCGGCGACCAGTCCTCCCATCACCCAGCCCAATCTGGCGAAGCCGGCGAATTCCCGGCCCCCGCTGCCAATAATCGATCCACCATCCCAAACGCCCTACGCGACGACGGCTCCAACGCTCACCAACGCGGAACCGGCACTGCCTCCTTCTGAAGCGGGCACCGGTAGCAGGCCGATGCCTGGGCAACAGGCCAATTATGTCGAACCGGTGAAAACCACGCCGATTGAGCGACCGCAGACGAAAGCGGATTCGGACTCGACGACCAAGAAGGAGTCGACGGCGGAAGACTCTGCCACGTTGCCGCTGTCGCCGATCGTGACGTTTCTCGGCCTGATTGCCTCGCTGGCGGGAAACATCTTTCTGCTGTGGATCGTGCGAGACTTTCGCAGCCGGTATCGCGAGCTGCTTGGACGCATGGGAGAAGTCGGAAATATCGCCAGAAGTTGTGTCCTGAAACCTGAACGAAGCGGATGAGAATCTGGGGAACCTACGGCAACACTTCGGTAGTAGCTTCGGTGCCTAACGGCTGAAGCAGCTTGTCGCTGGTCAGTTCGGCTTGGAAGGTCAGGTTCCCAGCCTTCAGAATCCGGACCACCACTTGGTACTCGTGCTGTTGGCCAGACTGTGTCGGTCCGGCAGTTCCCAGATCTTCTTTCCGACATGGCGTACAGATTGTTGCGCACATTGCAAAGACCGCATCGCCATGAAACGCCGCATGGCCGGCCTTGCGCCGCAGCGAGCCCCCCCAACGGGTTGCTTGGGGAATCTGGGTCTTCGCACGTCGGGCGGGCGGCTGCCTGTCACAAATATCTGAAAAAGACGGCCTGAAATCTTTACCCTGCTTGCCTGATCCGTTAGTCTTACGGATAGATCCCGCCTTTACCCTTCCCGCCTTTTGGAGTACGCGCGATGACTCCCCTTGCTGTTCGATCTGATCTGCGCCTTGGGCTCTGGATGGTTCTACTCTGGGCCGTTTTGTGTTGCCACTGCGGAACAATTTTCGGCCAAGAGGCCGCACCGGCGCCACCGGCAGAGACTCCTCCCGCGGAAACTCCCCCGACCGAAACGCCTCCCGCTACGAAACCGGCTTTGAGTTTCACCAAGCTGGGCGAGCCGGCGGTGGCCTAGCACTTGGGGCTTACCGAGGAGCAACGCGCCGCGGTGGCTAGTCTATTAGCCAAACGGGCGACGACCTTGGCGGCTACGGCCGAGGCGGATCGGCCGGCCGTGCTCGAAGCGGCCGAGAAGGAACTGGCGACCGTCTTGACCGAGCCGCAACTGGCCGAGTTCGTCACCTTGAAGCCCGAGCCGCTGTTGAAGTTCTGTTTCCGCTACCAACGTTGGGACGAAGTGCTTCAATGGTTTGCCGAGGAGGCCGACCTCTCGCTGGTCATGGACGTGCCGCCGCCGGGGACGTTCAACTATACCGACAGCCGCGAGTACACGCCCACCGAAGCGATCGACCTGCTCAACGGCGTGTTGTTGACCAAAGGCTACACGCTGATCCGTCGCGGCCGGATGATGACCCTGGTCGAGCTGTCCGAAGGGATTCCCGAAGGGTTGATTCCCGCGGTCAGTCTCGAAGAGTTGGACAATCGCGGCAAGTTCGAGTTGGTCACAGTGCGGTTTTTGTTGGGACGTCGGTCGTTGCCGACGGTCACCGAGGCCATTACGCCCCTGTTGGGATCGCACGGCAAGGTCGTGCCCATGCCGACCGCCGGACAGATCATGGTCACCGACACGGCCGGCGTGCTGCATTCGATCGGCGCGGTCATCGAGTCGGTTCCCGAACTGCCCGTCAGGCCCAGGCCGGCGCTTCCCGACCCGCTACCCCCGCCGGTTCTGGAGGTCTATCCGATCGCCGGCGACGAGGGCGAAAAACTGATCGAAACGCTCAAGCCGATGGTGCCTGACGCCCAACTGACGGTCGATCCGATCGGCACGCAGTTGGTCGCCTGGGGAACGCCCCAGGACCACGAAACGCTCAAATCGGCTTTCGAGAAGCTCGGACAAGGGGGCCCGCTCGAGACGGCCCGAATCGTCGAAGTCTATCGACTGCGCAAGGCCGATCCCGAGGCCATGGTCGAGTTGCTTGAGACGTTGGTCCCCCGGGCGAAGCTTTCGGCCGACTCGCCCACGCGAAGTATCGTGGCGGTGGCTACCATCTCGGAGCATCGGTTGATTCGTGACACGCTGGAGCAACTCAAACCCGACGAACCGGGCCCCGATACGCCCGTGCTGAAGATCTACGCGCTCTCGCGAGCACCCAGCGAAGAGTTAGTCAGCGGCCTGAAAGAATTGGTGCCGGGCGCTCAGATCACTGCCGATCCGGCCGGTCGACGGTTGATGGTCATCGCCCCGCCGGAAGAACAGAAGTTGATCGAAGAGGCCGTCGGGCAGATCGAAGCCGACGGCCCGCGTGTGCCGCAACTGCAATACTACGAGTTAGACCAACCGGCCCCGCCGACCTTGGCCACCGGATTGAAACAATTGGTACCCCAGGCCGAAATCACCTTGGAGCCCGACGGAAAGCGGCTGTTGGTGATCGGATTGCCGGAGGATCAACAGGTGGTCGCCTCTGCGCTAAAGAAGATCGATCTGGCCCGGTTGGCTCAACTTCAACTACGGTTCTATCCGTTGATCGAAACGCCACCACCGAGTCTGCTAACGGCGCTGAGCCAGCTTGTGCCCAAGGCTCAGGTTACGTTAGAGCCGGAGAGTAAACGGCTGATGGTGGTGGCCTCGGACGAAGATCACCAACTGATCGAGTCGACCTTGAAGCAGGTCGAGACGACCTTGCCCCCGCCACAGAAGCCGCAATTGGTGGTCTACTCGGTAGACTCGGCCCAACGAAAACGGTTCATGGCCGTGATGACTACTTGGACAGCGCCACTTTGGGCGATGCTAGCACGCCTAACGTGTGATGGGGCTTGGAGTTCGGTCGAATTGGCGAGTTGGGATTGTGGCACAAGGGAAAAGAGACGATCCTCCGCGTTGTGAATAACAAGTCACGAGGACTTTCACGGAGGACCGTCAAGGATGACATTAGAGCAGATTGCCGCCCTGGGAAGGAAGGCCACTTCGTTTCTCGCCTTGTTCGCCGATTGTTTTGGACGACGCGATGCACGGGAGTTGTTGCGAATTCATGTCAAAGGTCAGCTATCCAATTTGCACCGCAAGACGGCCGAGGCCATCGCCTTGCAATCCAGGACCGCGCCGCGAACGTTACAACGCTTTCTGGAATCGGTCAAGTGGGATCAAGAGAAACTGCGAGACCGATGCCAAGAGATCGTTGCCCGAGAGCACGCCCACGACGAAGCGATCGGTTGCGTGGACGAGTCGGGCACGGCCAAAAGCGGCAAGGCGACCGTGGGAGTTGCCCGCCAGTGGAACGGCAACCGCGGGAAGGTCGACCGTTCCGTCGTGGCGGTTCACACCAGCTACTCGAGGCCTGGCTTTCAAGTGCTGCTGGATAGCACGGTGTACCTGCCGGAAGCTTGGGCCAACGACCCTGCGCGCCGAAAAAAACATACGTGCCCGACGAGATCGAGTTCCGCACCAAGCCGCAGATCGCGT
>SDBV01008749.1_pt1 | contig 13603 bp, 6 predicted proteins | sample 2277081 | NCBI WGS metagenome assembly SDBV01 (sample SAMN10402039, study PRJNA504765) | marine sediment metagenome | isolation source: marine sediment core GS10_PC15, 223 cmbsf | place: Arctic Ocean: Southern Knipovich Ridge | collected 2010 | reverse complement strand
GGGGAGTTGGGGGTGTTCTTAGAGGGCTGCCATGTTTGAATTTTGCTGTCTCCGATTCCGTCCAACGATCTTCGGCACGGCGGATAGGGGGGGTAGGGTCTTGTCTCGGTCGGGTTGATCGCAAACAGGACGGCGGACTTTGGGAGGAAGAAGTTCCCACGTCCATTCGCCTGGTCGTAACCAATGGTGCAAACGTGCATCGCGTATTGTGCTCGCCTCGAAGTGTCATCCCGGTGGCAGACGCAAAGGCCCTTCAAACGCCACCCGAATGGTTTCTGGGCATGGACAATAATAAGGACGGCGATGTGACTGGCGATGAATTCTTGGGAACCGACGAGCAGTTTGAAAAACTCGATGCCAATGCGGATGGCTGGATCAGCGGGGAGGAAGCATTGGAATTGCAGAATGATGCATCAAAATAACTGGGGGAGTCCACAGCGACACAGTACTGATACCATAGCCCTTTTAAAGATTTGGAACCATATATGACAAACATGCAACCTGTTATGATAGACCAGACGGAAGAAAATGTGTCCCGTGCCATTGCCGAAGTTCACGAGCGATACGCGGAGTTTCGCCGGCAGCTCGGCAAAGTTATTGTCGGCATGGAGGACGTCACCGAGCAGTTGATGATGGCCATCCTCTGTCGTGGGCATTGCATTTTGCAGGGTATGCCGGGTCTGGCGAAGACGTTGTTGATTTCGCAATTCGCGTCGCTGATGGATCTCTCGTTTCATCGCATCCAGTTCACGCCCGACTTGATGCCGTCGGACATCACCGGCGGGGAAGTGCTGGAAGAAAACCGTTCGACGGGCAAACGTGAGTTCCGCTTCGTCAAAGGCCCAGTGTTTGCCAACCTGCTGCTATCCGATGAAATAAATCGCACTCCTCCCAAGACACAGAGTGCGCTGCTCGAAGCGATGGAAGAGCACCAGGTTTCCTTCAACGGTAAAACCTACCCGCTGCCCGATCCGTTTTTTGTTTTGGCAACACAAAACCCGGTCGAGGTTGAGGGAACCTATCCGTTGCCCGAGGCACAGTTGGACCGTTTTCTGTTCAAGATCAAAGTTCATTATCCCACGCGCGAGGGCGAGCGCGAGATTTGTCGGCGGCAAACGACCGACTACTCGGCAACGACCGAGCATGTGTTCAATGCCGAGATGGTTCTCTGCATGCAGAGACTGGTGCGGCGGATAGTGGTTTCGGAGCACGTTTACAACGCGGCTGTCGACCTGACCCGCAGTACGCGCCCCGAACATGGACAACTCCCGGAAGACCTGCACGAAATGGTGCAATGGGGCGCCGGCCCTCGATCGAGCATCGCGCTACTGATGGCGGCCAAAGCGAGAGCCCTGCTGCACAAACGAGTACACGTCACGACCGATGATATTCACCACGTCGCCTTGCCGGTAATGCGGCACCGCATCATTCCCACATTCAATGCCGAAGCGGCGGGCGTGAACAATGATCTGGTTATTTCGAAGTTACTCGAGCAAATGCGGAAGTAGGTTACCTAGCAGACAGAGCAATAATCCATGAAATGGCTAAAAGAAACACTGCTACCGAGGGTCCAGCCGTTGTGGGCGAGGTTCTCGTTTCCTAATGGAAACGGGGGTATGTCCCGGGTGGCGCGGACGGCGCTGCGATTTCGAGGCTCAAGCGATCTCCCCGACGATTTGCTCGATCCGAGCGTGCTGGGCAAGATCGGCGGCTTGGAGCTGATCGCCAAGTCGGTGGTGGACGGCGTGATGTCGGGCAAACACCGCTCGACACACAAGGGGGGCTGCTCCGAATTCGCCGAACACAGGCTCTACGCCCAGGGCGATGATATCCGTCTTATCGACTGGCGGCTCTACGCCCGCAGTGACCGGTATTATATCAAACAATTCGACGACGAAACCAACCTCCGCGCCTGGATCGTGGTCGACGCCAGCGCTTCGATGCAGTTTGGCATGTCGACAGTCAGTAAATTCGACTATGCCCGCCTGGCGGCCGCCTGCCTGGCGCGGCTTCTGCTGAGGCAACGCGATTCCATCGGGTTAATGATCGACGCGGGCCGGCAACGCAAAGTCATTCCGCCGCTGCCACGGGCCAACCATTTCCATGCTTTGGCCGACACACTCCGCAAAGCGCGTGCCGGGGGACCGACCACGCTTAGTTCCATGCTGCATGATCTGGCGGGCAAACTGCACCGCCGAGGGATGGTCATCGTGTTTTCCGACTGTTTGTGTGACCTCAATGATTTGACGAAGTCGCTTCATCTGTTACGGCTGCGTGGTCATGATGTGTTGTTGTTTCAGATATTCGCACCGGAGGAACGCTCGTTCGAATTCCGCAACCCGGCCACGTTTGAGGATCTCGAAAAAATCGGCCGGCGTCTCGACGTCAACCCGAGAGCCATTCGGCGACGATATATCGAGCGAGTTGAAGCCTTCATGAGTGAACTTAGGGCGAACATGGCCCGCATCGATTGCGATCTGGTGACGATGACCACGGATCGCGATCTGGGTGATGCACTGGCCTATTACTTGCACCGCCGAGCCGCCAGCCGCAAGCGGGCGGCGGCGACTAGTGGATGACAGATGACAGATGACAGAGGATAGAGGATAGAGGATAGAAGATAGAACACCCTAAAGCAAGAACTTGGAACTACTGAATGACATTTCTAAGTGGAGCATTCCTGATAGCCTTGCCGTTGGCGGCCGTGCCGATATTGCTGCATTTTTATAAGCACCGCCGCCGCGAACTCATTCCTTGGGCGGCGATGCTGTTTCTTGTCGACGCGATGGCCAAAGGGCGTCGAATGCAACGGCTCGAAGAGCTACTGCTGATGTTGTTGCGGGTCGCTGTGATTTTGGCTCTTGTCTTAGCGCTGGCCAGGCCGATGCTCCGAGGAAATTGGTTTGGCGCGGTTCCAACGCGCGAAGTGGTGATTGTGCTCGATGATTCGCTGTCGATGTCTCGTCAAACCGAAGGGGGATCGGTTTTTGATGATGCTCGGCAGCAGGCCCAGGAATTGATCGATGATCTTGGCGCCGACGCCCTCATCCAAGTGGTGCTTGCCGCGGAAGGTCCCCAATGGTTGACAGCGGAGGCACTTCCCGCGACCGCTTCGACGCGCGACAAACTGAAATCTGATCTTGCCGCCCTGCAGCCCACTCGGGGCACGGCCGCCCTGTTTGCCTGCCTGCAGGCTATCGTCAGCGGGTCGCCTGCCGAGGGTGTAACCACACGCCAAGTTGTGGTCTTCACCGATTGCCAGGCCCACGGTTGGCAAGTGACCGCAGTGCCGGCTTGGCAGAGTTTTCGAGCGGCTTGTGAGCGAAGCTCAATACCGACGTCGGTTGACGTCATCGAGTGCGGACCGGCGGAGGCCGACACGAGTAATCTGGCCGTGATGCGACTGGAAGCCTCTCCCACAATCACGGGCCAAGGTGACCGCGTGACCTTGCTCGCCGAGGTGAAAAACACCTCCGCCACTGTGTGTGCAGCGACGGTTTTGCATTGGTTGTGTGGGAAAGGATCGTCGGGGACCACACTCGGCACGTCGCCCGTGAGAGAATTGAACCCCGGAGAAACGCAGTCGCTTGAATTCTCCTGGCAGCCGAAAACGGGCGGGGTCTTCGCCCTTGGCTGCCGGTTGAAGTCGGTCGACGCGTTGCCACTGGACGCGCTGCCAATGGACAACGAGGAGTTCGTCGTCTGCGAGGTGGTCGACAGGATACCCGTGTTGATTGTCGGACAAACGCCGGAGTCTCACCCCATCCTGAAAGGTGAAATGCTTTGGTCCGATGCTAGCTTTGTGGCGACGGCGCTTGGTTATCGGTTTTCTGAGCAGGGCGAGTCTCATCCTCACGAACAGTGGCATTCGGTCTTCTCGCCACGGAGAATTTCCGCCGAAGCGTTGGAGACGATTTCGCTGGGTCAATATCGAGCGGTGATCATTACGCAGCTTACGCCGTTGCCGGCGCGAGTGGTTGAAAGATTGCGAGACTATGTCACTCACGGTGGCGGGCTTTGGGTGGCGCTGGGGCGGGATACCGATCGCGAGTCGTTCAACGCCGCATGGTACGACGAGGGTGGAGGGCTCTGTCCGCTGCTGCTGGACACACGGTCGGTCGCAGGTGACCGGCCCATCGTGAATATCCACCCGCCTTCGCCCGATCATCCGGCAACCGCCCATCTTGCCGACACCCAGCGGCTCGACATCGATCGGGTTCGAGTCAGGCGCCATCAGCGATTTGTACCACCCGCCACGGACCAGAAAGTTTCGGTGTTGCTTGAAACGGGCACGGGCGAACCGCTGGCTATCGAACACTACGTGGGTCGCGGTCGCATTATCATCCAGACGATTCCCTTGGGGGTTCATGGCAGCAACCTTGCGATGACAAAAACGTATGTAGTCATGGTCCACGACTGGCTTGCGTATCTGACGCAGCCGGCTGCCACGCGTTTCAATCTGCCGCCGCACGGTCAGATCGAGTTCACCTCCAGCGGCCGGTTGTACGGCATCGACGTGGAGGGCGCCGAGGTGCGACTCGTGGGGCCGGCCGGAGACGAGTCGCGGCTGGCTCTCACCGATACGGACGGAGCCACCCGGCATCGTTTCAGTCGTACGGCCGCGCCGGGGCTCTACAGCGTGCGTTTTTCACAAGACGATCAAACGCTCCTGCAGTTGCCGTTTAATGTGGCCCGCGATGCGGAGGAGTCGACACTCACGGCACTCAACACAGTAGAGCGGGAGCAGTTGGCGGAAGCCGCGGGATTTCGGTTTTCCCGCCATGGGGAGATTATCGACCTGAGCGACACGGAGATACCGATGGAGAAACCTGTCTGGAGCGTCTTGCTTTTTGCACTCGTCGTGCTAATACTACTTGAACTTATTCTTGCAACTCGTTCCGCCCGAGGGCGCACGGCTGTCGCGCCGAGTGTCTCATAACATCCAGAGCAGCCATGCCCAACACTTCAACAGAATGTATCCAGCGATTTGCCACCGAAGGGCCACTTGGGGTCGCGGCGCTTACCTGCCTGGGTTTGGCGTTGACCGCCGTTTTTGCGTGGCTTCTGTGGCGAGAACGACGCGTGACGGGCCCGGGTTGGGCGTGGGTGTTCTGGGTGTTGCGATCGGCGGCCATCGTTGGGGTCCTGTGGATGTTGCTCGGTCCCACTTGGGTTAGCGAGTATCGAACGACCACGATGCAATCGATCGCCTTGATGGTCGATACGAGTGAAAGCATGGACGTGGCCGACCCGCCGCAGACGACCGATATGTTGCGGTGGAACCTTGTGCCGACATCCGGCGGAAAGTCGTCCTCGCTATTGGTCGCTTGCGACCGCGCGAGCATCGCGGTCCGCGTCGCCACCACACAATGCGGGCGCATGCGCGAGGCGCTGCAGCGGCATTCCCCGCGCAGCCAACTGAAGTGCCATTCGGAAAAAATCGAGCAGCCCGTTCGGCGGGCAATCGAAAACCTCCAGCGGTCGCTGCAAGAGGATAGTCTTGGTGGCGAGGACTTCCACGCACGCGTCGGCCGGATCCTGTCACAAATGCAAGGCGACCTTTGTCGCAATCTCCGCGCGTTGCAGACGTCGACGGATGAGGGTGCCGAGCCGCTTGCGGAAGATACGGTTGACCTGCTGCAGGCGCTCGATAATTCCTTGACCGGCGTTCTTCGCCGGCTCGACCGGCTTGGTCATGATCTCGCGGCGGCCATGCAAGACAAGCAGAAGGCAGCCTCGCGCTCTGGGACGCCCCTTACGCGCCGGCAGCATGTGGCCGAAACGCTTGACTGGATAGAAAGTGGAGCACTGGGGGAATTACGCGATCAGGTTCAACTCAAGCGTTTCCGGTTCGAGCGGTTGATGTCTCCTATTGCAACGGATAACCATTGGAGTGAGGCGTTGAACGATGCAATGCCATATCCCCCAAGCGACGAGCGGGCGAACGGCAATAGTGACGAATCGGCCCCCGATAGTCCCGCCACGGATATTTCGGCAGCGCTTCAGCAGCTTGCAGACGTGAGCGGCTCGGGACTGATACAGACCGCGATTCTATTCTCGGACGGCCGGCACAATAAGCCCCATAGCCGGCCGCCGGAAGAGGTGGCCGCCACGCTCGGCGACCTGGTCGTACATGTAGTACCCATCGGCAACACGGAACCGGTGCGAGACGTGTTTCTACACCGCGTCGGCGCGCCCACGGCGGTAGCCATAGGTGATTCGATTGTCATAGACGTGATCGTTACAGCGACCCAGTGCGACGGTGAGATGTCGACGATTGCCTTGCGGCAAGACGGGGCACTGATAGAAGAGCGGACACTGGTATTCGATAGTGACCGACTCGATCGCCGTCTTTCCTTTTATGTTCCCGCCGAACGGGCCGGCCGACGCGAATTCGTGTTGTCGATCGAACCGTTAGAAGACGAAGCCGGCACCACCAACAATGTGGAGACCGTGGCGGTCGAGGTTATGCGGGACAAGATCAGAGTGCTGCTGGCCGATCGGATATCCCGCTGGGAATTCCGTTATCTGGAGCAACTTTTACGTCGTGACGAGCACGTCGAGTTCGACAAACTGCTGTTCTACCCGACAAAATCAGCCAGCGGCGCACTGCGCCGGTCGTATTCTTTGCCGCATGATGTTGACGCCTGGAGTCGCTATGACGTGGTCATCCTCGGCGATTTGGGGACGCGGCAGCTAGACATTAAGACGCAAGAGGCGTTGGCCCAAAGCATCCGGCGGCGCGGCGGCAACCTGATCGTGATCGCCGGCCGTGAAAACATGCCCGGCCGCTATGTGGGTCAACCGTTAATGGATCTCTTGCCGGTCGAGCGTGCCTTGGCGTCGCCGAGAGGTCGAGGAGTCACACTTTCGCTCACCGAAGCGGGAAGGGCGCATCCCGCGTTGTTGATTGCCCCGACGCCTGATGAGAGTCGCAAGATTTGGGAGCGGCAATATCAGTGGCGTCCGATTTACTCCCTGTCGGAATACTGCCGACCGAAGCCTGCCGCGGAAACCTGGCTGAGCGCCGACGCGCGGGAGCCTTACGTTGCCTTGCCGGGCACAAGCGGCGAGGGACCGCAACACGCATTTCTGAGTTGGCACCAGGTGGGGGCGGGCAAGGTCGTCTATTTGGCGGCACCCTTGACCTATCAATTGCGATTCCGACAAGGCGACCGCTACCATCATCGCTTCTGGGGACAATTGATGCGATGGGTTACCTCGCGCAATTTGTCGGTGGGAACCCAAAACGTTCGCATTGCAACCGACCGTGTCCGCTACAAAGTGGGCGAGGAAGTCGATGTCATGGTTCGATTGAGAGATGCGCGCGGCATCCCCGTCCAAGGCGCGACGCTTACCGCGGTTGCCCGAACCAGATCGAACAACTCCAAAGAAGGCCAAGTAAAGTGGCAAACGGCGGCAACCATCGATTTGATCGCCGATGAGAATGTGCCCGGTCGATACCTGGGAAAAATCCTTGGTCTTCCGCGCGGAGCCTATCATATCGAACCAACCGGCGACGCCGTTGATAAACTACTCAAAGACGCTACGCAAGAGGCAATGCCGTCGACACTGGTTACCGTCGAAGCATCCGGCGGGCTTGAAATGCTGGACACGCGATGCAACCTTCCTCTATTGGAACGGCTGGCGGAAATAACGGGCGGTCAGGTGATTCCTCCCACCGCCATCGGAGAAATCCTTCGGCTTTCCTCCTTCGCTCCCGAGGTCAGCCGACGAGTAGAAAGCCGGCCCTTATGGAACCGGTGGAGCGTGTTATGGTTTGTTTTTGCTTGCGTTTGCGTCGAATGGCTGATTCGCAAGCGAATGGGATTGATTTAATGAATCGCGATCAGGAACTCGCGAAAAGAAAAGGAGCCGCAAATGATTAGCTCGACCAAGCCGATTCAGATTCCCGCCCCCATCAGCAAAAAGCTGAAGGAAGTCGGTAACGAAAAGACGAAAAATCGCATGGCCACGTGGTTTGTTGGCGGGTTGGCCCTATTGTTATTCGCAATGTGCCTTGCCATGTATGTGGATTGGATGCTGACGCTCTTCAGCCCGATGTGGCGCAGCGTACTAACGATCGTCACGTTGGTCGCGGTGGGGGCTTTGCAGTTCGGTTGGTGGATAAGCTTCTTTCGTAGCTGCAAGCCGGCCGATTTGGCAACCGAGGTGGACAGCGCCATGCCGCAACTCGAAGAGCGCTGGTCGACCATCGCCGAGATTGCCGCCTCTCCGCCGGAGCATCACGTGCAGATTCACCGGGGGATGATGGACCGGCTCTCGCGCGAAGCAATGTCCTGGGAACCTCTTGTGCATCCGGATGAAATCATGTCTTCCCGCTCGCTGGTTATTGCCTGGGGAATCCTATGCACCATGCTCTTGATGCTGGCTCTGGCGTTGACGTTCGATTGGTCGGGCACCTCCGTCTTGGTTCGCCGCTTCTGGTTGCCCACCGCCAATATTTCCGCCACGCGTATTATCGAGCAATCGGGCGACGTTTTGGTGGGACGTGGCGAATCGTTCACGCTGGGCGCCAGACTTGAAGCGCATGTGGTGCCGCAGGCCACGCTCTTATTGAGTGGTGAAAAGGACGAGATGCAACGCATCACACTCTTTGCGGAAGGCGACGCGGGCGACCGGCTCACCTATCGCGTCAAGGCCGCCGACGAGTCATTTGACTACAGGCTCAGGGCGGGCGACGGACAGACCGATTGGCATCGAGTCACCGTTGTCGATCGACCGGAACTCTCGGGCGTACGTTTTCGCGTTATCCCGCCCGACTACACGAAACAAGAGCAAATCGAACTCAAAAAACTGCCACGCAAGGTGACCGTTGTGGAAGGAAGCAGCGTGGAAATCGCCTTGCGGCCTCGTGGGGCCGAGACAAGAGTCGTGTTGCGTCTCGTCAAGGTCCGGCATCCGAATTCCGAAGAACTGCTCTCTCGAGAATATACGCTTAAGCCCGACAAGAATGGGTGGTTTCACTACCGGTTCGTCCCCAGCGAGAGTCTCACACTCTCACCCTTGCTTAGAGAATCGCACGGGCTGGAAAACCGTCACCCGCCTTTGTGCAAGATCTATGTCTATCGCGACCAGCCGCCGGTAGTCAGTATCATCACTCCCGACGAGGATTTGGCAATCCGCGCGGATGAATCGATCGATGTTCGTTTCAAGGCTCAAGATGATATCGCCATCAGCAAGGCCGAGTTGGTCGTCTATGAAACGGACCCGCGAACCGGCGAACCGATTGAGCTCGACGTCATCGCCATTCCCCTGGAAGATCAACAGGACGGCCGACAGGTGCAAGCCTCCGTAACGCTCGATTTGGCCAAGTATGATCTGAAAGACGGTGACGAGCTCGACTATGCGGTGCGCGTTTACGACAACCACCAGAAGTCTGCTTCACACAGTTCGTCTGCTCAACACTTGTCCCAACACTCGTCCAAGGCAGCGGAGTCGGCAAAACGGCCAGGGGCCGATCAAACCACCGCGCCGAATCGTGATATGGCCCAAAACGACCCGTCGAAGACAGCGGGCTCTGCACCGATGCAGTCGCCGTCGTCCTCACAAGCCTCCGCCGACCCCAACTCGGCCGCCAAGGGAAACAAAGCGACAGATGCAAACAAGGCAAGCCAATCGACACCGAAAGATTTGGCTTCGTCCGACCCGTCGGCCAAGAATACGCCTTCGCAAATGAACAACAAACTCACACAAGGCGCAAATGCTGAAAACTCCACGAAAGTTTCGAAAGCCGAGTCCAGTGAAAACCAACCGTCAAGCTCGCCAGGCAGTCGCATGGCGGCCACATCAAAATCAAAACCTTCCGAGCAAAACGAGCAAGGCAAGTTGACCGGAGCGCCAAAACCGCCGGATAACATGCCCAGGCGCATGTTGGATTTGGGACAATGTGTGTGCAGCAGCAAGAAGCGAATCCATATCGACCGTTGGGCCGGCAGCTATGCCGGTCTGCAACGGCAAAAGCTGGAGATCGCCATCGCGCCGGAATTGCAGAACCTCGATGATCTGCTGGCCAAGGCGGAAAACTATTCGCGCCAGGTGCTGGATCGATTGGAGCAAAAAAAGAAATGGACCGGACAGCAAGATCGCTGGCTGAGTGCCGCCGAGAAGATCTTGCAGTCCACAAAAAAGAACGTTTCCGAGTTGCGAAGCAAGACCGCGGAAACGCCTTACGCCTTCATCGGTTTGCAACTGTCGGAAATCGTTCAATCGCACATCGCTCCGGCTCGCGAGTCGCTCTGGTCGGCTTTGAATGCCGACGCCGACGCTATTCGTCATCGCAATACCCAGAGTGGATGGCAGCAGATCGCTCGGGCACGACAGCGTCTGCGGCAATTGACGGGGCAGTTCGACCGCATTCGCCGCGAGCATCGGCTGGCCGACAATATGATACGCATCAAGACCATGTATCGCGTGTTTCTTGAAAATTCTTTCATCGCGCTGAGATCGGGGAAACCGGTGATCAATAGCTTCGAACGCAGTATGGTGCAATTCGAATTGAACGAAGAAGATCTAAAGCGAATTCAAGAGGTTCTGGAGATGTGGCGCGACTTGGAGGCCGAGTTGTCGCGAATCTTCTCGGAAGATCCACGGCTGCTGCGACGGTTTACCGATCGCCTTGCCAGTCGGAACGAGACCCTTCGCGATCAATTGACACTGCTCGCTCAGCGGCAGCAACAAATCGACCGTGAACTACGAGCCTGGATCGGCGTCGACCCGGCAGACCGCGAGGCGTTGAAACTGGCCCTGATCCGCTTGAGGCTGGCAGAAGCAGGCCAGATCGCTTCGTCCGCGGCCGAGTTTCACGAGCGTTTCCTCGTCTGGCTGCCGTTGGATCTGGACTTCCAAGATGGATCGCTGGCCGCGGTACGTGATTCGGCCGCCGGCCTTGCCAGCGATACCCGCGCGCTGCAGGATGCGGTCAACTCCTATGATGGAAGCACGACCGAGGAGCAAGCGCCGGGAAGCGATTTGGCTTCGTTTGCTCGGCTTGGACGCGCAGTTCATGATAAGCTGCGACGGCTCGACGTCCAGCTTCGCCGTCTTTCCGCCCAGCGCAACCATGCGGATCTGTCGACACATACGATCAGACGGCTGGCCGAGGTCAGTCGCCTGATTACCCGCACCTCGGCTTGGGTGGCAAAGATCGAACGATTCGACGCGGGGAAATTCCATCGGGTCGTGGAAGTCGACCAATACACGCTGGCGACCGACACCAACCAGCTTACCGCCGATTTGGACGATAGCTTGCAGTGCTATGTCGACATGTTGGGACAAAGAGACAAAGAGCTTCACGCAATACTCACCGCAAAAGCTCGCGCACTGTTCTCTACGCTTGACGATCAAATCGCGCCAAATCAGTTGGCCATGAGTTTCTCGCTAAATCAAAATAAGCTTCCCAAGGCTGTGGATAAAGCAAAAGGAGCCATTGCGGGTTTCGCACAAGCCGAACGCCAGCTTGACGAGCTCATGCGACTGATTATCACCGAAATGGACAAGTGGCCGGTGCAAGCTCCCACGGCCTCGTCGCTACAAGATCCCACGCTAGACGAATTGTTGGCCATGCTGGAGGACGAGCGTGATTGCCGCGCGGGGCTTGGCATCCCCTGCTGCCGTCCAAGCAACCTGAACATCGTCAAGGACTGGCTCCTCCCGGGTAATTCGAGCGGTTCGGGAGGTTCGGGCGGCTCGTCGGGCAAGTCGGGTAGTTCGGGCGACTCGAAGGAAATGGCGGAGAGGGCGAAAATGGACGACGCCGTCCAGAGAGATGCGATGATGATGGCTTATCTTCGACATCAGCAACAACGGGCCAACGAACTTACGCAACGGGCATCGGCTAGAGCGATTGCCCGCGCGCTGAAGGAATCGGGCGACCTCTCCGACTCTGCCATGCGGCAACTCACCAAGCAGGCCACCGGAACCGATTGGAACGTGTTGGTTTCCAAACTGGAAGACGAGCTGCTGCAAGGACGCGACCAGTTGCCGCCGGAGGCCTACCGCCGGGCAATCGAGCAGTACTTCGACGAAATCAGTCGTACAAAGTCAACTTTAGGACAACAGTAATATGAACCGGAAAATCGCAATAATTATAAGCTGCGCCTTGTTGACTTTGGCCCTCACATCTAACGCCCGGGCCCAGCAGGATCTTTCCAGCCACACCGAAAAGATGCCCCCCCGGGTTTCCCGCACGGACATCCTCACGCCGCGAGAGTGGCAGAACGTCGACAAGTCGGTCGATCGGGCTTTGCAGTGGCTCTTGACCCAGCAGCAGCGCGACGGCTCTTTTCTGACCCTACCGATGGGCCAACCCGGCGTTACCAGCCTTGTCGTGATGGCATTCTTGTCGGCCGGTCATCTGCCGAGTGAAGGACCCTACGCACAGGAGTTGGAACGAGCCATTGATTTCGTTCTCCGCACACAACACCCCAACGGACTACTCTCGTATGTTAAGATGCGGGGTAATGCATATGCTGGCTATGTATCGTTTACGGCAGAGTATAACCACGCAATTGCGGGCCTGATGCTTGGGGAAGTGTACGGCATGTGCCGCGACGATCTCAACCAGAGGATCCACCCGGCAATCGAGCGTGGCCTGGCTTGGACGATTGAAAATCAAAGAACTCTAAAGGGTCGCCCCGGAGACCAAGGAGGCTGGCGATATTATCACAAGCAGAATCAATCAGACCTGTCGGTCACTACGTGGCATATCATGTTCTTGCGTTCCGCCAAGAATGCCCAATTCGACGTACCGCATGGCTCCATGAAAGCGGCCTTGGGCTACGTCGAACGGTGTTTCGATCCTCGTGACGGAGTGTTTCTATATACACGCCCTCAGGAGTCGTACGTTTCGCGCGGCATGGTCGGTGGTGGAATCCTGATGCTATCCCTGGGAAGCGAACACAACAACCCCATGGCACTGCGGGCCGGCGACTGGCTGCTGCAACACTCATTTCGAAACTACAACCAGGGGCCGGATCCCTACCACTATGCCGCCTATTACGCCAGTCAGGCCATGTTCCAGTTGGGCGGAAAATATTGGGAAGGATTCTACCCGGAATTTTCACAAACTCTAGTAAAAGCACAACGTCGGGACGGCTCGTGGGAGAGAGAAAATCACTCCGACGGCAAAATGTTCGGCCGCGCCTATACAACCTCCCTGGTGGTTTTGGCATTGACTCCTCCGTACCAATTGCTGCCGATCTACCAGCGATAATGAACTTACAAGTCCATGAACAAGCATTTATGAATAGGCACTCGTCGTGTCATATACCGAAAACCGGATAAGATCGCCTGATAAACGGGTGCGGCTTCCGAACCTCTTGACAGCAAAGGACTTGTTTGGCGAGAATCAGGAAATCAGGAAGCGTCTTAGGCCGAACGGTCTGTTAGCAAGATTAGCTACCTAAACGGAGCAATATCATGCGCAAGCTCATCCACATCGCTGCCCCAATTCTTATCCTCGCTGCCGGATGCAGTGACACTACATCGCCACAGCGATCCGACTCCTCTGCACCGCCGACAAGAACCGCTCGCAATTCACAAACCACGATCACCTCTGCGCCACAGGAGCAACCAGCGGCAA
>SDBV01008748.1_pt1 | contig 13603 bp, 7 predicted proteins | sample 2277081 | NCBI WGS metagenome assembly SDBV01 (sample SAMN10402039, study PRJNA504765) | marine sediment metagenome | isolation source: marine sediment core GS10_PC15, 223 cmbsf | place: Arctic Ocean: Southern Knipovich Ridge | collected 2010 | reverse complement strand
AAATTCCGATCCCTTCCGGGTTCTGTACCGTAATGAACGGGCCGTTGAACTGGCCTATGAAGGACACTACTGGTACGATATCCGCAGATGGAAGATCGCTCACCACAAAGACGGTACACCCATAGAGATCCTTGTATTTGACCTTGTAGGAGATAACAAGGTCGTGAGTAATCCCATTGATGAAACGACTGTGGTTCGGGAGAAGGCACAATACAGCGGGGAATACGTGTTCAAGGATGCGCATTACTGGATGCCCTTCAGAGATGATATAATATATTTCACATCTACCTGGGAGCAAAATCCAGGATGGTAATTCAAATGATCATTTCAGGAAAAACACTTATGAACACAATATACAACAAGCAAAAAGTTTTCTGGCTGATCATACTGACAGCAATGTCGGCAATGTTATCAGCACAGGAGGCTCCCGAAGATAGTATGTCAGCAGACAGTTTATCCAAGGAGGCCGAAATTGTTAACCTGTATTTCAACGAGATGAATAAAGACAGGTTGACCGGATCAGTAAATTATATTGATGCCGAATCTGAGTTTACCAGGGATTCCAGGCAGTCAATCGGTTCTGCCATTAACGGTAAGGTGCCCGGTGTATTTGGTAACTTCAATACATGGGGAACAGGCAATGCTGTTATTGTAATTGATGGAGTACCTCAGAGCAGTTATTATTATAACAGCCTGAACCTGATGGAAGTAGAATCCATCGTGGTGTTGAAAGATGCTGTCTCAAAAGCAATGTACGGTGCTATGGGGGACCAGGGTGTGATACTCGTCAATACAAAGCAGGGCGATGTCGGAATAAATAAGATCCGGGTGGCTGCACAGTATTCAATGATTCAGCCCCGTGCATATCCAAAATACCTGAATGCCGCCGATTATATGGGAAAATATAACGAGGCCAGGACGAATGACGGGCTTTCACCCATTTACGACCAGAATACCATTGATTTGACACGAAACGGGAGCAACCCGGCCTTATATCCGGATAATGATTTCTATACCGAAGATTATTTGCGGAATCTCAGATCGAATACCAAAGTTATGTTTGATGTAACCGGTGGAAATCAAAATGCAAAGTACTATGTGATTACGGAATGGGGCAGGGATAACGGGTGGTTGAACACCCCGATACCCGAAGAGGGCAATAACTTTAATTTTCGCGGTAACCTCAATTTCAGGATCAATGATTACATGAAAATTGGCGTCAGCGGGGTGGCAAGGCTAAGCTCAAGTGTCGTTCCCAATAGTATGGATTATTGGAGTGCATTCTCTACTATTCTGCCCAATGCATATCCGGTATTGTGGGATCCAAACCTGATTACCAATCAGGATACACGGGACCTGGTACTTAAAAATGCCATACTTCATGATGGAATGATCCTGGGAGGAAATTCCACCTATGCGAATAGCCAGATTTATGGGGATCTTGCCCAGAATGGCAGGGTGAGATATCGGCAAAGTCTTGTGCAGTTCACCGGCAACGTGGATGTTGATCTGGGCTTTATTACCAAGGGACTGTCACTTAAGGGATTTGCAGGACTGAACTTTTACAATACCCTGTATTCTCAGCAAAATTACGAATATGCGATTTATGAACCCCTGGTCGATTCAACCGGGGCAATTGATTCATTGACTATTCACGGTACTGATATAAAGAGCGATCAATACAATACAAATAATGATGAATCTACCTATAACCGTCAGTTTACCTATTTTGGCAGGCTGGGGTATGATAGAAGCTTTGGCTGGCATGCTGTGTCGGCCTCGGCCCTTATCTATGGAAATAGCCTCACTACCGAAGGCTCCTTTCAGAATCATGTAGTGCTGCATGGCGGAATTGCGTTTAATTACATGTATGGTAACAGGTATGTTGTTGAAGGAGCTATCATGGGCATAGGTTCAAAGAAGCTACCCTCAGGCAAAAATTCCGAGCCCTCACCATCAGCAGGTGTGGCATGGATAATCTCAGAAGAAGGATTTATGGATAATGTTTCCTTTTTGAATCTCCTTAAATTAAAGGCAAGCTACGGGATTTCAAAAAATGACAACTGGGGGAACAGCAATCAAGATTATTACCGTTATACCAGTACATTTGTCAGGGGGGGAAACTTCAATTACAATAATGGAGGCCGGAGTAATAATGAAACAGAGTATTCCACGGTCGAAAATGAACTTTATCTACAAAGACGTGAAGACCTTTATGCCGGCCTGGAGGCAGTAGTAGTGAATAATTCCCTGCACCTGGAGCTGGGTTATTTTCAGAGCCAGTCTCTGGACAACCTGACCCTTATGCAATGGCAGTTACCCCAGCTTCTGGGTTTTGAGGACCTTGTTTTTGCCAACAACAACAGTTACAAAACAACCGGCCTGGAGCTTGGTCTTGATTTCACCTATCCGATTTCACCGGATTTTACAGCCACTATAGGTGGTAACCTGGTAAATATCAATCCGGTAATTACGAAGGAGGATGAACCCATTTATGAGGGAGTGGATGAGGCCCTGTTAAGGGAAGGAACCGCTACCGATGCGATGTGGGCACTTGTTGCAAATGGATTGTATTCAGAAAGTGATTTTAACCCGGACGGTTCCCTGCTCGATGGACTGCCAGATCCTTCATGGGGAGGAGTTCAATCCGGTGATATAAAATACCTGGATCAGAATGGTGATGGCATAGTTGACCAGCTTGACCAGCGTATCGTCGGTAATAATGGAGTACGGACTCAGTACAGCGTTTACCTGGATCTCCGTTACAGGAACTTCGGACTTTATGTACTTGGAATCGGCAGGATTGGAGATTCCAATACCCGGAACTCTTCAAGCTATTATAAGGTGCAGGGGAATGTGAAGTTTTCGGAATATGCCATGCAGGCATACGGACCGAACAACCCGGATTTAAACACGCTTAATCCGCGTCTAACAACAACTAGTGGAGGAAATAACGATCGAAATTCCAGTTTCTGGGTTTATGAGAACAATTCTTTCACACTTCCGACACTTCAGTTGACTTATCATTTCAATGGAGGTAATGCTTTATCCTTCCTGAAAGATTCCCAGGTTTATGCACGGGGCGGAAACCTTGTAGTGCTGGGTAAGAACAAAGAGTATACGGAAGTGAATCCGAGTGGTGCCCCAAACACCAGAAGTTTTGTACTGGGTTTTGTAACCTCATTCTAATACAATAATAAAGATGAAAAGATTTATATATTATATTTTATCCGGAGTAGCAATGGCAGGGCTCCTTTTCGGAAGCTGTGAAAAGCAGCTTGAACCAGGGGTTTCCAATGTTTACACGGCGGATGTTGTTCTGAATACCGTGAATATTGCTGAAGGGATACTGCTGAAGGCTTACTTGGGACTGCCAATCAACCATTCCAATTTCAATGTGGATTATGCTTCTGATGATGCAGTGACCAATAATCTTAATGCTGATGTCAAGACAATGAATGAAGGTGGATGGACATCGAACTACAATCCCTTTGAAGTATGGAACAGCGCCTATGAGAATATCTTTTACCTAAATTCATTTTTTAGTGAAATGTCTAAGGTGGTATGGTGGTGGAAAAAACAAAATGTGAACGACTGGTATGCCGAACGCTTAAGGGGAGAGGCCTTTGGCCTTCGTGCATATTACTATTTTTCACTGCTGCAGGCACATGCCGGTAAAGGGACAAACGGTGAGATGCTTGGTGTTCCGATTGTGGACCGTGTGCTTGATCCCAGTAATCCTGAAGACTACCAGGTACCCCGATCCACATTTAATGAGCTGGTCGAATTTATAATTGCAGACTGTGACAGTGCAATTGCCCTTTTGCCGGACAGGTTTGTGAACACCGATGATATCTATTTTAATATCGCTGCGGGTGAGGACTATACCAACAGGTTTAACGGCATGGCAGCACGTATAATTAAAGCGAAAGCCTTATTGTATGCTGCAAGCCCGTCATATTCAGACGGGACCTACACCTACCAGATGGCTGCTGAAGCTTCGAGAGAGATAATGGACCTTAATGGAGGGCTTGATGAAATAATTATTGAGAATTTCAGTCATTTGCAATTTTACAGTAATGGTGCTGTAACAGGAGATAAGAATGAGCATCCGGAGGTGTTCTTGTATTCATCAACGAGAAATACCAACACCTGGGAGGACAACAACTACCCACCATCATGGTACGGTATCGGGAGGACGAATCCTACACAGGAGCTTGTGAATGCCTTTCCCATGGCTACCGGGATACCAGTCAGGGATAACAAGATCAATTCCTCGGATCCATATTCAGGCCGTGATCGAAGGCTTGCCCTTTATATATTGTACAACGGAATGACTTTAATCCGGGGCGGAGATACGCTCAACCTGGATGTCACCTCAGGCAGCCAGGATGCTCCGGGCAGTTCTGATCCGAACACTACCCTTACGGGCTACTACCTGAAAAAATTTATGAATCTGAATGTGAATGTGGATCCCGCTGTTAACTCGAACGGTCCACACTACTATATATACGCTCGCTATACCGATGCCCTTCTCATGTTTGCTGAAGCAGCCAATGAGGCAGTGGGACCTGATGGTGACATTGGTGGGTATACAGCCCGCAATGTAATCAATGCCATTCGTTCCCGTGCAGGCATTTCATCAACATTCTGGGTAGACCTGCAGGACCAGGCAGGTTTGGCAGAGATGATCAAAATTGAGCGGAGATTGGAGATGTGCTTTGAAAACCAACGATTCTGGGACCTGAGAAGATGGGGTATGACGGATGTCATTGCTCAACCAGTTACCGGGGTCCAGATTTCGGCAGCGGACCTGATCCCAACTTATGTGCCTGTTGAAAACCGGAATTACCAGCCGTACCAGATTTACGGCCCTATTCCTTTAGGAGAAACATTAAAATATGACCTGATCCAGAATGAAGGTTGGTAGAAATTCATAAAAGAAAATAGAATGAAAAAGATATTAATCGTATTATTCACAGGAATCCTGGTGTTCGGTTGTACTAACAAGGATATTGAATTTGATGATTTCAAGTACTACAGTATTTACTTCCCGTACCAGATGCCAATCCGTACGATCATCCTTGGGGATGAGGCAGTAGGGGACAATACAATCGACCAGGAGCGTGCATTTTCCATTGGCCTCACCATAGGTGGCGCCTATGAAAACAGGCTAGAAAGGCAGATCACAATAGCATACGCACCCGAACTGGCTGAAAATATTGTTGATGCAGCCACCGGGGATACCCTGGAATTGCTGCCAGAATCTCATTATGATGCCGGTTTCCTTGTATCCGCAACTGATATTATAACAATCCCCTCGGGTGAGATGAGTGGGAAAACAAGGGTGCAGCTGAACGATGCATTCTTTCAGGATCCCCTGAGCACAGGCTTTCATTATATACTCCCAGTCAAGATCATTGATGCTGGTGCAGACACCGTTCTGAGCGGTATACCGGGCCCTGGCGCTGCTTCTCCGGACCCGAGGAATCCTGATGACTGGAATATTATTCCCAAGGACTATACCCTGTTTGGGATCAGGTATATTAATGAAGCACACGGGTACTATCTCTACCGCGGACAGAGGAGGAACCTGACAACAGATGAAGTTACGGCCTATTCTGAAAGGTTTCTTACTGATAATCCCTTAACTCTGCTCTCAACTACTTCACTGACAGAGAACATTATGTCATATGTTGCTGGCCAGGCCACGGACGAAAGCTTCCGGATGCTGTTGAATTTCGATCACAGCGGTCAAACACTTGCCGTTTCCAGCCTTGACTCTACCACCGTCGATGTGAACGGAACTGGTTCCTACTATTCCAAAGAACAGGGTGAATCGGAGTCCTATAATGGTAATAAACACAGGACCATCTACCTGACATATACCTACTCGGACGGAACGGATAACTATGCCGTAAATGATTCCCTGGTTTTTGTGGATACGGATGTCAGGTTTGAAGAGTATACGGTCACCATTTATGAACCATAGGCATTAAATAGGAAGAATATTATTATATTGGAATAATTTATGAAAAAAAACTTTAACAACTATTAAACCTTAATCTGAAATTTATGAAAAAAAACTTTAACAACTATTAAACCTTAAAATGATTACATTATGAAAAAACAATTACTTGAAAAATTTCTTGCTGTCCTGATAATTCTTGCAGCAAGTACCTTGTTTACACACCTACAGGCACAGGTTACGATTACCTTTCCGAACAAAACTGGATCTAATCAAACAACTATAGCCGATAAGGATGTGATAAACCTTGATTTCTCAATTGGTGCGACAGGAGATGTTTCCCTGGATGCATCTACAGCCAGTGAAAATGAAGACCATATAAAGCTTGTTGATAGCTGGGACAGTTCTTTCGTGGGGACCACAGCCGTGACATCGCTCTTTGGTACGTCTTTCTCTCTCCTTGTCAGTTCATCGAATGCAATACGTGTTAGATCTTCATACGGAGGTGGTATGGGTGTTGCTGGCACAAATGGGTGGCGTATCGATGATAAGGGCGATGAATCCCTTTACTTTGAATTAGAAGGAGGTAATGTTGGCCTGGATTTCACCGCATTTTCATATAGGTATGTGGGTGGGGATTCTCTTTCCAACTTTAGGTTAATCGATCATGATTCAGATACAAATGATTATGTTTTTGTTAAGAATTTCGTTGCAGATGACTCAACTTATACTTTTCCTGCCGGCGATGTTACAATGAGGTATAAAACGGATCGCTTAGAGGTTACTACCGATGCTGATCCACCTGATGATGTTGCGGACGGTGCCGCTTTGTATGGCTGGACGTTTAACATTGTTGCAGCAATGGCAAAACCACCTGCGGTTCATTCAACCAAAGCGATGCATAAAGATACACTGGTTGCAATCACTGCGGATTACATGATCGAGTTCGATAGCGCGGTGGACCAGACCATTGCATCTGCAGCTGTAACAATCACACCGGATGTTGCAAACAGGACTGATGCCTGGAGTACAGGTGAAGTAGGCGATATACTGACGATCTCATTCGACGATCTGGCGCTTCATACCCCATATATGGTGACAGTTGCCGCGAGTTTGAAAAGTGCAAATGGTTTAACTGCCACAGGCGATACCACATTTACATTCCAGACTCTTCCGGAGCTTCCAACGGTTCTTGGTTCCTGGCCTGTAGACTTAGGTAAAACTGTTTCGGAAAATACACCAATTCGTATTGATTTTTCAAGATCAATGATACCTGACAGCGTTGAAAAGGCAATTTCATTTGAACCGGTAATAGCCGATTCGATGTTCGCCTGGAGCGATGACAAAAGCACAGTATACATCTCAGGTGCAATGGAAAATACTTCATACGCAGGAACAATCAGTACACTTGCAACCGATATATATGGCCAGACATTAGCGGAAGCTTACGAATTTACCTTCAATACCTGGGCGGTTTCGACAGAGGATGCTAAAGCTTCTGATATAGCACTTTATCCGAATCCTGCAGCTGATTTAGTTCAAATTCGGGGTATGGATGTTGCATCCGTAAAAATCTACAGCCTCTCAGGGAGCTTGATGAAAGAGTTCTTCAATACAACTGTACTTGATGTAGGTGATATCGGATCGGGTTCTTATGTCGTCTCCATATCTGACAAGGATGGCAAGAGAGTCAGGAAAATGCTTGTGATTCAATAAGAACAAACTTAAAATTAAAATATTATGAAAAAACATATAATTGGAAAAGTTCTTGCTGCCTTAATAGTTTTAGCAGCAAGCAGCTATTTTATCAATCTACAGGCACAGGATGTTGTCGTGGAATTTACAAATCCGGATGGAAAAAGCTATGGATCATCAAACGAAGGTTTTCTTGGAGTCGGAATTGGCGGATCTGGTTCTGGTGCTACTGCCGATGGCAAAGCATTTGCAGTTGACGATCCACATGTTGAACTTCTGTTTAAGATCGGTGTTGCGGGTCAAATCGAACTTGAGGCGAAAACACCCACAACATATGAACCTTGTGTTTTTGCTGTCACGTCCTGGAACTCAACAAATGTCGGGTCAACAACAATTACTGAGCTTTTCGGGAAATCATTTTCCCTGATTCTAACAGGAGAAAGCAGGATGCAGCTGGGTCAGGATGTTGATGGTAACAGAGGAGGAATAGGTGTTCGCGGAAGAAACCAATACAGGCTTGATGATGAGGGTAGTGAATGGCTGAAGTTTACTCTAGACGGAAAAGTCGGTATTGAGTTTGTCAATATTGGATACATTGATGTATCAGGAGGCGATGATGCTAACTTCATACTCAAAGATTTTGATACCGATCAGTATCACGTACTTATTGATGGTGTTGATGGTACTCCGCATCCACCATCTCTTAAAATACCTGCAACTGATTATAGCATGAGGTATAATACTGACGAGCTAACAGTTACAACAGCCGACACCGTTGGCAACGGTGGTGGAAAATTATACAGCCTCGAATTTAACTTGGTATTGGCTGAACCCAAACCACCGGCTATTTCGTCAATTAAACCGAAACGTAGTGATTCATTGAGCTTCGAGGTTACAGATGATATCGAAATCCAATTCGATAACACAATGGACCAGACAAAAACTTCTGCTGCGGTTACTATGATTCCGGCGCTTACAAGCAGGGTTGATACATGGACTACTGAGAATGATGCCGACTTACTGACTATCACACATGATTCCCTGGATTTCGAAACCTGGTATACATTAGTTGTATCAGACGCTGCTGAAGCTGCAAACGGCCTTACCATGCTTGCTCCGGATACGATCAGGTTCAAGACCCTGCCGCCAAAGCCAGAAATTGTTTCCACATTTCCGGAAAATAATGCAACAGACGTTCTTCCAAATACGACTATGTCAATAGAGTTTTCAAAATCGATGATTCGCGACAGCGTGAATAAGGGAATTGTATTTGATCCTGCAATATCCGGTATTACATTCGTCTGGAGTAATGATAACAAGACCGTATTTATTTCGGGAGATGAAATGAATGTCAGTGAAATGTACTTTATAACGGTTGGTCCGCCTGCTATGGATGACTTCAATCAGCTACTTCATAAATCATACACAGGTATTTTTACAACAGCAATCGCAACTTCGGTTGAGAACGATATGGCTTCTGGCGTAGTTATTTATCCGAACCCGGCATCCGGTATGTTCCAGGTAAGTGGCATGGATGTGGCATCATTGCAGATCTACAGCCTCACTGGTCAGATGTTGAAGGAGATCCAAAATTCCACTTCGATTGACGTGAGTGATATGGAAACAGGTATGTACGTAGTTTCTGTATCCGACAGAGAGGGAAATAAGGTCAGGAAAACGGTTGTAATTAAATAACAATAATTCTTTAGTACAGATCCCCTACAGAAACTTGCGTTTCTAAGGGTGTAAATTCTTTAAAGAAACCGTCTTAATAGCTAATTAAGACGGTTTCTTTTTCAATTGAAGTCTCTAATCCGGGGATTTTCCGCATATTTGCCTGCATTATTAAATCTTAGAAACGTGAGGAATTTTTTGCTTTTTCTTTGCTTGCTGCTTACTTCAAGTTTAAGTGGTCAGAAGCCGAATATTGTGATCATTTTCAGTGACGACCAGAGCTTCAACAGCATTGGATATACAAGCAATGGAGCCGTATACACACCAACTATAGATATGCTGGCCCGGAACGGGATGGCTTTTACCAATGCACATCACCCGGTAACTGTTTGTTCCCCGTCGCGTTATTCATTGCTTACAGGTAAATTTTCAGGTAGATGTGAAGGTGAGGCGTACCTGGCCAAATTTCCGTTGGGTACCCCGACAAGAACGGAAAACAGCTGCGAATTAACCTTAACCGAACAGCATCTGGGAACTATTCTGAAAGAAAATGGGTATAAAACAGGCTTTGTCGGCAAATCACATATCATGGAACATGGTATCCTCTCATTATCCAACTGGCCGTCATATGGCCTTCAGACATATGCCCAGGGAGATGATCCTTACGATCCGGCTGTGGATGCAAAAATGAAACACAATCATGATGTTTACCAATCCATAGTTAGGTCTTACGGTTTCGATTATGCTGATGGGATTTACATGGCGAACGTTAAGGAGCTGAGGAATGATGCACTGAATATCCATAACCTGGAATGGACCGTGGCCAAGGCCAGGGAGTTTATTGAGCAGGAAAAGGACAATCCATTCTTCCTGTTCTTCAATACCACACTGCACCATGGTCCTGCTCCCTGGGGAAAAAAAGACGGAAAATACTGGAGCAGTTTTGATGCTGATCCGAAATTAACGGGTGAAGGAGTTGTTGACACTACCTGGGATTTTATGCCTTCCAGGCAGGAGATCCAGGATAAATACGTTGCGGAAGGCTTGCCTGAAAAAGATGCATATGCGCTGTTGCTTGATGAAGGTATAAAAGCAATCTACGATAAGATCGTTGAATTGAACCTGGATGAAAACACCCTGATCATATTTATGCCGGATCATGGTTCATATAGGCACGGGAAGGCTACTTTACACGACTACGGATTAAAAGTTCCCATGTTAATGCACTGGAAAGGGACCATTACAGCAGGTTCTGTTTACAGCGGACTTGTACAGACTGTTGATTTCCTTCCAACCTTACTTGACCTGGCGGGCATTGAGCAACCGGCCGGACTGGAAACAGACGGCATGAGCCTGAAATCAATTATTGAAACCGGCAGCGGTGAGGCACATACCTCCTTATTCGGGGAACTGGGATATTCCAGGGCCGTAAAGACCAAAGACTGGAAGTATATTGCAGTTCGCTACCCTGAAGATGTTCAGGACGAAATAGACAGGGGTGAAACTTATGTCGGCTTTACTGGAGATATCCTTGATTATCCCTATTTAACTCAAAATAAACATTTAGGGCATTATGCATCGTTGAGAAACCCAAACTATTTTGATCTTGACCAGTTGTACGACCTGAATGCTGATTCAGCTGAAACCGTTAACATTCTGGATCAGCATCCTGAAGTTGTTGCTCAAATGCGGGAATTGCTGTCGGATTATCTGCAGAGCTTTGAGAACAGGCCATTTGGAGAGTTTACACTGACAGAAACCGATCCTCCCAAGCGGGCACATACACCTGTTCCCCTGAAGGGTGCAACCAATACAGATGTTGAGCAGACATTAAAATGGACCAGTGAGTACAAAGCAACTTCACATGATATTTACTTTGGCACCTCAAATCCACCTCCATTTATTAAAAACCAGGAGGCCGGCACCTTCGATCCGGGGCCACTTGAAGGCAGCACAACCTTTTACTGGAGAATTGATGAGAAGAATGCAAACGGTACAACTACAGGCGATGTCTGGTCGTTTAAAACCGAGTCAACCCTGGCTGAAAAGGCCAGCTATTTTATGATAGATTTCCAGATCTCTCCCAACCCTGCTCCCGGTAAGTACATTACTCTTACAGGTCTTTCAGGAGAAGAACAAAATCAAATACACATCTACAACATTACAGGGGAACTAACAACTGTTTATCTGGTGGAAGAAACAAAAATTTATCTTGATCTTTCAAACCTCAACAAAGGAGTCTATTTTATCCAGGTAATAAACAATTTATACAAGCAGACCAGGAAATTGATCATAATATAATAGTATCATATTTGTGATTAGTTATCATATCTTGTATATAATCGAATAGTTGCTATCTGACCAGATCATCAACTTAAAAGGATGCTATGAATAATATAACCAGGAAGAAGAGATTTTTATTTCAGATAATCAGTTTTACATTATTTGTTTTTATTTCCTCTTGCCTGGTTTCAGGACAGGAGAAGGTTGTTGAGGGAAGAGTAACAGCCTTCGAGAGTATTCCAATAATAAATGCAAATATCGAAGCAAAAAGCAACAATGAGGTGGTACTTACCGATACACTGGGAATGTTTACAATTTCATGTGCTCCAGCCGACAAACTAAGCATAAAAGCCAATGGGTTTGCCAGGAAAAAAGTTAAAATAAAAAAAACTACAAAATACGTTCTGGTTGATTTAAAATTATTGCCCGGCCCAGAGAACCGGGAATTGGCAGTTGGTTATGGGCATGTTAAGGATGCCGAGAAGTTGTACGCCATTTCAAATGTGAACGAAAGTGACCTGAATTTTTCAAGATACTCCAGTATTTATGATATAATGGCAGATATGTTTTCTTCATCGGCTCAGGTAACAGGTAGTGGTGAGATAATCATCCGTGGCACAATTTCATCGACCGGCTCTGATGCTGCATTATTAATTGTGGATGGAAGAGAGGTGGATGTATTTGCCTTTGGCAATATACTTACTCAGGATATTGCAAGTATCAATGTCTTAAAAGATGCATCTGCTTCGGTGTATGGATCAAGAGGGGCGAACGGGGTTGTCATTGTTGAAACAAAACGTGGACGGTAAGAACTTATCCGGAAAATGATACCAAACTGGAATATTAAGTCTTTTAACGATATGATTTGATATAATATCTTAAATCTTCCGATAGAATAAAGATATCTTCCAGCCAAGATGCTTTTATGGCGATTTCTAATGCTTGGAACCCAAAAACTATTGAACACATGGAAGAGTTTAAGATCATGCTCTTAAATCGAGCTAACAAATTCCTTGGGGTATCTACTATCTCCAAAGGAGGTGTCTCAGGAAGGTTATTTCGCAACAGTGAAAAAATAGTCATTTTTTGTCAACGATGATGAACCAGTCAAAAAATGTTTGGCTGAAAATCAACGCTTTATGATTATAAATTGTCCTGATTTTGATTGAAGAAACTTTAATATTGATTAGATGCAGAACAGAAATGAATAGTTAATAAAAAATTCTATTTAACAGCAATGCAATGTGCTGATAAATTGAGTAAATTTATGGAACCTATACATTAATTTTTTGCCCAATAAAGTTCTGATTTAGCTGACGACGCACACGATATTTCGAATTATGCCACAAAGAAACAATTTAATCTTGGCCTGAGGTTGCAATTCTAATTACAGACTGTTAAAACTGACGCTATGAAAAAGAATATTATATATTATATACTATCGATAGTTTTTACGGTATCACTGCTGGGCTGTGAAGAGTACCTTGAGATACCGGTTGAAGCTGGCTTGGCAGAAGAGGATATATTTTCCAATTACAAGGGTTTTCAGGGCTTCCAGGATCAGGTTGTCACGATGATCAGGGATTATACCCGTGCCGGGGCCCGAAGTCTCCATGCGCTTGGTGGAGAAGCTGTTGCTTATGGTGGTTTTGGTGTTACCTGGGCTAACCAGGGACGTTATGGTCAGTCAGGAGGATTGATGCAAACTCAATCAATTTTTGTTCCTCATGATCGAGGGAGCAGGCATGAAGAAGCCGATTACGGGCTTTACACAGACATGTGGAAAGCCGCGCGGATAACGAACGTTTGCCTGGACAGACTGGAGGCAGGAATTCTCGTTGAAGCCACTGCTGATCAAAGAGACTGGCTGAAAGGTCAGGCACTTTTCTATCGTGCCTTCTGGCATTACGAATACGTAAGGATATGGGGAACCATACCCTACGTAGATACATTAATTGGTGACGGCCAGGAATATGAATGGAT
>SDBV01008747.1_pt1 | contig 13605 bp, 10 predicted proteins | sample 2277081 | NCBI WGS metagenome assembly SDBV01 (sample SAMN10402039, study PRJNA504765) | marine sediment metagenome | isolation source: marine sediment core GS10_PC15, 223 cmbsf | place: Arctic Ocean: Southern Knipovich Ridge | collected 2010 | reverse complement strand
TCTCCGCAACAGATTGATGATCTCGAATGCCGACTCGACGTCCAGGCCAGTGGTTGGTTCGTCAAGCAACAGTAAGCGCGGCTCGGTTAGCAGGGCTTGGGCAAGTGCCAGGCGCTGCCTCATGCCGTGCGAAAACACGTCGACTTTTTTCGAGGCATACTCAAGCAAGCCAACCATGTCCAGTGTGCGGTCTACGGTAACGTTGCGTCCGGCAAGCTTTGTAACAAGCAAAAGGTTTCTACGTGCGGACAAATTGTTGTAAAACGCGGGTCTTTCAAAAACAACGCCCATATTCGAGGCTATTTCCAAAAAATCCCTGTTCATGCGCTTCCCAAAAATCGAGATTGTGCCGGAAGTAGGGTTCGAGAGACCAGCCAGCATATATAAGATAGTGCTCTTTCCCGCGCCATTAGGGCCAAGCAATCCAAGAATCTCGCCAGATTCAACTTCAAGCGTCAATCCACCCACTGCCACAGTCGAACCAAAGCACTTCGTCAAATCCGATATTTGTATGCACGCGGCCATTCGCAAATCTTAGCATTTTCATACACGCGAATGCAGGCGGAGCGCGTTTCCCAAAAAACCAACTAAGGCTGAACAAGAAACGGAGGCGGCAGGAGCTGCATCGAATGGCACTGTTTATTATTTATTCAACAATCTGCGCAGGAAGGTTCCTATGGACGAGTCGAGCAGGGTCAGGGCGTCCAGACGTCCTTGGACTTTGGCTTTGAATGTTGTGAGTGTGTCCGTGGAATCGATCCAGATTCGTTTCAGTGCGAAGGGATCTTGGCCGGGTTTGTTTACTCCGTACCGGTTGGAAAGGGCGTATTCAAAGCCTGCATCTTTTGTGAGCCTTATGCTTGTGTCGTCATAATCGGCGGCGGATCCGAATGGGTATGCGAAAACCTTGACCTCGTGTCCGATCCGATCTTCAATCGTGTGTTTGCTTTGTTCGATTTCCTGGCGCTGTTCATCCTCGCCGAGCTGTGACAAGCGTCTGTGGTTCATGGTGTGGGCGCCGATCTCTATTCCCATTTCATGCAGCCGGATTATTTCTTCCCAGGTCATTAATGCGCTGTTTTCGTGATCCGTGTCATGCTCAAGCCGTCCGCCCACTCTGCCGGCCACAACGAATACCGTTGCTGGCAACCCTAACTCGGCCAAAATCGGCGCGGCATTATCGATGTTGTCCGCGTATCCGTCGTCGAAGGTCAGAGCTATGCCTGATTTTGCTGCAGCCGCATCCGAGAGGGGCAAGACTGTGCAGTTTGCCTTCAACCATTCCATCTGAGACCGAAAATCCGCGGTCGAGACATTCATTTCGTGTCCACGGCAACCAACGCTGTGGTAAGTCAAAATCCTGGAACATTGACCTCGTTCGCGAAAAATGAATCCGGCGTACATGGCGGCAGTCTTGACCGAAGGTTTTATAATGCCTTTTATAAGCGCCCTATTCATTTTGTAAAGACTCTTTTGCCAGAATAAGCCCCCATACATATCCCCAAGCGTATGAGCAGTAGGCGCCAAAGCGCATGAACTTGCCCTGTATCAAGGCTGCTAACAATCGAAACGGGAAACGCGCTACACGGTAAGCGAAAGTTGTCCGCGGCCGGAACGTTGACTCGTCAAGTTCCTCGTGCGTTTCGTAGACACTGTCAGGCCTGAACTTGTGTGAATACGCCGAACCGAAACCGTTTCGGAAGAAGATACGCAACAGTTGACGCCAACCGTCCGGCAAAGGATGGTAAATTCTGGCATTAGGGACTAGTACAACCCTGTAGCCCGCATCGCGAAGACGCACGCGCAGGTCGGGATCAAGACCACGGATGATGTCTTCGCGCTCGCCGCCTATTTCGCGAAACACATTCATGGGAAAAGCGCAACATCCATGGCATGCAAAATCGCTGTCTGTCACCTTGTCCACAACAGGCATGTTGAATCGTGGAAACTGCCTTCCGGCGCTACGTTGAAAGCCGCTCGCGTCAGGTCCAAGCACTATGCTTGCGCCCGCCATCCCGATTTTTGGATCCGAATCAATCGTCTCAACCAATTTCGCGAAAACTGTATCGTCCGCCAGACAACTGTCATCGTCCAAAACAATAAGGATCTCGCCATGCGCCTTGCCCGCACCCTGATTGATGGCCGCCCCCTGAGGGGAAACGCCCTTGACGACATGCACCTCAAAATCCTGAAAAGTCTGTCCACTCACACTTTCCAAGAGCCGTGGGACAGACCCGTCGCGATGTCCATCAAGCGACGGAATTATCACGGAAACGCGCGGATTTTCTTTTTCGGCGGCCATATTCTCCTCCACAACGAAGTATAGCCGGACAAGAATGGACGATCAAAAGAAAGTGCAAGAATATTGGCGGCCTTGAAGAACGGTTGGATTGGCAATACAATACGCTCACGCAAACGCGGACCAATGAGGGGAATCACTATGGAATGGAGAAAGACGGTAGATAGAGCGGAGGCGGCGATATCTACATTGCTTGAGGACAAGCTGACGGACAATGTGCTTGTGATCTTGCTGTTGGTCTCGGCGTTTCTGCTTCCTTTCCTGTGCGGCCAGCGTGGTCTTGATGCGCCGGCACAGTCTATTGTGTTCGATGGCGGATACCGTGTTCTTTCGGGCCAGGTTGCGTATAAGGATTTTGCCACTCCTTACGGCTTACCAGCTTTTTTCATTCAAGCCGTTTCCTTTTATTGGTTCGAGGTAAACTGGACGGCTTATCTCGTATGTGCGGGTGCTCTTAATGTTGTTGGCGTTGTGTGCGCGATGATGATAGCGCGAATGGTTTTCCCGTCGCTCAGGGCCCCGTCGTATGCGGCAGGATTGTTGACGGGTGTTTGGTTGTTTCCGCCTTTTGGCACGCCTGGCATTGACCAGGTGGCCGTGACTTTTGTTTTGCTTTCAGCAACGCTATTGATGCTTTCAGAGTCCTCGAAAAAGAGCCATCCTAAAGCGTCCGGGCGCTTTGTCGTTCTTGCGGGAATCCTGGCGGTTTTTGCCTTGCTGTCCAGGCCGCACATAGGACTCTTCGGTTTTCCCTTGCACGTCGGCGTCATTGCCGTAGCGCGAGTTCCCGATTGGAGAGGGATTGGCAGGGGCATCTTGTCTTATGCCATTGGTCTGGCTCTTTGCTCGGGCGCATTCTTGGGCTGGCTCGCTTTGCGTTCGGAATTTTCGTTATTCTTTCGTTTTTTCCCACAAGGTTTTGCTTGCGGTGGATTGGCAAGATCAGGCGGCACTATGGATCTGCTTGGCGATTTCGTGCTTGGCAGCGGCCCGGCCATAAACGTGTATGCGGGACGCGCAGGAATGGTTGCGTCGCTGCTGATGCTGATTTGGTATTTGTGCAATTTCAAAAGGGTCGAGAAAAGTTGGCGCGGAGCATTCTGGGCGTCGGCCCTGTGCATTTTCTGCGTCCTGTATCAGAACCTGCTCATTATGCACTCCCCGGAGGGCGTCTGGGGCCTCATGGGTTTTAGCGGTTTGATTGCGGCCTTGGGTTGCGGCCTTTCTTATCGCCTCTTGACGGATGTGATTTTCACGCTTCCGTTTTTCCGGTCGGCGGTGTTTCTGAAACATACGGGAAAAGTATCTCTTGTCGTGGCCGTTACTTTGTTCGCGGCTGTTCTTGTCCTGTTTGGGGCTGGAATGCGCGTTGCATTCGACCGCCGGCTACATGCCGGCGTATCAGGTTCTTACATCGAAGATGAAATGGAAATAGAAGGGCTCGAACGGCTGCGCTGGGCTAGTCCGACGTCTTGGAACGGCCAAGAGGTTTTCCCAGACAACCTGACGCACCTTGTCGAGTGGCTGAGGGAGCACGAGGGCAATTTCTTTGTCTACAAAAACTCGACGTTCCTGTACGGTCTTTTGGGCGTTCCATCGCCGCAGCCCGTTCTCTGGTTTGCTGAGGGTCTTGACGACAACGAGGACCTTCGGTCGGAGCTGGACGTCAAGATCGTTGCCGGCTTAACGGAAAACAACGTGAAGTTTATCGTCATAGATTCTGCCGCGGAAGGCGACGCGCTGTTGGAACTGGCCGGCTATCCACTAACAAAGACCTTCATTGAAAAATGGTACGTCAACGAGGACCAATTCGGAATCTATCAAATCTTCAAAAGGCGGATGAGGGAGAATCGATCAGGAAGCCCGCCGCAAGATTGAGTGATGTAGTCTTCCTGGAAAGTAACAGATCAGATGTTCTTCCTAACTTTCCTCGCCCTTCCATTGGAATCGTCCACGAAGGTTGTTTTGCCAGTTTCTTTTTAAACGACCATCATTCTGTAGTCTTCCTACAACAATGCCCGGATGAATCCTGGCGCGTTTTGCGAAACGCAACACATCATCCTCGTAAAAGGCGCCATTCCCAACAAAGGAATCGTAATCGGTGCGCGGTATCAGTGTGTCTTCAGCGAACCTGTTCGCCTCTTGTTCTTGACGTTCAGACCCGTCATCTCCAAACTCGATAAAGACCTTGTGCTGGCCATGTAATAAGATGTGTCCCAGTTCGTGAAACAGGCTGAACCAGAAGATATCTGCCCATCCGCAGCGGATAGTCGTCATCACAACGGCCTTGTTCGGACCTAGCCAGAATGTTGCGCCGTTCGCATACGTCTTTGGCAAGTGAGAACAAAGAACAAAGGTTACACCGGCGCTGGCAAGTAGTTCACGCAATGCTGGCTCGAACTGTTCAGGCCTTTGCCGTGTGAAGGAGCGGATTCTCGGTAACACTTTTTGCAAACGTGTTTTGTCGAAAGGGCTGCACTCAATTCTGCGAGCCTTGATTTCCCCGATACGAAGCCATGTTGCGAGCGCCTCTGGCGAGGGTTGCTTCTGACCAAGATTTCCAAGGCGAAACGCCGGCTGGTAGCGTTTGACATCCTCAATATTGTTCAGTGAAGTTACACCAAAGAATTTTTGAAGTTCGATAACTCGCTCAACTGGTTTCCGTGTAGCCTTGACGAATCCAAGTTCCGCCAGTTTGGCGTAGCAGAAGTTTTGCGTAAGCTTTGTCTCTCCCAACAGAGACCTTTCTTCCTTCTCTATTTGCTTCCGAGCCAAAACCAGACGATATTCCGCTTCCAGCCCAGTCCAGATATGTGCGGGTACACCAACCACCTTTTCCAGTTGTATTGCTGTGTTCGCCGTGATCGCTTTTTTGCCCTTGTAGATGGCGCTAAGTTTTGGCGCGGGCCGTTTCATACGACGCGCCAGCTCTTCTTTTGCCATTCCCAGTTCTTCCAGCACCTCTTCGAGATATTCCCCGGGCGGCACGGCTAAGTCTGAATGGACTTCTTGATTAATCCCCATAGTGCTTACTCACCTCCTCGATACACGCTATCTCCAGCCTGTCGCCTTCGAGGATAAAGATTAGCCGGTAGCGTACTGTAAGCTTCACTGCATAACGCCCTTTGAGTCTACCCTTTAGTTTGTGGCAACGGAGAGCTGGTAAAGTCATCAACTCATGAATATCCGCGGCTTGTTTGATTATGTTCACGCGCTGAATATACTTGCGCGCCACAATTCTGCCATAGGCCCTTTCCGCCTTTTGTTGGTCTGCATAGTGTGCCTTCAGCGTCTTTGTGCGAAATCTGATAAGCATGGGAATTCCTATTCTCTCCCCATGCGTTCTTCACCCCTCCGGTAAAGATTATCTCTTAAAACGTCTGGAAAAGCAAGCATATTTTTACCCCTAAGGTAAAGTCAAAGATCAGCATCAACACGGCATGCAGTGCCGGCGCCGCCCGCCACTGAAACCTATGTCGATAATAACACATCATTACATGAGCGGCAATGCGTGTTAGATTTTGAAGGATTTTTCCTGTAAGGGCTGTTTTCGATACTTCATGCGGCGTGCGTCAAAGTTGAAGCCGGGTGTTAATGTTCGTACACTTGCTTTATGCGTTCTAAGATTATGATATTGCTTCCTGCCCATGATGAGGAAGATGGAATCGGTGGTGTTATAGATGCGGTTAGGGCGGAGCTTCCTGATGGGGAGGTTGTTGTTGTTGACGATGGTTCGTCGGACTCTACTTGTGCTCGTGCGCGGAAGGCGGGTGCGACGGTTCTGAGTTTGTCTTCTAACATGGGTTATGGGTGCGCGTTGCAGACCGGTTATAAGTGGGCGTGTGCGAGGGGTTTCGATTATTTGGTGCAACTTGACAGCGACGGCCAGCATGATCCGGGCTTTATAACGAAGCTTTTGGACGTGGTTAGGTCTGGGGACTACGATGTTTGCGTCGGCTCGCGTTTTTTGGAGGGGGACCCTTATAAGATTCCGCCATTGCGGCGCTTGGGAATGATTGTTTTTCGTAGGATAGCGTCCGCGGCGATAGGTCAAACCGTGACGGATCCGACGAGTGGTTTTCAGGCGATGAACCGCAAGGTGATAGAATTCTTCTGCGGCGACCATTATCCTGTGGATTATCCGGATACGGACGTTTTGATATTCCTTCATCGCCATGGCTTCAGGATTGCGGAGGCGCCAGTGAAGATGTACGCGGACAAAAGCGGCCGTTCGATACATGCCGGCATTAGACCCTTGTATTATCTTTTCAAGATGGCTTTGACTATACCGCTCAATCTAATTCGCAGGGAGAAATAGCAATGGACGTTCGCCAGAAAATTCTAGCTGCAGTGTTCGGAGTAACGTTGCTGGTATTCATCATCGAGTTGGTGCGGCGCCGCAAGCTTAAGGAGGAATATTCCTGGCTTTGGATAATGGCGGGCGTTGCAATCCTGGTTATTGGCCTGAACTTCTCACTTCTAAGAGGCATAACGAGGTTTATTGGTGCGGCCTGGACCTCTTCGACGTTGTTTTTCTTTGGTTTGTTTTTTGTTTTGGCCTTGTGTTTGCAGTTCAGTGTGAAAATCTCGACTCTTGAGACAAAACTTAAGAACCTGAGTCAAAAGTTGGCCATTTTTGAAGCGGAACGCACGCAGAATGAGGATTCGACCGACAAGGGCAAGGACTAGCCCGCCATAGCGGCCAGATCGTGCAATCTTTGAACCAGGTTTTCGTTTCCCGGACATGCCTGGAAAATTCTGGCGGATTCTTCGGCGAGTTCGTGTGCGTCAGCTTCTCTTCCGAGTTCCAGCCATAACCGTATAAGCTCGATTCTGTATTCGCTGTCAAAGGCGGTGAGGGAAAGTGCGTCCGATAGGACTTTGGCTGCCCGTTCTAAGTTTCCAAGCTCTTTTTCCGCGATAGCGAGTACATGGTGTGTGTCGGGAATGGCGGGACACCAGTTGGTTGCTCGTCTTGCCAGATCCCTGGCCTCACGAAGGCGGCGCTCGTCAATAAACAATCTTGCCAGCCTTGTTGCCGCGGCGCCCCAGAGGATTTCGACGCCGTGGCTGCCCATCGCCAGAGCCCTACGCCATGCGGCGCAGTATGGGTCGTCGATGGAACCCAAGAGCAGGCCCGCGCATTGGCACTGATTGACTGATAATGCCGACTCCAAGGCCGCAATCTCATTGTCCTTCTCAGAACAGTGACGGTATACGTAGGCCAGGTTTAACCAGAGCGGCGCGGAGTCCGGCGCCAGTTCGCAAGCTCGCCTGAGAAAACGTCTCGCTCTCCTGGCGTAGCCGGTGTCATCTTGGCCATAGTCTCCAGCGTGCTGGCCAAAGGCCAACAGAGCGTGCGCTGCCAAAAACTCAGGCCTGTCCGGATAGTGCGCGACGTACCCTGGCAGCTCGGCCTTCGCCCAGGCCCTTTGGCTTGCCACTTTGCATGTTGAATAAAGCATGAGGTCCGCAAAACGACGGCGCGGATTGGAAAGTTTGCGGAAAACACGTTCGCGTTGCGATTGGTTCATCATCCAGTCGAACATTTTGTTCATTCTGCTTTCGATTGCGAGTTCACTGAATTTTGATTGGCCATTATGGGCAACGGATTGCAGTAATTTGGGGTCTTGCAAGTATGAATTCAAGAGGTCAACCACGTTGTCGGGCCTGTAGAGAACGATCTCTTCGCGGTCAAGGAGGTATTCCGTGGTCTCGATGTTCTCCTCTTCAAGAAACAGCAGCACACCAAGCGCCAGCGCCTGGAAGCATTCGTGATCCATTTCGCAACGCGCGGAATGGTGAAATGCAATGCGTGTTCTGCTCAGCAAATCAGAGCTTTCGCCGTTATGGTCCCCATCGAGAATGACCACCTTGTATTGGTCGGAAAGGCCTGCGACTTTTTCGAGGCATTGCCCTTGGCCGCGATTTGTGGAACTGTGTCTATTGCCAGCAAACAAGATGTCTATGTCTTTGTCTTCTGAATCAGGCCCTTCTTGCTTGGTACTGACCGCCTTGGCGTCCAGGGGAGTGAGAAACTGGGGCGTAACTCCGGGCAAATGCAGGGTTTGCGCTCCAAGTTTATCGGTGAGAACTATGTCGAAACGTGACAAATTGCCAGCGAATATGGGAAAAGGATCTATCCAATCTGACGCAATTGCGACAGTTTTTATGGGACAATACTCGACAGCCAGTGGCGGCGGATAAAGCTCAGGCCGCCAACACACCAGAACGTCCGGTTTCCACGTCTTTGCTATTCGCTCGATTACGTCGGAAGCGTATTCTCCGGCCTCGAAATCAAAGTCGGCTGGTTGGTCGACTGCCAGTGTGCGAATTTCGTGGCCCCGGCCATTGGTAAATGTATGCACGGATGAATCACCCGCTTCAAAAGGCATGCCTACCGATAAGACGTTCATATTGCTGGCGTTGCAACTCCCTCATACGCGGGCATCTTGCTCCTGTCCGCTTGAGTTTCGAGCAGCCCATAAACCTGAAATATTCCAAGCCGGTAATGCCACCCGGCAAGAAAAGACAACCCACCTGTTTTCTGCGATTATATCATAAAATTCATTTTTTGTGAAGAAAAATCTTTCGATGATAAGGTGGACTTTGGTGAGCGAAAGAAAACGGCGGGAGCCACCTCGAGAAGATACCGCTCTTTTGGGCGGCGGCAATCTGCGCCGCACTTGTTTTTTCCTATTCAGGACCGCTAAGATCTTCTCGCCAGGCTACTCTCGCCGGTAATTGAATTATACCATCAACCCTAAGAAAGTGCCAAACATTTTATGAAAAAAATTCCAGCGTCAAGAAGGCTGCACTTTGAGTTGAGTCCCGGCAGGAAAGCGGGTAGAATCTGTAAATTGATGATTGACCCGCATCGCTCACCGGGTAAATATTCGTTAAACCCGTGTATGTTCAGGAAAACTGAGCAAAAACGGGTCTGTCCCGTTTCTTGCGGGCCTTGTCCAAAAGCACCACGGGTTTAACGAATACTTACCTCACCGGAACGTGGATGAAGCGTGGTAAGATATTGGATGCGAACAGGTTGAAGCTGAGCGATGAATACCGTTGTTTATTGAGAGCGAAGCTTCAGCATGTTTCGCGCCAAGAGATTACCGCACGGACAAGCGGAGCAGGCCGCATTCGCCGCGTTCTGGTGAGCGATGCGGGTTAAGGAAAGTTGCTTGTGAGCGAATGCAAGATGATGGGAACAAAGCGTAATGAACAAAGTTGACCGACTTAATTGGGATAGGCCGTTTTCCCGGCGGGGATTGTTGAGAGCTTTCGCTGTTGGCGCTGGGGCTTTGGCTGTTGGCAGCGGTCTGGGCGGCAAGGCTTACGCCAAGAACGCAAAAAGACCAAATGTTGTATTGATCATGGCGGACGACATGGGTTTCGAATGCCTGGGTTGTAATGGCGGCGTTTCCTATAAGACGCCCAATCTGGACAAACTGGCCTCTGACGGCATGCGTTTCGAACATTGTTACTCGACCCCTCTGTGTACGCCGTCGCGAGTGCAGATCATGACCGGCAAGTATAATTTCCGCAACTACGAGTCATTCGGCTACCTGAATCCAAAGGAAATCACCTTTGCGCACATCATGAAAGATGCCGGTTACTCCACAATGATCGCGGGGAAATGGCAATTGAACGGCTTGACGTATCAGTTCCCCCGCTACGACGACAACACACGCCCGAATGACACCGGTTTCGATAAATACATCCTTTGGCAGTTGACTCAACCGAAAAGCAAGGGCGAACGTTTCTGGGATCCGCGGATCGAGCAGAACGGCAAAATGCTTTATGAGGAGTTGAAGGGTAAGTACGGTCCGGATATTCTCTGCGATTATGTATGCAATTTTATTGAACGCAAGAAAGACGTTCCTTTCCTCGTTTATTATCCGATGGTGCTCACCCATGATCCTTTTGTTCCTACCCCCGATACAATCGACCGCAAACAGAGTAAACAAGACAACTTCGCGGACATGGTTGCCTATGCTGACAAGAACGTTGGCCGCATAAGGAACAAGCTTGAGCAGGAAGGCTTGTTGGAAAACACCTTATTGATATTCATTGCCGACAACGGCACTCACGTCAGTCTCAAAACCGAAACACGCACTGGAACCGTGAAAGGTGGTAAAGGCACGCCTCCGGACGCCGGAACAAGGGTGCCAATGATCGCTTATTGGAAAGGACATACGCCAAAAGGCGTTGTGTCGGAGGATTTGATCGATTTCACTGATTTCCTGCCTACCTTGGCTGAGGCGGCTGGTGCGAAACTGCCCAAGGACGAACCCTTCGACGGCCGCAGTTTCCTGCCGCAACTCCAGGGCAAGAAAGGCAATCCACGTGAATGGATATTCTGTCACTACGACCCAATGTGGGGTAGTTTCAGCAATCGTAAGACGCGTTTTGCGCGCACGCAACGCTTTAAGCTTTATCATGACGGCAAATTCTACGACATACCGGTCGACGTACTCGAGCAGAAGGATCTCGACCTTTCAGAAGGCGGCGAAATCGACCTGAAAAAGTCCGTTCGAGAGAAGCTCCAGGCACTGCTGGATTCCAAGCCGCCTTGGGTACCGGGGACCAAACCGGAACGTCCAAAAAAGAAGTAGTTAGTTTCTTCTTGAGGAAAGGGTGTTTTGTCCCGGAGGGACATTTGATAATAGCCCAGCAGTTTATTGCTGGGATCTGGAGATAGAAAATGGAAGTCCCGTAGGGACGGCTGAAAATGGTTGCATTTGTTGGTGTCATGGCCGTTTCAGCCGTCCCTACGGGACTGAAAAAGGGGGGGTGTCCTTTTCCCACCGTTAAAACGGTGGGCTATTACCAGTCGTCCCTCTGGGACTTTCGCAACAGGAGAGACAAATGCACAATCTGAAAAGGCGTGATTTTTTGAGAGTATTATCTATGGGATCGGCTGCCTTGGCGCTGTCGGAACCAGTGGCACAGGCGTTGCGCGGTGGAGCGGACAGGCCCAATGTGTTGTTCATCGCCGTGGACGACCTGAACGATTGGGTAGGCTGTCTGGGAGGCAACCCTCAAGCCATCACACCCAATCTGGACAGATTTGCCGAAAAACACGGCGTTGTCATGAACAAGGCGTACTGTCCATCGACGGTATGTTGTCCGTCGCGATCAGCAATCCTCACCGGTAAGCGCTCGGCCTCGACCGGCGTCTATGGCAATGGTCAGAATCTTAAGAATGCGCCTAAGGCAAAGGACGTGGTCACCTTGCCGGAGTATTTCAAACAGAACGGCTACTACACGCTTTCCGCGGGAAAAATCTTCCACAAACACCCAACGAAGGAAGGGCTCGACGAAGGCCAGTGGGCCTTTGATGAACACGCCAAGCCGGGCGGTAAAGGCGGTATCATCGAAAGGTTTGCGCCTCCGCCGGTACCTGGGGTCAAGACAGGAGGCAGCGATTTTGCCTGGGGGGCAACCGAGGCCAAATTCGAGGAAACAAAAGACTATCTCGCATGCAAATGGGGTGCAGACCAGCTTGAACGGGATTATGACGGCAAACCGTTCTTTATGGCCATCGGAGTCTCAAAGCCTCACCTGTCATGGTATGTGCCGCAGGAATTCTTCGATATGTACCCGCTCGACAAGTTCGAGCCGCCTGAATTTCACTATGACGACCTCGATGACATCAAAGACAAGGAAGGAAGACCCGTATTCAAGCCAACCTCGCGGTTTATCGTGGCCGACAAGGCGGGCATGCACAAAGAGGCCGCGCGCGCTTATATAGCTGCGGTCAGTTATGCCGATGCGTGCCTTGGCGTATTGCTCGATGCATTGGCGAAAAGTCCGAGGCGCGAAAACACGATTGTTATGCTTTGGGGCGACCACGGCTGGCATTTGGCCGAAAAGCTTCATTATGGCAAGACCTGGCTGTGGGAAGAATCCGCTCGTGTGCCTTTCATAGTCAGCGTGCCGGGTGTCGCAAAACCTGGAACTAAGTGCGAAGGGGTGGTGAACCTTCTTGACATGTATCCTACTCTGGTCGAGTTGTGCGGTTTGCCGTCCAACCCTGAGAACGACGGACGCAGTTTTGCGCCTTTGCTGCGCGATCTGAAAATGAAGTGGGAGCATCCCACGCTGACGACCTACGGATACAAAAACCACTCGATTTTCGACGGACGCTATCGATATACATGGTACGGCGGCAAAGCGGACGGCGCGGAGGAGTTATATGACCACGCCTCAGACCCGATGGAATTCAGCAATCTCGCCGACAACCCGGAGTACAGGCACATCATTGACCGCTTGAAGAAACATCTCCCCAAACATAACGAGCCGCCGTCTCCCGCGAATACCATAGGCAAAGAGGAAAAGAAAAGATTAATGCGAGGAGGAAAAGTGTAGAGCAGGCATTAGCCGGCAGTCCGCGGGAGCTTGCATAGCTAGTTTCTGTTGCGCAAGTCCCGGAGGGACGCCCGATAATAGCCCACCGTTTTAACGGTGGGAAAAGAACACCCCCGCTTTTCAGTCCCGGAGGGACGGCTGAAACTTTCCGCAACGGAAACTAGCTACTCTCGCATGGCATCTTTCATTACATCGAAAAGAGACGCCCCCTTGTGCGGCCCTGAAGGGGAAGTGAAGACCCGTTTGCTGTCCCATTTGCCTTGAAGAATCGGCCAGACGAATGTGAATCCCTGCTTCTCCTGCTTGTCGGCTATCTTCTTTATGAGAATGTCCGCTCTCTCGTCAGGGTCAAGCTCCATGAAGTCAGCGACCTGTTTTGGGAAGTCAATATAAAGCAGATGCTTGTCAATAGTGCCCAATTCCTTCATTCGCCGCAGTTTGTCGAGATCCGGGGCAAACCCCAGCTCCCTCTTGATGCCGAATTCCGCGAGCGAAGCAAAGCCCAACGGGTCGCGCATTCCGCCAACCATGTTCACAGCCATATGCTGCCAGCCCTGATCCCGCAGTCTCTTAAACATTCCACGGATCTCTTTCGGCGAATGCGTCCTTGCGAACTCGCCCCAATTATCGAGGCTTATTGTACGCAACGGAGGCTGAAGCTCCAGGTCGTACAGGCTCTGTGCCGTTTCGAAGATCGTGCCCTTGTCATATTCCCACAGGCTTACCCGGGGGGTGATGACGCAACCCGGCGCCCCGGCGCGCAAAGAAGCGTTAAGAAACTCCAAAACAGTCATAGGCCCATGCCCCTTGGCCACCGGAACAGCCGCATCAGGGTCTAGCCGGCCGTCTGTGTAACGTTCAAGGACATTCGGCTTCAGTTCCTCGATAAGGGCCAGCACCTGCTGAGCGTTGTAGTCCAGCGGATCCCATCG
>SDBV01008746.1_pt1 | contig 13605 bp, 10 predicted proteins | sample 2277081 | NCBI WGS metagenome assembly SDBV01 (sample SAMN10402039, study PRJNA504765) | marine sediment metagenome | isolation source: marine sediment core GS10_PC15, 223 cmbsf | place: Arctic Ocean: Southern Knipovich Ridge | collected 2010 | reverse complement strand
AAAAAGAAAACTTATAAAACATATTTATTATTGTTTTGAACCTTTTCGCTATTTTCATGATAGAAAATTTTTTTCAACGGCTCCTTTTTACATTAAGTTTAGTAGTTGGCTCTTAAGAATTATTTTTAAGAAAATTGAGGTTAAAAGCGTACTTCTCGCAGATGAAATCATATGTATTAGTAATTTTATTAAAAAAAGAGTAAAAAAAGTCTACGACTTAGATTGTCATTTGTACCTCCCTGGAATCAAAAACCATAGAGAAAAAAAGGAGTTAAGTGAGCTTTCAATAAAAGATAGATTTAAAATCTCAAAGGATAATTACATCATATTTACTTTGGGTTTTTCTCATCATTTAAAAGGAGCTAAAGAATTATTTTATATTTTTAAGAAAATTATTAACAAAATTCCCAATATAGTTTTATTAATTGGAGGCTTGATAACAAAAGAAAATTATTATTTCATGCTGAAATTGAGAAAAAAATTAGAGATCCCGAGAAATAATGTGGCGTTTGTAAATTTTATTGAAGAGAGAGATTTGGACTATTTTTACTCACAATCGACTTTAACTTTTTATAACGCTATAGAAGAATCTTATGGATTAATTCCATTAGAATCTATGAAAAATGGTACTCCTGTAATTGCATTTGAAGGGGGGCCTTCAGAGACTATCTTAAATAGAAAAACCGGTTATATTATAAAAAGTAATGAGATTAATGATTTTTCTAAAAAAGCTATAAAACTTATAGAAGATAAATCGCTTCATGAAAACTTTTCTAAATATGCCAAAAAACATGTCAAAGAAAATTTTAACATTGAGAAAAAAATTAGTGAATTAGAATCAATTCTTAGACATTTATTATGAAAGGGTAAATTATTTGGAAAGAATAATGAATAATAATAATAAAATTGCTATATCCGAAATCAACAATGGGGATGTGAAATCTGCTGTTTTTGAGGCTTTAAATTCAATAGACGCTGGTAATCTTTTTAAAAGGCATGGTATGAAAATATTAATAAAACCAAATCTTTTAGCTCCGAAGAAACCAGAAAAGGCTGTGACAACTCATCCTGCTGTATTACGCGCTGTTATTCACTGGTTAAAACAATTCAATCCAAAAAGGATAATTGTTGCAGATTCAAGTGGGACATATTTAAAAGGTATAACTGATTTAGCCTTTGAAGTATCTGGTATAAGAAATGTTTGTGAGGAAGAACATATTGAATTCATTCCATTTGAAAGAACAAAATGCAAATCTTATAAAGTAGAAAGCCCACTGATTCTTAATGAATTTCCTGCTTCACGATTGTTAGAGGAATGTGATATAATTATCAATATTCCTAAAATAAAAACGCATATTAATACTAAACTCACATGTTCAATTAAAAATATGTTTGGAACAGTAATCTTAGGATATAAACGAAAGATCCATAAATTATGTAAAACCGAAGAGAGGCTTAACTCTGCACTAGTTGATGTGTATTCCGTTTTTCATCCCGAATTGACGATTATTGATGGTTATTTATGTCAAGAAGGTATGGGGCCATCCATGGGAGAAGTGGTTAAAATGAATCTTGTAATTGCGGGTTATGATCCTGTAGCATTGGATACAACAATCTGTCGAATTATTGATTTCGACCCGAGTGAAATATCCTATATATCTAAAGCAGAAGAAAAAGGTCTGGGAACCTCAGATCTGGAAAAATTTGAATTTGTAGGTTCATCAATTGAATCTGTGAGAAGAAAGTTTAAAAAACCAAAAACTTCAATAAAAAGAATCATCATTATGAATTCAAGACTTGTTATTGAATACGTTTATAAGACATTAACTCGTCAATCTATTACATTCAATAAATTAAAATGTAACTTGTGTTCCACCTGTTCAGAGATTTGCCCAGTAAATGCTATTAATCTTCCAGAAGCCTTAGAAGAAGGTAAGTCACTACCAATATGGGATAAAAGAATATGTATCAAGTGTTACTCTTGTGCAGAATTTTGCCCTAATAAGGCGATTGAATTAAAAAAAAAAATTATAAAGAATTTCTTAAATTCTTGGCTCTCAATAATTTTTTTCTTCTCAATAATATTTTTGGTTTATTTACTTTTTTTATCGTTTTAAGCATTTTAACTAAACTAAATGAAATAATGATATTTTTAAATGAAACTTCAAATATAGATATAAATCGTGAATTTATTTTAAGTGATAAATTTGGTAAAATTAACTAAGAATGGAGTACTAAGCGTCCATTTTAGAGATTCAACAGATAATTTATCAAGACTAATATGTAATTTTAAATGCTCCTATTGTATAATTAACAACCTTAAAATTAAGGAAAAACGTTTTAGTAAGGATGATTTCCAACAAACTAAATTCATTTGGGATTTACTTTCTAAAATCGAAGATAACATTCATGTAAGAATAAATTTCCATGGAGAAACTTTTGCTGACAAATGGGCTAAGGAGTGTGGGTTTTATATAAATAAAATATCCAATGTTAAAGTTTTCGAAATCATTACAAATAATTCAATCAATCCAAAAAAATATATGGATAAGTTAGATTTAACTAAATCTTCTTTTAACTGTTCATATCATCCTGAGTTTATTTCACTTGAGAATTTTATCAATAATTGTAATATATTAAAAAAGGCAGGATGTGAAGTATTTGCTAATATGGTATGTACTCCCCAAATAATAAGTAAGATTCCCAAGATTCATAATAGATTTGAAAAATCAGATATTGAACTCAAATTGCAAGCCTTTCAAACTCATGGATTTAAATATTTAGAAAAGCAATATCCTAAAGATTATACTGCAAAAGAGCAAAAGATCTTAAAACAATATTTTGACTGCAAAGAAGGCTATGAATATTCAGTAGAAAGAAAAAGAACAAAAGGTCTAGATTGCTATGCAGGAGTTAATATGATCAATATATTTCTTAATGGAACTGTTAGGAGATGCTTTACAGGGGCATTAGGGACTTATTCAAAAAAAAAATCGAAATTAAAAAGTATGATTCCAGAAAGAGTAAGAGATAAAATTAACTTGTTCTTAATGGGTAAGATAGAAAAGAATTTCTTAAGACAAGTCAGAGGATATATACATATGGATCATCATTTACAAGATTTGATATCGGGAAAAATAAGGCTTGAAATGAACCCTTATCCTTGCCATGAGAATTATTGCCATCCATATGCTCATTTCATGCATTTAAAAGAATTTAAAGAAAAATATCCTCCTTCTGAAAGATTTATTGATAATTATAAGTTAACAAAATAATGAATATTAGCATTTAATTAGAGACAGTTTTTAATATAATGAAATTAACTAAAAATGGTATTCTTAGAATATACCAGAGATCCTTTACTGATAATGCTTATAGGATTAAGTGCAATTTCAATTGTTCCTATTGTATATCTAACAATATGAAAGTAAAACAAATATCGTTTAATAAATCTCATTTTCTACAAACAAAACTTATTTGGGATAGGATTTCCAAATTAGATGATAAAATACTTGCCCAAGTCAATTTCCATGGAGAATTTTTAATTGATAAATGGGGCCGAAAATGTGCATTTTATATCAATAAAATTCCTAATGTAAAAGTTTTTGAAATTCTTACTAATAATTCTGTTTCCCCAAAGATTTATTTAAATGAAATGGATCTAAAAAAATCAGTTTTTCTTTGTTCTTTTCATCCTGATTCTATAACGCTTGAAAAATTTATTAATCATTGTATTCAAATAAAAGAGGCGGGAGGTACTGTCTTTTCTGGGTTAGTTTTTAGACCTCAAATAATTAAAAATATAAGAAAAATTCATTTATTACTAAAAAAAAATCATATTCCCTTGATACTTCAACCTTTCCATACTTTTGGTTTTAAATATTATGGAAAACAGTATCCTCAAGACTACACAGAAAAAGAACGTCAATTATTGAAGAAATACATTAATTATGAAGAATATCATCGATTCTCAGTTGATCTACAAAAAACTATCGGTCTAGACTGTCATGCTGGTGTTGATTCAATTCAGCTTTTTCTTGATGGGACTGTCAGAAGATGCTTTACGGGAAATATTGGTCGTCCATTTAAAAAAAAAGTAGGAATCAAAAATTTAATTAATGCAAAATTTGGACTAAAAATTAATACTCTTCTTCGGAATAATATAATTAGAAATTTAATTGCAAAAATCGAAATGAAATATCGCAATGATACAAGTATTTTCGATTTAATTTCAGGGCGAGTAAGACTCGCAGAAAAACCTTATCCTTGCCACACATTTAGTTGTTTTTCTAATACTCTTTTCATGCACTTGAATGAATTTAGAAAAAAATATCCCTTTCCTGAATATCTAATTGATAATTATGAATTACTTACAATCAATGAAATCTAATGAAGTTAAATGAAAATTTTATTAATATATCCACCTGGATTTAATCAATCACACAATGTCAAAACACCATTCATTGATGTTTACCCCCCAATAGGTTTATACTATTTAAATTCTTTTTTACTGCAAAATGGTTATGATTGTAAAGTATATGATTTTTTTTTTGATACTTGGAGTTACATTGAAGTAGTTTTAAGAGAAGAAAATGCAGATATTATTGGAATATCATGTCTTTCAGAAACAAGACAAAACTCTCTAAAACTGATATCTATTATTCAAAAAATTAATAAAAAATCGAAAATAATTTTCGGAGGTCACCACTCTACTCATATGTATGAACAATTGTTAAATCACTATGAAATAGATTATGTAGTATTGGGGGAAGGAGAAATAAAATTATTGAATTTGTTGAAAGTTATTGAAGGAAAACTTCCTCTAGAGTCAGTAAAAGGTATTGCATATAAAATAAATGGAAGAGTAATAAAAAATGGTTCTCACTTGGATGACCTCATAGAAGATTTAGATTTCCTACCATTTCCTTACTCAGAGGCTCAATTAACTTTATTTAAGAAATATCTTCCTATAATATACAGATATCCAATTGAAGTAGAACATTTATCCCAATTTGCAGAAATATTCGAAAAAGGCAAATGCGCTATGATTGCAACTTCAAGAGGATGCCCTTTTAATTGTAAATTTTGTGCCGCATCTGTTTTCTGGGGAAACAAATACCGTCTGAGATCCCCTGAAAATATCGTTGACGAGATTGAATTTTATCACAAAAGTTTAGGTATATTGTTTTTTAAAATCTTAGATTCAACATTTACATTAATACCTGAGAGATCCATACAAGTGTGTAAGGAACTTGTAAACCGTAATCTAAATATATTCTTTGAATGTTTTTCAAGACCGGAGTCAATTACTGAAGAGTTAGTTTTGTGGTTAAAAAAAGCAGGCTGTATCTGTATATCTTTAGGAGTTGAATCAGGTTCAAAAAAAATTCTTCATGCAATCAATAAATCTTCAACAGTAGGGACGATAATTAAATCTTTCTCTATATTAAATAAATACGATCTCCTCGCAGAACCTTTTCTAATGGTTGGGAATCCGGGAGAAACAGAAGTAACAATAAAAAAAACGATTTCATTATTGAGGTTAATAAAACCGCAAAGGATTAGAATTTCCAAGACCTCTCTCTTACCAGGAACTAATTTATATAGAATAGCGAAAGAACAAGGCTTTATAGACGATAACTTTTGGCATACTCAAAAACCACGTCAATATTATACTTTTGAAAACTCCCTTAAAACTCTAAAAAAATGGGAGTTTTCCCTAATTTACTATGATAAGAGAATATACCAATTAAATCTTTTAAAGTTGTTCTTTAGGGTAAAGTCATTAGTAAACATTCTTACTATTAAATTTAAAAAGAAATTAGATTTAAAATTATATTCGCTCAAAGCTATTTCAAACTCACATTTAAATCGAATTTATTTTATGATAAAAGAAAAAATCAAAAAAATGGTAAATCTCTAATTTCAACCAAATCATAACTTTTAAGTTTCAATCATGGTTAAACTAACTGAAAACGGTATTTTAAGGATTAATTTCCGGCATTCTTTTTTTAATGAGTTTAGACTGTTTTGTAATTTCGAATGTTCTTATTGCATTCCGCGAAATCAAAAAGTTAAGCCTAACATCTTTACTAAATTTCATTTACTTCAAACAAAATTTTTATGGGATAAACTATCTAAAGTAGATGACAATATTTTAGTCAGGGTAAATTTTGACGGGGAATTACTATTCGACAACTGGGCAAAAAAATGCGCCATTTATATTAATAAATTACCAAATGTAAAAGTTCTTGAGATTGTTACAAACAATTCAATTGATCCTGATAGATATTTAAACGAATTTATTGCGAGTAAATTATCTCTTCATTGTTCATATCATCCAGAATTTATACTCTTAAGTAAGTTTAAAGAAAATATCCTCAAACTAAAAAAAGCAGGATGTAATGTTTTTGTTAGCTTAGTTTGCATTCCTCCTATTATTAAAGAAATACCTAAAATTTATAGATTTTTTAAAAAATATGATATCAATCTCAGATTACAATCTTTTTTTACGCCTAATTTCAGATATCTAGGTAAAAAATATCCTAGAGAATATACCACAGAAGAACTGAAAATTTTAAGAAGAAATTTTTATTCCCATGAAGAATATAAATATTTTGTCGAATTTAATCAAACAGAGGGTTTAGATTGTTATGCCGGGGTTGATCGAATAAGTTTATCCTTAGATGGTACTGTATTAAGATGTAGTTCAGGTGAAATTGGTAAATATGATAATATAACAACAATCAGAAAAAAATTGAATAATTTAGAGATTACTAAATGGGTATATAATCGGTTTCTTAATAAAATATATAATATTTTAAGGAAACAATTTAATTTTTCAATTTTAAAAGTTTCAAATATAGATGATTTAACTTCTGGGAAAATAAAGTTAAAAAGAAGTCCTTATCCTTGTCATAAAAAATATTGTGCTAGTGATGCTGATATTATATATCTAAAAGAAATAAGAGATAAATACCACCTCTCCGAAAATTTTCTTGATATGTATAAAATGAATGATTAAGTGCAATATAAATAAAAAAACTTCCTCCTATTTCCAATGAGAAAAATCAATCCCAATAAATTTAGGTTCTTTTCCCATTTCCTAAGTAATAAAATTAAATCTTATACAAGAAATTTTAGCTTTGAATCATCTCTTTAACAATAGTTTCAACTTCTGCAATATCTACTCGAAAATCGTAATTATCAAAATTTTCATAACCTATTACATATTTATATTCAAACCCTAAAGCTTTACATAGCATAAAAAATACTGATGTAATTCGTTTAGGTGGGTGTAGTTCAACAACTTTAGAGTTTTCTGAAAAAATTAAGTTGGTTAATCCTGCTCCAGATGGGCCTATAATAATTGAAGCAGAATTAAACAGATTTACTTGTTCTTTAAATGATAAATCTTCAGCATATATTTTAGTGAAATTATACTTCTTTAGAATTTCCATTAATTTATTTTCATTCAAAAGCTTGCGTTTAGCTTTGTTCCGACTAATATAAATCCTTTTCTTTTCACTTATATTTTTATTTAAAATCAAAGCATTACATAATTTCTCTTTCACATAAACTATGAATTTTTTGGGGATATATCCAAGACATCTAAAATCATTTGAACAGAATGAAGGAAAAAAATATCTTTCAATTTCCCAAATTTCATCCGGTTTTATATAATGAAGTTTAAATCTTTCGTCTAAAAAGAGTTTAACGATGGCGAGATATTCTTGATTGTAATACTTAGGCACTATTAAATTTATTTTTGGTTCATTAATTTTTAGTATTGCATAAAGCCTGGGAAGATTATCAATAATAAAATGATAATGGTTATTTGCATAATCCCAATGCATTATCGAAGTAAATATTTCTGTCGATTTGATAGGCTTTGCCTTATTACTGTATACCATTTTTTCCTGATTTATTTTATAAAGATCATCAGCAGACTCAACTAGCGGTAATCCTTTATAGAATATAATTCCAGAGATCCCAATAAATTTTATATTAGTAAGAGTACAGAAAAAAATTTCTCTTTGATATTTGAAGTTTATATTTCTAAATAGAAATTCAGAGGTTTGAATTCTATTTTTTTCTCCAAATTTGAATCTAAAAGGATATTTCGTATTTACTAACATTGTAAATTTTGTTTCTATTTCATTAAAATTTATTCTAGATTTAGGGAACAATGTTTGATATTTTATTTTCTCCAAGTTTTTAGAATAAAAACTTTTTAAACTTAAGATATATTTTCTCTTTCTTATCATTCTTGCATGGGAATAAGGAATATGTTCAATTAAAAAACTGTTTACTACAAGCTTATTAAATAGTAAACTTGGAATTTTCAAAATTTTTGAGAAATATCTTAATTTTTTACTTGAATCTTTATATAAATCTACATCTTTATTAACAGTGTAGATTTTAAATAGGACACTTAAAATTGATGATAAATTTTTAGTTAAAGTCTTATACATCTTTATATCAAAATTAAAGATTTAACTATTAATTTTATTTAATTTTGATCTCTTTTAAATATCATTAAACTGGGTATGGATTAAATTCTGACATGTTTATAGCTATGAATTTTATTATTCATAATTATTAGAGTTTTACCAAATCTAAGTTAGGATAATACTATTTTTTTCTATTAGAATATACCCATCATTTCAATGTAGAAATTCAAAGAATAGTAAAGTGTTAATTTTATTTTTTATTATAAAATATAATCACATTGAAATATTGATTTTAGGCCATTCAAATAGAAATAAAGGTGAAGTTACTAGATTAAGCATTTCATGAATTCTACTAAAATCCTTTTTTTAATGATTGGTAATATCATTGGTTATCTATTTGATTTACTCTATTTTATGCTCTCTCGTATTTATTTTGACATAGAAGTGATAGGAGCGTACGGAATAATTATTTCATATTTTTCTCTTTTTAGTTTTGTATTAACCTTTGGATTTTCTGTAACATATTTGAAATTACATGGTGAAACAATAAATAATGAGGAAAAAGCGATTACTAATGGTACATTCTTATTTTTTCGAGTCATTCAATTTTTGACATATGTTTTAATAGCTTTCATCCTCATCCCCTTTTTTAATATTAAATATATAGATTTTACTGAGCTTTTTTTATTTTTTATTGGATTTATATTCGCAAATTTCAGTTATCAAATATTTAGTCAATTATTAATTACTCAAAAAAGGATATTCACAAAATCGTTAATCCTAACAACTTCAATAATTCTAAAAAACATTTTGATAATAACTCTTGTTAGATTCTTTAGACCTAACTTAAAGCTTCTAATTTATATATATATGATTGTAAATTTTCTATTTTTTTTCATATACTTTATACCTTTGTCTCAAATTAAAATTAAGAAGCCTAACAAAGAAAGTTTGAACAAATTCATAAAAAATTCTTATTTTATGATAATAACATCTAGTTTATTAGCCATCTTGGGAAATGTAGATGTAATTTTCATAAGTAATACATTTACAATCACAGATGTAGCAAATTATTTTACTGCAAAACAAATTTTTAATTATTTTATAGCATTAATTACAGGTATTCATTTCTTTTTAATTCCAGTTTTCTCTAAAAATATTAAATTAGATAATGGGAATGAAAATTTAGAAGCAATTAAAAAAATCCATAAATTTTTTAACATTATTATCGTTTTTGTTGCCAGTTTAATTATAATCTATTCAATTGATGTTGTAACTCTCTTTTTTGGTGAAAAATATAAAAACACAGCAGTTATACTATCAATTCTTTCAATAAGTTTCATTTTGATTTCGATAAGTTTTGGTCAAAATATACATTTAAGGGCTCTAGGGGAAAATTCTTTTTACAGTATACTTCTTATATTCGAATATTTAGTATCTTTAGTTATATTGATAATATTTATATCTCCGCTTTTCTTAAATCTGGGGCCAATTGGTGCGGCAATATCATTGGTTTTTTCTTCTATTTTAACTCAACTAATTACTCGTCCTATAATTTATAGAAAATATGGCATTGGATTTTATTGGGGTGTTTTTAGAAATCTTCTTATCATGGTCAGTATAATTCTTTTACATATCTATGTCTTAAATGTTTATTTTAATTCAATTCTATTCATTCCTGTCTTCATAATCATTGACGCTGTTCTTTATTTTGTCATAAATTATCTAACTCGAGGTTATAGTAAAGAAGATATTAAATACTTCTTCAACATAATTCGTTTTAAAACCATAAAGATATCTATTTTATCAGAATTAGGAACTAATAAAAAAAAATAAAGTTGTTCTATCAGAATTAGGAATTAGAGGAAAATTTCTCTTTTTATTGAATAGAGGGATTAATATTTTATATTCCTGTAAAAAATTTTCATAATCTTTGCAATCATAATATTCAATTCTTACTAAATTTTAATTAATTCAATTAATGTCTTCTCGACCTTTTCTAAATCCACTCGAAAGTCAAAATTATCATTAGGATCATACCCAATTATATAACTATAATGAAAGTTTAGAGTCTTACATAGCATAAAATAATTATGTGCAATATAGGTGGGAGAAAACATTTCAATGACTTTCAGATTCTCAGAAAAAATAATGTTTGTTAAACCAGCTCCATGAGGAGCAATTATAATTTCTGCTGAATTAAATAACTCCGCTTGTTTTTTAAATGGTAAATCTTCACAAGAAACTTTCATGAAATTGTATTTTTTTAAAATTTTAAACAATTGGTCTTCATTAAGTAATCTTCTAACCTTAGTTTTTTTTCGACTAATATAAATTCGCTTATGTTGAGACCTTTTTTTAATATTTAAACTTTCAAATATTTTTTCCTTCATAAAATCTAAATATAACTTAGGAATATAATACCTACAATGATTATTAACATTAGAACAAAATGAGGGAAAGTAAAATTTTTCTATCTCCCATACTTCATTCAGGCTAATATATACAATCTTAAATCTTTTATCTAAAAATAGCTTAATAATATCCAAATAAAATTTTCTGTAACCTTTAGGAACAATTAGGTTAATTTCCTTTTCATTAATTTTCGATATTGCATAAAGTCTGGGGAGGTTATCAATAAGAAAGTGATAGTAATTATTGTAGTGCCAATACATGATTGAAGTGTAAACACCTTTTAATTTTCTTTTAATATGTAAACCTTGAAAATACATCGACCGTATACAATATCGAAAAAAATTATAAGAAGATTCTAGCACTAGTTTACTATTAAAAACTAAAAAACCTGTATCACCATAAAATTTTATATTTTTAAGCATACAAAAAAAAAAAATCTCTCTGAAAATTGAATTTCCTACTGATTTTTGGATTAATATATCTCTTTAATAAAATAGAGTCTATCTCAGTATAAAATCTTGAATAATCTTCATTTACACACTTTAAAAAATCCATTTCTTCATTTGAAAATTTTATAAAAAACTTCGGAGATAAAGGTAAAAACTTAATTTCCTCTAAAATATCAGAAAACTTTTTTTTAATATTTGAAATATATCTGCCTTCTGATAGTATTCTTGTATTTGAAAACGGCATAAATTCATATAATACTGAATTAAAAAATATTATGTGTGATATATAAAAAGGAAGTCTCGGTATTTTTAATACAATGCGACCTACCATTCTAAATTTAAATTTAGAAAATTCTTGTTTCACTAATTTAAAGAGTTTAAGATGATTCCAATGAGAATAAAAAAAAGATTTAGGTCTCATAACATTTCGACTTTTTTATTTTAAAACTTCATCAAATAGCTATTTAGTCCGGATTTTTAAGATAAAAATTTTTAAATTCTATTCATATCTTAATAAATAAATTAAATTATTTGTTTTTATTTAACATAACAAAAGTTTGAGTACTAAGATTAGAAAGGAAAAATGCTAAAGAAATTAACTAAAAAAAAAAAAATAAAAATAAAATACAGATTTTCTCCAGACTTTCGATCAGTACTTAGATGTAATTATAGCTGTTCTTATTGTTTTATAAATATTAATAAAAACAAAAGGACATCATTTACTAATCTGCATTTTAATTTGGCAAAATTAATATGGGACAAGCTAGCTTTACTTGATGATGAAATTTCTGTTAAAATACAATTCGATGGAGAAATTTTCATCGATAAATGGGCAACAAAAATTGCTTATTATATTAGTAATATTCAAAATGTAAAATTGTTACAATTTGTAACCAATAATTCTATTAACCCAAAACAATACATGCATAATTTAGATCCTTTAAAATGTGTTTTTAATTGTTCTTATCATCCCGAAATGCTAAATATTAAGAAATTTATAGAACATATCTATATATTAAGAAAAAATGGATATAAAGCTTGGGCAAGCTTGGTTTGTACACCTGAGATTATAAAACATCTCCCTAAGATCCATAATCTCTTTAAAAGGAATGGAATTGTAATTAAATTAAGTGGCTTTACTACTCATGGTTCAAAGTATTTTGGTAAAAGGTATCCAAGAGATTTTTCGGTTTCAGAACGTAAATTATTGAAAAAGTATTATGATATTAAAGAACTTTATGATTTTTTAATTGAGAAGAAAGAAACCGCTGGGTTAATGTGTAATGCAGGTGTAGACACATTAGTCCTTTATCTCAATGGTCTTGTTAGAAGATGTAATTCCGGATCAATTGGGAATTATTACAAAAACAAACAAAGTGGTTTAAATACAATTTTCACAAATTTTAAAAAGCCTTTTATTAATCCTTATCTTTCAATTTCCCCTCTATTGAGAAGATTTAATCCATTAACATTTAATTTTCATAAAAAATCAGAATCTACTATTTTTAAGTTATTAGATGGACGTATAAAAATGAATCGAAAGGCTTATTCCTGTAATAATTTAAATTGTCTCTGTCCACCAGATCTCACCCAACTAGAATTATTAAGAAATAAATATGATTTTATGGAAAATTCATTAGATGTAATAGATTTAAATACTATTAGTTAAAAATATAGAATAATATTTTAGAAAAATTCTATTCTAATCAGGAATTAGCTTTAGATAGAATTAATCAAATTAGATACCTAAGAATACAGTATATAGATGTTTAATATTTTATTCATTTCGAGCGATAATAATTACTTTATAAGAAATACGCCATCTTTCTATAGGATGTACAAGAACTTATCTTTTTTTCATGAGCATCGAGATTATAGGGTCATTGTTTTACAACCAGAAAGGGAAAAAATTCACGAAGATAAGTTTTTAAAGAAAAATATAAGATGTTATTATTATAAAGAAATAAAAATTTTAAGAAACCGATTTATTTACTTCACAGATTTCAATCCTTTTTTCATTATACAATTCTATAAAATAATAAAGACACACAAAATTGATTTAATACATGTAGATTATCCTTATGGGATAAATATAATAAGATTGATAACATCAATTCCAATTTCTTATAATGCGTATAATGTTGAAATTTCGTTTTGGAAACAAATTGTAAGCAAATATGAAAAAATACCCATTTTTTTAAAAGGTCTTTATATTAAATTTATTTACATCTTAGAAAAAAACGCAATTAAATTTGCTACTAATATTAATGCTATTAGCTTTTATGATA
>SDBV01008745.1_pt1 | contig 13606 bp, 9 predicted proteins | sample 2277081 | NCBI WGS metagenome assembly SDBV01 (sample SAMN10402039, study PRJNA504765) | marine sediment metagenome | isolation source: marine sediment core GS10_PC15, 223 cmbsf | place: Arctic Ocean: Southern Knipovich Ridge | collected 2010 | reverse complement strand
AATTTCGTTGCATCTGTGGCTGGGTTACTCAAATTTCACTAAATTGGCTCAATGACTTGGCCTGAAAAGACTGTAACATATTGACTATTAGAACACTTCGTGAATTTGGCGGCCATAGGAAAATATTGTTTGATATGATAAAGAATTGCTCTAATACAAATTTTTATCCGTTTTGGTCAGGAGAATATTTTAAGGGTATTTCAATGGTTAATAATAATGAGAAGTTAGATTATCAATATTTATCTTGCTATGGATTTGATTTTTCACATTCATATTTCAAAAATCTCGTTCTTCAAAATTCAAATTTAACGAATGCTAACTTTTCAAATTCAACATTTGATCTTTTAAATATTATAGATTCAAAAATAAAAAATGTATTATTTGATAATATTAAAATAGTCGCTTATTCCAGCAGTAAAAAAATTAGAGGTGAAGGAAATTTTAGCCTTACATTTTGTGATATTTCTCAAGGATTACTTTTCCCAAGAAAATTAAATGATATATTGAAAGGAACGGACTCAGGTATTGTAAATGATGGAATTGATTATTTAATAATCGACACTCCTTACAGTAATAATTTGTCAGATTTAAATATTCAATCTTTAAAGGGGATATTCAAATATATTATCGAACAAGGTCATGGAGTAGATATTATTTTATCGTCATTTAAATTTCCCAATAAGCTTCTTGTTGTTCCAAAAAATGCAAAAAATCAAAAATCAATAAAAGACCAATTCGAAGAGTTCATATATGAAATTGAAAATGAAGTGAAAAGTGAACAAAAAGTTTAACACATAATGATGAACTCTTGGCGGGAAAGTATTTCAATTGTTGCGTATTTGTGCAATTGAGTAAAAGAAGAAATGATGGTCACGTGTGGTATAGTTTATTACCGGGATAGCAAGTACTGGAGATTCTCTACCTGTATTAAAAATAGTTGTTCTTGCTAAGAATGTACTTCAAAATCAGTAATAACATTGTTGACAACCGTTATTATAAAGATTATTTTAACTCCATTCACTAAAAAACAAATTCCAACCATGAGACATCTTCTGTTTATTTTGAGTGTGGTCACCTTATTTTCCTGTACTAGTTCTGAGGAAAAACAGCAGCGGGAATTACAGGCCAGGATTTCCCGAATAGAAAATAATATTCACCCCATGCTGCAAATCGAAGGCGAAGAAGTGCCGAGCTATTCCATTGATGATCGCATGAAGGAGCTCGGTATCCCCGGTCTAAGTATCGCGGTAGTCACAAACGGTACACTTGAATGGGCAAAAGGGTATGGAATGGCAGATAAAAGTGAAGACCGAGTGGTAGATACTGAAACCCTATTTCTGGCAGGGTCGATTAGCAAACCTGTTTCGGCATTGCGTACACATCAACTGGTGGAGCAGGGGAAAATCAGTTTAAATGACAATGTGAATGACTACCTCACCTCCTGGCACTTGCCGGATAATGAGTTTACTGTAAACGAAATGGTAACGCTGCGCAGAATATTGAATCATACTGCCGGATTGACGGTTTGGGGATTTCCCGGATATGATAAAGGAGATACCATTCCTACCGTAATGGAGGTATTGGATGGCGAGGGGAATACCGATTCGGTCAGGGTGTATAAAGTGCCAGGGGAGAGTTGGATGTATTCCGGCGGAGGATATACCATCATGCAACTGGCGATTACCGATATGGATGGAACATCGTTTCCGGTAACCATGCAAGAACATGTCTTAGATCCTTTGGGGATGCAAAAAAGTACCTTTGAAAATCCGTTGCCAGAAGTGTACCATGCCATAGCAGCGACCGGTTATCGCGGCAATGGTGAGGAAGTAGAAGGAAAGTGGCCGATCTATCCGGAGATGGCTGCAGCCGGCCTTTGGACGACGCCCTCACAACTTATACAATATGCCATTGAGATCCAGCTTATCCATCAGACTAAAACAGATGGTATCCTGAAATATGAGACTGTGGAGGAAATGCTTACGCCAGGAATGAACGATCATGGTTTGGGCCCGGGAATAGGTGAATTCACCTTTGGTCACGGCGGTGCTGATGAAGGCTTCCGGGCTAACCTTACAGCATGGAAAGACACACCAAACGCCATCGTGATCATGGTCAATTCAGACAATGGCAGTATCATCGATGAAGTAAAGCTGGCCATAGCAAAGGAATATAATCTCCCCGGGATCGACCCGGATATCAAAAAAGTTATTCGGATTCCAGTAGAAAGGTTAGAGAAATATACGGGCAAGTATAATATTGATGGATTGGGAGAATTGGAAATATTGAATCTTGCGGATCACCTCGGTGTCGTGGGTGAATTTCTGGGAGATACATTGCGTATGAAGGCTGAAAGTGATACCATTTTCTTTGACCTTGATGATGGTACTCCATTCACATTTACCATACAGGATGATTCTGTGACAGGATTCTCTGTTCAGCGCTTTCAAGCTATTCGAGTTAAATAGGACTTGCTTAAAAACCCAACTGGCGCGAGCGTTCCACTCGTGTCTAAAAGCTCTAAAAACATGAAAAATGCTTCAAAGCTCTAAAAAAGGCATTCCTGCAATCTGAATACTGATTCCCGGATCAAATAAATCGATCCCCTAATCCTAAAAATCAATTCTCACATCCTAAAAATCGATTCCCTAATCCTAAAAAATGATTCCCAAACTCTAAAAATCAATGCCCGAACCTTAAAAATCAATTCCCACATCCTAAAAAACGATGCCCAATCTCTAATAAATAGTATATCAACCATTCCACCTGTTTCACATCGATAATTACCCTGGGCTACATATTCAGATACAACACGCCTGGACTGAGGGTAAAAGAAATTAATTAATCATTCATCCTGTAAGGGTGTATTAAAAATTTCGTGTCAAGCTTTTGACAAGAATTATGGATATGTAAGAAGGAAAAGTTTCAATCTCATTTCCAGTTGCTGGTCTTACTTTTTACTTAACAATTTACTTTGAGAGCGTATATCTGACCATATTGTATAGGGTAATAGGTACCCGTTTACCTGTTTATAATTAAGAATGCAGCGATTTAATGGTCTGGAAAAACAGTGTTGCAGTAAAAATCTAATTAAAACTCATGAAACCGGCATGGCCGGAGCAAATTTAGGGCGCAAAAGAACATGATTATATTCTACAATTGGCTACGTTTCTGCAAATTATAAACACATGAAAGGAAAAGAATTTTTTATTGCTGCCCGTTATATTCTCACCGCTATCCGCATTATGCTTGGATGGCTATTCCTATATGAAGGAATTTCTAAACTGTTCGCCGTCAACTGGTCGTCTGCAGGCTACCTGCTGCAATCTCATTGGATTCTATCCGGCATGTTCCACTGGATGGCTGAAACTCCGTTCGTATTGGAAGCTGTCAATTTCCTCAACATCTGGGGCTTGATTTGCATTGGACTAGGTTTGCTGTTGGGTTTTCTATCACGAGCCGCCAGTATTTCCGGAGCGCTGTTGCTGTTATTTTATTTTATTGCTAATCCTCCGCTGGTAGGATTTATTGGAGAATCAACCGGAGAAGGTCATTATTTGGTAGTAAATAAAAACCTTTTAGTGATAGCGCTACTCACTCTTATGGCCATTATTCCCAAACACTATTATTATGGATTTGACAGGTTAATTCCGCGGATAGCAGGAAAGAGCAAGGATGACTTCAATGAGCCAATAAAAAGTAATAGTCGGCGTGAGCTCCTGAAAGATTTGATAAGCTTGCCAATTATCGGTGGATTTGCCTATGCATTGTATAGCAAAAAAAAATGGGAAAGTTATGAAGAACGCAACCTCATCGGCAAGCCCAGCCGGGTAGATGCCACATCCGGAGCCACATCTGGCTTAAAAAATGTCAGCTACAAACTAAAAAATGAGGCTCCAAAAGGTAAGATAGGTGATCTGGAAATAAGCAGATTAATTTGCGGAGGAAATCTGATCAGTGGATTTGCACATTCCAGGGACCTGATCTATGTATCCTCACTTATCCAGGCTTATTATAACGATGAAAAGGTGTTGGAAACCATGAAGATATGTGAAGCATGTGGGATTAATACCATTCTTCTGCGGGTAGACAAAAATACATTAAGAATCATGGAAAAATACCGAAAACGAGGTGGCACCATGCAATGGATCGCACAGTGTAAGATCACAGATGACGATGTGCATACGGAGGTTGATGCCGCCATAGAATTTGGGGCGAAAATCGCTTTTTTATCCGGAGGAATCTCAGACTGGATTGTCAATGAGGGAGATATAAATCTTATTGCCAAATTTGTTGATTACGTTAAATCACAAAATATTCTGGCAGGTGTAGCTGCCCATGACCTCAAGGTGGTTATGGATTGCGAGGAAAAAGAAATTGATGTAGACATTTATATGAAAACTTTGAATAGCGGTAATTATTGGACCGCCGGTCCCAGGTTAATATCAGATCTGGATTGGAAACCGGATCCCAAAAAAGTGCTTGAGCCGGAATTCGGGAAAGGCACAAACGACAACATTTGGTCTATTACTCCTCAGCAAACCATTGAGTTCATGAAAAATGTCAATAAACCCTGGATAGCTTTCAAAGTATTGGGCGCCGGTGCGATACCACCCGAAGAAGGATTTCAATACGCCTTTGAAAATGGAGTAGATTTTGCCTGTGTAGGTATGTTTGATTTCCAAATCGCTGAGAACGCCAATATTGTGAGCAAACTAATGACCAAAGACCTCAATAGAAAAAGAAAGTGGATGGCATGAAAAAAGCATGGAATAAGGTCAAACCACTACTTTATTGTTCTTGGATTTGCCTTGTTAAACTAAATTATCCATAGATGATGAAAGTAACTTTTTTAATATTACTTATCTCATTATTCATCGTATCAGGATGTACTAAAAAAGAAAATGTGAATGGCCGTCCCAACATTCTCTTTATCATGAGCGATGATCATGCTATTAAAGCGATTAGTGCCTACGACAACAGTCTGATACAGACGCCAAATATTGACCGGCTTGCTTCAAAAGGCGCTTTATTTACGAATGCATTTGTAACAAACTCCATTTGTGGCCCCTCCCGTGCCACGATGCTAACAGGAATGTATAGTCACCGTAATGGATTCAAAGATAACCTGGATGAATTTAATGGCGATCAAAACAGCTGGATCAAAGAACTCCGGGCCGCAGGTTATTCTACTTCTGTAATAGGCAAATGGCATCTAAAAAGTGAGCCGCAGGGTTTCGATTTTTGGAGTGTATTGATTGATCAGGGAGAATATTATAATCCCAGATTAGTTGAAATGGGAGATACCAGTCAGCATATCGGATATACCACCGAGCTGATTACAGAAATGGCCCTGAAACAGTTACAAAAAAGAGACAAGGATAAACCATTTGCAATGTTGGTACACCATAAAGCTCCACATCGCAATTGGATGCCGGCACCGCAACATATCGGCGCATTCGAGGACGAAGTGTTCCCTTTACCAAAAACGTTTTTTGATAATTACGAAGGACGGAACGCAGCAGAGGAGGCCGATATGAAAATTGAAAATATGTTCCTCTCTATCGATATGAAACTACTTCCCGCGGCATATGAAGCGGAGACCGGTAGCGGAGGTTCTCCTGATGGAAATGCAGGCATGGAAAGCGAGTTTAGGGATCATTTAAATCGTTTGACACCTGAACAGCGTAAAACCTGGGATGCCCATTACGATAAAATAACGGCAGAGTACAAAGAACTCAATCCACAAGGCAAAGAAAAAGCTCAATGGATGTTTCAACGTTATTTGAGAGACTATATGAGCACCATATTATCGGTAGATGAAAGTGTAGGCCAACTTCTTGACTACCTGGATGAAAGCGGATTGGCAAGAAATACAATTGTTGTTTATACCTCTGATCAGGGATTTTACTTAGGTGAGCATGGTTGGTACGACAAACGGTTTATGTATAAAGAGTCGCACGGAATGCCATTGATTATGAGCTACCCTAAGGAAATTAAGGGGGGACAAAAAATAGATGACTTCGTCTTAAATCTTGATTTCGCACCCACTTTCTTAAATTATGCAGGCGTTAAAATCCCTGAGAATATGCAAGGTGAACCTATAGGTACTTTATTCGAGGATGTGACTGCAAAGGATTGGCGAAAGTCTGTTTATTATCATTATTACGAATACCCTTATGGCTGGCACAGTGTAAATCGTCACTATGGCATTCGTCGCGAAGACCTTAAGCTCATCCATTTTTATCAAAAAGATCAATGGGAGTTGTTTGATTTAAAAAAAGATCCTGATGAGCTGATTAACTTAATTGACAATCCTGATTATCAAGATATAAAATCAAATTTAAAAGAGGAACTCTACCAATTAAAACAAGGATATGGTGATATGAGTGATCAATCAGACTCTAAATTAACGAATGTATTCAAGATTGCTGATTTTTCAATTTCAAAATGGATAATTGCCCTTATCATTCTGCCGCATGCATAGTATACTGAGTAAGCAATTTTCATAACTATTTGGATTATAAAATAAAATTAACATAAACCCCATTTATCATGACATTTCTCCCGAAATCACGTCGTAATTTTCTAAAAACCTTATCTACTTCTACTTTAATATCTGCCACTTCGCTTCCTGTTGTGGTAAGCTCATGCGATGAGCCTCAGACAGATCAAAAACCTGTAAGCGATGACCTGCAGGAATCTGATATCCATGAGGGAGAAAAAACGAATATATATGATGGCCCACAAACGCCATTGTTCGATGCAATCCCATTCAATGGAAATAAGGCGCTCACAAGCCTCACCTCTTCCGACATTTCAAATGAAATGATAAAAGCAACTGAGTTTGCCCCTACAGGAACAGGTACAGCCTGGGGGATGCCATTTAGTCTAGACAATAAAATACTGCATTTAAAAAAGGAAGTTGTGAATATTGAGGTCAAACCTTTTTCCGGCAAATGGCTCACCTTTTTACATACTTCTGACCAACTTCCTCCCGCTCAAAAAGAAGATGGATTTTATGAAAGACCCTTCAAAGGCATAGGGCAACTCAACGAGCATATTGCCAATTATATCATTATTTATGAAGATGGCTTAAAATTGAGTTTGCCTATCAAACAGCGATATCATATTGGAATGTTCCAACAAGTATGGGGGGAAAACTGCATAGAATCTGTGGCTCAAAGAAAACCGAGTCCTTTACGCGCTCACCACGAGCAACAGGAAGGCGAATGGGGATGGAGTCAAACGAGGGTGTCAAATAACGATAGGGGGAATTGGATCAATTGGTTGTGGGCATGGGAAAATCCACATCCCGATAAAAAAATCAAAGGATTCCGATTCGAACCTTTAAACAAAACATCGATTATTCTTTCTGCCATTTCTGCAGGGAATGTTCAATCAAATCCGCTCCGTTGGAAGTCCAGGGAGAAAGCTGTTCTAACGCTTTCAACAGGCATTGATTTTGATCCGAAACTCAATGGGTACGGACTATTGTCTCAAATAAAAATCGATCTGGGCCAGGTTATCTCAGCCACACCGCGTTTATTGTATCCCAATAAAGAATGGTCTCAAACCTACAACAATCAAGTTCCGGAGAAATCAAATCGTGAAATAATTATTGAATACTCAGCACATCCCGATGCATTTTTTTATTTAAAAGATAAGCGTTCCATATCGGTTTCGGATCTTATACATAAGCGTAATGGGAAAAGCCTCAAAATCATACCTCCGGCAAACACGAGGGTAAAAGTCCGGGTAGTTGAAAAAGGCAGCAGCAAACCAATATCTGTAAAATTTCATGCGCATGGCGCTACAGATGAATACCTCCCCCCTGTCGATCGACACAGGCAGCCAAATAATGAATGGTTTGGAGATTACAGTGTAGATTTTGTTCATCAGAATACGCACAACTGCACTTACATTCCGGGGGAGACATTAATTAATGTGCCGGTGGGAAAAGTTTTTATAGAGGTATCGAAGGGTTTTGAAATTAAACCGGTGCGTAAAGTAGTTAATATAACTGCCGAAACAAGTGAGTTGACCATCGAATTGGAACGGGTGTTTAATTGGAGAGAAAAGGGTTGGGTGACTGCTGATACACATGTACATTTTCTTTCACCCAGCTCAGCCATGCTCGAAGGAGCTGCTGAGGGAGTAAATATCGTCAATTTACTGGCCAGTCAATGGGGTGAGTTGATGACGAATGTCGGTGACTTTGATGGGAAGACAACATATGGTTCGAAGGACGCAGGTGGGGATGGAGAATATATGGTCAGGGTTGGAACAGAAAACCGGGGACATGTTATGGGGCATATATCGCTAATTGGTTATGAAGGAAATGTAATAGCGCCTATGACCACAGGTGGCGTCGATGAATCGGCAATTGGCGATCCCATTGAAAACCTACTCACTGAATGGGCACAACAATGTAAAAAACAGGATGGCATCGTTGTGCTGCCTCATTTCCCAAATCCGAGACTTGAAAATGCTGCATCAATTGTGAGTGGAAACATTGATGGTGTTGAAATGACCTCGTGGGGACGGCTCTATGATGGGATTGATCCATATTCACTAACAGATTGGTATCGCTACCTCAACTGTGGATACTTCGTTGCAGCAGTGGGTGGAACTGATAAGATGAGCGCTGGAACAGCCGTAGGGACTGTGCGTACCTATGCCAAAATTGATGACCATAAAGAATTCAATTACGAAACCTGGAAAGAGGCTATCAGAAAGGGACATACTTTTGTGACCTTCGGGCCTTTGGTTGATTTTCTTGTTGATGGAAAACCTTCCGGAAGTCAGATAGAAATGTCGGCCACCGGAGGGACTGTGGATATCACCTGGAATGTAGCCAGCGCAACTGTTCCAATGACCAAGGTGGAATTGATTGTAAATGGGGAAGTTCGTGAAAGCTCAGCCGTATCAAAATGGAAGGGAAGTGGAAGCTGGAAACTTAAAGTGAATAAAAGCTCCTGGGTGGCCTTATTGGTCAGAGGACATTATGAACATAAACCCGAGATCATCACGGCACATACATCACCTGTAATGATCAGTGTAAAAAATTCAAAGATGCTCGCTGCGGCTGATGCCATCACCATTCTTGAACAGATCGAAGGTGCTATGGCCCACATTGAAACTATAGGCACAAGGGCCGATGATAAAACTTACAAACGTATGAAGATGGTATTGGAATCGGCACATCGAACGCTACATAACAGGATGCATGCCTTAGGCTATGACCATATTCATACACCTTCATCGGATCATCGGGAACATCATCATTGAGGTAAAACAGTTTTTAACAATGGTCAATTCCAAATAAGTTGATTGATTAAGTACTAAAGTTTCTCACCTTTGGAAAGGATCTATAATCCGTTGATTTTGTGAAATTTATATTTGTTTTCTCAGTGCCTCTCTGTGTAAAATCTCTTTTCTCTCCGTGGTAAAAATATAAACCACAGAGGATGAATGAGAAACAACAGAGGGACACAGAGGAATAATAAGGCCTTAAAATAATGGAACTGAAGCATTAAGATAGAAATTATGAACAGAAGAACATTTTCAAAAAAGACATTAGTTAGCAGTGCAGGCTTTGGATTTTTATCAACAAGTCTGCTTAGCAATACTACAAAGGCGAATATTGCAGCATCTGATCTGAAAGATTATTTAAGTAAACTCTTATATACCAAAAAAGAAGTCGATGATTGGTTTGCAAACAAGGCTTTTCCATTTGCAAAATATCATGGCGAATTCGGTTGGTTATTAAATAACGCCCATTTTCCGGATGGCGTAAATGATTCACTTTCCGTTTATACTTATGCTGAAAATAATGGAGAGCGCATCATGTCCAATTACAAAGAAAAGCCATGCAGGATCAACACCTATGGAAATAGTTTTACGCAATGCCACCAGGTAAGCGACCATGAAACATGGCAGGAAATTCTTGCGGCACATTTGCAGGAACCTGTACGAAATTTCGGTATTGGCGGCTGGTCGGTGTACCAGGCCTATTTAAGAATGCTGAAGGAAGAAAAAGAAAAGCAGGCTGAATATATCATTTTCAATATTTATGAAGATGATAGTTACAGAAATCTTGACTCCTGGAGAAATTTCAGGGTACATAAACACCCCAATTTTATTGAACCCACCTTACCCTATTGCAAGGTCGATTTAAAGAATCAAACGTTAACTGAACATGAAAATCCTTGTCCTACTCCGGAATCGGTCTATAACTTATGTTCGCTCGATGAATCATATAAATTGTTTAAAGATGATTTTGTGCTTCATACCATGTGGGCTCATGATATTTCCAAAGATAAAAACTCGTCTTTAAAGTATAAGGAAATTATGAATTTGACCAAGACGCATGGGATAGAAACACAACTCGATACCAATTCAACTGTTTCGGAAATCGCCGCAGAATACCATAAAAAATGCGCCTTGTTCTCTACGAAAAAGATCATTGAAAAAATCGAAGCTTATTGTGCAGCAAATGACAAAAAGCTACTTTTTGTATTGTCCTACCCTGCAAAATATATTGCACAGTCATATGCGTCATCCAACAGATGGGATCAGGAACTGGTTGATTTTATTAGTGAAAAGGAACTGCCCTGTATTGATCTTTATAAGGAGCATGTCAAGGAATTTAATCAGTTCAAGATTGAATTGGCTGATTACCTAAAGAAGTATTTTATTGGTCATTACAATCCACTGGGGAATTTCTTTTGTGCGGATGCAATTAGAGACAAATTAATACATTCACTAGTTCCGAAACCTATTCCATACAATAAAAAATAACGGACACAATTCTTCAATTTACGACAGCCAACTATCCAGATTTTCGGCAATTAAGGCATCGTCATTCAAGTCTGGATATGCTTTATATACCCGGTCAATTTCTTCTTTTTGTCCTGGCGAGAGAACTTCATCCGGGTTTAATGTCCACAAACCTTCCAGCAGTCCCTGACGTCGGAGTACTTCATGTAAGCCGACAATGCACCCGGCAAAATTATTGGCTGCATCAAAAAATGCGGCATTGCTATCCGTAATTTGGAATCCAAGCTCCAGTGACTGCTGAACATTGGAGTTAAATTCTCCCCGATGTATTTTTTCCAGCAGCTGTACGGCAGACCTCGTCCAAACAGCCCAATGTCCCAATAAACCACCAACGATCTTTTTCTTTATCACTTTTGTCCCAACTGAAATACTGTATTCCGACAATAAGTCGACCAGGATATTATCATCATTTCCGGTATAAAGCGCTATCTCATCTGACCTTCCCGATTCTGCCACGGCACGCACCACATCGAAGGTCTGATACCGATTGAATGGAGCCATCTTTATAGCGATCACATTTTCGATTTGAGCAAATTCGCGCCAAAAATCAACATCTAACCTTCGCCCTCCAACTGCCGCTTGCAGGTAAAAACCAATGACCGGCATCACTTCTGCAACTGCCCTGCAATGATCGATAATAGTAGCATTAGACGCATCACTAAAAGCAGCCACGCTCAATAGTACGGCATGGTATCCATTATCTTTTGCCAATTGCGCTTCTTTTACCGCTTGACTTGTTTTGCCAAGAACTCCGGCAATCCGGATAATTGGCTTAATTTCTTTAGCCGCATAACGATCAAATTCTTCCCTGGCTATTTCGAGCACTGGCCGATACAAATCAATTTCCGGCAAGCGTATTTCAAATTGCGTCGTGTGAACCGCAACAGCCACTCCTCCGGCACCAGCATCTAAATAATACCTCATTAAAGCCCGCTGTCGCCGCTCGTCTAGTTTACGGTCTTTATTCAATGCCAATGGCAACGCCGGAATGACAACTCCTTTGTGCAAAGATGTAATTATATCTTTAGGTAATTCTGTATGATTCATTTTAATTCAAATAATTAATATTTTCCATCTCTTACTTCAAAATGTGTTGGTTTGCCAAGTAATGTATTATTCCCCTCAATCCATTTTGCTGTCCACTCAATAACTTTATCAACTGAAGTTTTTGGTCTCCCCAATAATTTAAATGATAATCCGGCATTACCTAACAGAGCTGTATCATCTTCATCACCTGTTATTGTAACTTTTTTATTCATAATCTCACCAAATTTCAGGGCTGTTTCACGAATAGATACTAGTTCCGAACCGGTGATGTTTAATGGCAATGCTGGGCTTTCACAAAGCTTAATCGCCTGAAGAATCATGGCATTCGCATCACCTTGCCAAATCACATTGGCATACCCCATCGTTACATCAACTGGCTCCTCGTTATAAACCTTTGTAGCAATGTCAACCAGCACACCATAACGCATTTCCACCGCATAAAACAGGCGAATAAGTGAAACAGGAGTCTGGTGCTTGATGCTTCCAAACTCAAAAAGCCGTTCCCTTCCCAGGCATGATTGGGCATATTCGCCAATTGGTTGAGGAGCATCAGTCTCCTTCGAACCTCCCGACTTGTAAGATACAAGCGGATAGACACAGCCGGTTGAAAATGCTACAATTCTTGAGTTTTTAAATTTTTCAGCCACAAGCCCCGGCAAATAGGCATTCATGGCCCAGGTAACTGATTCATTGCCTTGAGTCCCGAATTTCATTCCTGCCAAATAAAAAACATTATCTATATCTGGCAGGCTGTTTATAAACTCCTGCTCAATCAGATCCCCTTTAATAGTTTCTATTCCACTCGCTTCCAAAAACAAGCGTTGCTCCTCTGAACTAAACCTGGACACGCCAATAATTTGTTTTTTATTTCCGGCTATATCGCAGGCTTTCCGTGCCATACGTGCCATTGAAACACCCATTTTGCCTGCAACACCAAGAAAAATAATATCGCCTTTCAATTCCTTTACCAGCTCAATAACTTCCAGTGAAGGCATGGATAATGCTTCTTCTAATGCTGACTCATTCTGAAAATATTCAGGATATCGTTCCATTAACTTGTTACTTTGTTTTTACTTATTTTTATTAATTCTATCATAGTATCCGCATATTATACCTGATCATCTAAAGTGAACCAAGAAATCCAATAAGTTTTGTGTACATATAATAAACCATTATACTAATCAGGATAAAGCCAAATATAGCAAGCGCGTTTTGCACTTTAGTATTACGGTATTTACCCATTATTTTTTTATTGTTCAACACCAGGTATAATCCGATGGCAATTAGTGGGACGGCGAAAATGGTAGAAGCCTGTGCCATGATTAAGGCATAGATGACATTTCCCTTAAAAAATACGGCAATTAACATCCCCAAAATCAGGATGCCTATCGTAAATATTTTTGGCATCTTTTCATTCATTGATCGCCCCAAGCCAAGCCCATCAGACAATAAACCTCCTCCGATCACTGAATTTACCATTAATGATGAAAATGCTGCCGCACAAAGACCTAAACTAAACACGATTTTTGCAGAACTTCCAAATAAAGATTCTAGGTTTTTCCATTTGGAAAAAAGCCCTTTGGGGAAAGTCGACGCACTAAACCGTATCCCAAAAAATTAATAGATTTGCTGTAGGAAATATAAACTGCAATGAATCACAAAGATAAACTGTGTCTTCATTATAAAGATATTTTGGAAGGCACTTACGACTGCGTTG
>SDBV01008744.1_pt1 | contig 13607 bp, 10 predicted proteins | sample 2277081 | NCBI WGS metagenome assembly SDBV01 (sample SAMN10402039, study PRJNA504765) | marine sediment metagenome | isolation source: marine sediment core GS10_PC15, 223 cmbsf | place: Arctic Ocean: Southern Knipovich Ridge | collected 2010 | reverse complement strand
AAAAGCGCGGCCATGAATCGTAGTGGTTTCATCACAGATGGATTGTAGAGGGCCTGCCCCGGTTCTACAAACCTTCAGCTAGGTCAACCGCAAAACGGCGCAGGTGAGGTAGTCGGTCTCGGGCATGGCGAGGAGGGCGGGGTGGTCGGGGGCGGCGCGGCGGATGTCGAGCAGTTCTGCGCGGCGTTGGGCGGAGGTCGCGGCGCGTTTGAGCGCCTCGAGGAAAGCCGCGGAACCGACCTGCTGCGAGCAGGAGGAGCTAATGAGGATGCCGCCGGGTTCGAGCGCCTTCATGGCGCCGCGGTTCAGGGCCTGGTAGAGGCCGAGCGCCTTTTTCGCTTGTGCGCGGGACCTCGCAAGGGCGGGTGGGTCGAGAACGATGACGTCCCAAGTCTCGCCGCGCGCGAGGACCTCCTGAATGTCCGTGCATTCGAAGGTACAGATTTCGGATAGGCCGTTTCTCTCGGCGTTCGCCCGCGCGGTCTCGATTGCGGGCGCGGACGTATCGACGCCGAGCACCTGGGTAGCACCAGCTCTCGCGGCGTGGAGCCCCCACGCACCGGTATAGCAGTGCCCATCCAGGACCCTCTTGCTTTTTGAGTAACGCTCAAGCAAGGTCCAGTTTTCGCGCTGGTCGAGGAACATTCCGGTCTTCTGCCCAATCCCGGGATCCACCGCGAAGTGCAGACCGTTGACCACGCAATCGACGGGCGTTTCGACCGATGCGAAGAGGCTGGAGTCGTTTCCGATGCGGAGCGTGACACCGTCGACGCCTTCGTGTGCGAGGAATGCGTTCGCCAGATCGCCTGCCGCCTTGGCGTAGAACGATGAGGAGGCGTGGGCAATGACGAGGGGGCCGTAGCGGTCGGCCACAAGACCGGGCAGGCCATCGCTTTCTGCATAGACCCATCGGTAGACCGTCTCCTCTGGGTAGAGGGCATCGCGCAACGCCTTGGCGCTATCGATGCTGCGCCGGAAAAAGCCGGCGTCCATCTGTTCGCGCTCATAGGTCAGGATGCGCACGGCGATTCCGCCCTCGGCCTGGTAGAACCCAGTGCCTATGAACCGCCCTTTTCCAGAGTAAACGTCGAGTAGTGCGCCGTCCTCAAGCTCGGGCAGGGCCTCGAACTCATTCCTGTAGGCCCACGGGTGGCCGCGCAGGAGACGGCGCTCTTCTTTTGCCTTGAGAATACCGCGCTGCATTGCTGGCTTCCTTAGGTCTTTCTCCCGGGCAGGGCGCCGATCGGCGTGGGATGGGCCCCCAAAGAGGCCAAAAAGCCTATGAGACAGGGGCTTTCGTTGACACTCGGAGAGGCCGTATGGTAGCTTGTTAGGACTATAAGAAGCAAGAATTCGCGCGTTTCAGCGGTCACTTTATGGGCGTACGTTACGTGAAACTCCTTTGGTGGGCGCGACCGGCCCAGGCAGGCGATACCGAAAGCAGGTGTGACACACATGATGTTTAGAATTGCGGCGGTGGCGCTGTGTATCGCGATGTTCGCGCAGGACGCATCGGCCTGGGGCCCGCAGGGCCGTAAGGCTATCGCTCTGGGGGCCCTGCAAGTCGTGCGAAGGAACGTGCCTGATGCTTTCATCGGAGGCGATGTCAACTACGAGCGGGACCTCATGCACGGCGCTGTCGCCGGCCCGGAAGTCCTCGGTGAAGATGTCCCGCTGTACAATGACGTTCAAACGATCGACGCCGTAGGGACTGAGATTCAGATCTTACGCGAGGCCCGGGCGCGGGGCGCAGGGAGTCATTTCGCCTACCGCATGGGCGCCCTTTCCGCGCTGGTGGCCGATGTGATCCTGCCGTTCGGGTTCAGCTTCACAGAGGAAGAGGATGCTCTGCGCGACGAGATTCGCTCCGATCTCGAAGAACGAGTGGGGACCTTCACCTATTCGCCGTTGAGGAGGAGTTTACATTACGTTGATTCACCGCGGCTGTACTTTGAAGCAAAACGCTCGTTCTTCCACGACAACCGCAGGCTCATCCAGGATGAATATACGCGCGGCCGGGGATACAGCGGCTTTCTGACCGGGGCCGGCCCAGTCTACTTCGATCGGGCCGTGCAGGCAGTGGCGGACGTATGGTATACGGTGTTTCGTGAGCAGGACAGCCGCACGGACGTTAAGCCCTCGGCAAGGCAGTTGTCTTTCTACTACATCGACGAGATTGCTTATCTTCTGGACGTGATGGGGAGCATGGAGTATGCCGACCGCGCCTATGGCTTGTTCGAGGAAGTCAATCCCTCGCTCCGAATGGCCTATGTGGAAATCGGCGACCTCTTCTACGCCTTCGGCACGGAGGAGAGCAAGCTGCGAGCGGTCGAGGAATGGAAGATAGCACAGCGGGTGCCTGGTGAGGCGCGCAATCTGGCTTCGCAGCGCCTTGGGGCCCACTTTATAGGTGAAGGCGAGAGGCTGTTCCTCCGATCAGGTGGCCCGGATGGGCTCGAATCAGACCTCCCGGACGCGTTGCGGGCGTTTCAGCAGGCGCTCGAGTTCGACCGGACAAACGATGAGGCCGCGGGCAGCATAACCGAGACCTCGGTCGCAATCAACGTTCGCCGGCAGGACTACGAGCAGGAGCAGGCTTACATCGACAGCGCGATGAAAGTCATCAAGGACGCAGAGCGCAGCCGCTTGGACAAGGACTTCGTCAGTACGATTACTTCGTACAACCAGGCGCTGAATTTGGTCGAGTTAGTTACGCCCAAGTTCAAGAATCTGTACGTTACAGCACAGGATACGTCGAGCGCTATTGCGAAGGACATCAAGAGCGTTATCAGGCAAGTGATAGACTCCGCGAACCTCGCCATCGAGACGGGCGAGGAGCACATGCTCAACGGCAATCACGATGAAGCGATCAGATTCTATGGAACGGTCGAGATGATCGTTGACGTGATACCCGCTGAAGAGGGGAGCATCAACGAGCAGCTCAAGCAGGACTTGGTTGATACCGCGAACGGCCAAATCAGTGAGGCCAAGTTATTGAGGAAGCGGCAGGCCGACGCCCTGGCCGCCAAGGCCCAATCCCAGCCTAAGGACAATTAGGCAGCTGCCTTTTCACGCAGACCGGAAGAGACGCGTATGACCCACACCGGGCCGGCCCCCGGCCTGGGGACATCCCGCATCGGACTCCGGCGTTTCGACGTCTTGTTCATTAGCCTCAGACCCTATGTACACCTTACGCCATGAAGAAGCCGCTGCAGCGTTATTACAGCCTCATGATGGACCATTTCGGCCCTACGGGCTGGTGGCCTGGCGACTCGCCTTTCGAGATCGCTGTCGGCGCGATCTTGACGCAGAACACGGCGTGGGCGAATGTGGAAAAAACGATTGCGATCCTGAAGCGAGAGCGTTTGCTTTCACCAGGGGCGATTCTCGCGTGCCGAAGACCGCGGCTGGAGTCGGTCCTGAGACCCTCGGGTTTCTTTCGCGTGAAGGCGCGCCGTCTCAGGAGTTTTTGCGCCTTCTTGGCCGCCGAATACGGGGGCAGCATGAAGCGGCTCGCGCGCCGGCCGCTGACAGACCTGCGGGAGGAGCTGCTCGGCGTACATGGAATCGGGCCGGAAACCGCGGATGACATCATTCTCTACGCATGTGAGAAGCCTGTATTCGTGGTTGATGCGTACACGCGGCGCATTCTCAGCCGTCATGGACAGGTGGACCCGAAGATCGGCTATGAGGACCTCCGGGCGCTGTTCGAGAAGCATCTCGAAAGAGACGTGGCCTTGTACAAAGACTACCACGGCCTGATTGTGTGGACGGGTAAGAACTACTGCCGGGCGACGCCGAACTGCGAAAAGTGTCCTCTCGCCCCTACGCTTCGGCGTGGGCAGCCCCTGCTCGTCCAGACGCGGGCCAAGTAGGCATACATCGCGTCCCGCGATTTGAAGCCCACCGGAGGGAGGCGATAGACTGGCGCATTGGGCCTTGACGATTCGTGTGTCTCTCTTTCGGGCCCGCAATCCACGGGAGCCGACGAGGGGATTATGGAAGACAATGGGGTCGAGCGGCGCGTCTGGGTCTGGGCCCTCTGCGTTATTACGATACTCGCTGCTGTTCTAAGGCTCTATGGCTTGGCGCGGTACAGCATCTGGTACGACGAAGGGACATCGCTCTTCTCGATACAGTTCGTGGATTGGCAGCTCACCTTCCTGCGTGGCGGAGAGATACGCCTCATCCCGTTGTTTCCACTTGTCTTGTTCTTCTGGCACGGATTCGTCGATCGGATTCCCGGGGTCGTGATGGGTTCGGAGCTGTCCGATTTCCTTCTTCGCTTGCTGCCGTTGTTCTTCGGCGTCTTGGTGGTGCCGCTGACCTTCTTCGCGGGACGCTACCTAACGGGCGACCTGAAAGCGGGTCTATTTGCGGCCCTACTGGTGGCGATATCGCCTTTCCACATCTACTACGCGCAGGAATTGCGGCCGCACACGCTGTATGTCCTGTTGGTGTTGGGGGCGCAGCTCTATAGCTTTCGGGCCTTACAGGAGGACCGCTTCAAGCTCTGGGTATTGGCTGTCGCGCTGGGCGCCTTGTCGTTCTACGCCTATTACTTCTCCGTGTTCTACATGCTCTCAATCAACCTCTACGTCCTGCTCTGTGTGGCCCTCTACCGGGCCAAAATGAAGAGGTGGATTCTGAGTCAAGTGTGCCTTGGCATCGCCCTTGTCCCCGCACTTATCCTCGCGCTCTTTACCTTCGATGTCTATACACGTACCGAAGCGCATTGGGTGCCGTTTCCAACTCTCAGGACAGTAGGGATTACCCTGAAGAATTTCTTCGCGGGATACAGCCCGGAGCCCCTGGTGTACTGGCCGCTCTTCTTGTTGGCCGGGGCCGCGGGCCTGGCGGGAATCGCTAGTCTCCGCTCAAAACCCAGGGTCGTCGTCTTTCTCGTGCTCATGTCGGTGGGGACGCTCCTGATCGAAACGGTATTCTGGAACCTGCAGACCTTCTCCTTCTACACCTACCGCGCGCAGTTGGCCTATTCGCCCACCCTATTCATCCTCGCCGGGGCCGGCGTGTCCTGGATGAAACCCCGCTGGGTCGGGTGGGCCGTCGCTGGACTGATGGTGCTGCTTACCGTCCCCGCGTTGGCGGACCACTATGCCCAGCGCCTCCATGTGTGGCCGCACCGAATCGGCGCCCGGTACAAAGTGGACAACCGCGGCACGGCCGCCCACATCAAAGAGCGAATGCACGAAGGGGACTTCGTCGCCCATGCAACCGTCGTGACCCTCTCGCCCTTCCTCTATCACTACCTAGACGGCGCCCAGTCGTGTATCGGGTTTACCGACGAAGAACGGCAATGGCACTTGAAAGGAATCCCAGACGCGAAGACGTGGGAAAGCATCGGCTTTTTACCACAGCGTGTTGAGGACGTATCGGATGCCGCGAATCGAGTCTGGTACGTCCAGTCGGGCTGGGAACTGGATGACCTCTATCTCGAAGTCTGGGAGTTCCGCGCGTGGTACGATGCGCACGCTGTGCGGGTAGGCAAGACCGTATTCGACGGCGTGACCCTCTTCCTCTATGACATGTCCCCAGCGCTTCTCAATACTACCCGGACCGCCTGGGTCGCCGATTTCGGAACCCACGAGATACCGCTCTATGATTTTTCCAACACGGCCCTGTCCGAAGAGGTCCGGAAGGATTGGCGGGACAGCTTCGACGCGACCTTTCCGCCCGAACCGAGCCTGGATCCCCTTGGGCTTGACGTTTGGGTAAGCGGCCCGGCACAGGAGGGGCCGGGCGGATTCCCGGCGGACGCGTCCGCCCCGTACATCGGCCCAATTCACATCGCGAACCGGAGTGAACTACTCGATCGCAAGATAAGGGTCCGCGCTTACCAAGCGCGGCAGGTCGTAGCGGCGCTCTCCTTCGAGCGCGAGCCCGGATCGAATGTGTGGCGACCCCTGCACACACACCATGGCAAAGTCGCCTACAGGGCACGGCTCAACCAAGAGATCCCGAGCGGCCGCCTAACCAGGACGGTCAACCTCGGGCCCGGCCGATACGATATGTTCGTGCAGATGTATCAGGATGGCTCGCTGCGGAATGACGCGTACGGTGACCTCCGTGTGCATGCCGTTGGGGCCCAGGGCGAGCGGGTCGTGGTTGGTGAGGTGCCCGGGCACGTGGCCGGAGGCGAGACCGAATGGTCATGGGTGTATGTTGGTGAGGTCGAAAGCCACGGGCCGCATGTTGACCTCGAGCTCGTCGCGGAGAATGTCGATGGCTTGCCGTATGCCGAGGTGAACGTCGACCGCCTCATGTTTGTGGATGCAGCTGCTGCGAACGAGACGGGTCCCCTGCCTTTTTGGACGCATGACCTCAAGCTTGAGCCCCTTGAAGAGAAGGTAATTGAGATGGAAGGAAGCCGCTGGGAAGGGCGAAACAGCGCTGTGTACATCGAGTTCTTCGATGAAGAACATCCCATCTTTCGAAATCTGTCGGTTGACGCTGGATTTCAAGCACCAGAACGGTGGTCGCCGTAACGAAGAGGAGACCGGAGTTGGGACAAGTCGAGTGGTCCGCGCCTGTTCGTTGCGCCAACTTTGCGCGCCTGGAGGACGACCTGCGCGCCTTTGAAGAGGCCGGTTGCAGCGAACTGCACTTCGATGTGCGCGACGGCGTCTTCGCGCCGGGCTTCGGATTGGGCCTGGAAGTCCTGGCTGCGACAAGGGCCTCTTCGAAGCTGCCGTGCAGCGTTCATCTGATGGTCGTGCAGCCGGAACGATACGTCGAGGCTTTCGCCGGGGCGGGCTGCGCGAGCCTCACGCTGCACGTCGAAGCCTGTCTTCACGCCCCGCGGACGCTCGATCTGGTTCGCGAACTCGGCATGGCGCCTGGAATTGCTCTCCAGCCGGCCACGCCGCTCACGAAACTGGAGTATCTCTTCCCCCACGTGGACCGTGTTCTGCTCCTGACCCAGGAACCAGGAGGTACACCGCGCAAGACGCCGGGGCCGGCCTTCGAACGAGTAAAGATTCTTCGAGAAAGCCTGGACTACCACGAACGCGGCGTGAAGCTGCAGGTCGAGGGCGGGGCCGGCGCGGAGGACGCCGCGCGACTGATCGAACTGGGCACCGACATCGTCGTGCTGGATGCGCCGGGGCTTTTCGCGGGCGATGACCTCGCAGGCAGTCTCACGGCGTTCATGGAAGACGTCGATGAGGCCCGCAAGGTCACGTAGGGTCCATATGCGGAACATCGAGCTGAAAGCGCGCCTGGCCGATCGCGACCGCGCGGTGCTCTGCTGCAAAAACCTCGGCGCGGCCTTTCAAGGCGACATCCATCAGGTCGACACCTATTTCCGCGTGGACGAGGGCCGGCTCAAGCTGCGCGAGAAGGACCCCGGCGGCAGCGAACTTATATTCTACCGGCGCGAAGACGTCGCGGGAGCGCGGGCGAGCGAATACTATATCGCCCCGGCCGCGCCGGAACTGAAGGCCCTGCTGACCGAAGCCCTCGGCGTCATCGCCGTCGTCGAAAAGATTCGCAGCCTCTGGTTCTGGGAAAACGTCCGGATTCACCTCGACCGCGTCCAGGAACTCGGAGACTTCATCGAGTTCGAAGCCGTGCTCTCCAAAGACCACAACGACGCAGACGGCCATGAAAAGGTGGCACTTCTGCAAGAAACGTTCTCGCTACCGGAGCCTATCCAAGGTTCGTACCTCGACCTGATCCTCGCGATAAAGGGTTAGGAATGAAAAACCGGCCCACGCCGCTGCGGTGCGGGCCGGCACATTGTGGGGTTGAGGCGGGATCAGTCGCGGCCCGTTAGAAGCATCAAGATATACCAGAAGAGCAGCGCGACGGATGCGAAGAGGGCCAGGGACGCCGCGACGTGTTGCCCGATGCGGTATTCGTGCATGACTTTGGACGTGTCGTAGAGGATGTAGCCACAGGCGAAGCCGATCATCAGAACGGTGAAGAGCATGCCCAGGCTGAAGCCGAACACGATGCTGCACACGATGAAGCCGAGCGCAACGAATCCGGCGACGCCGAGGAAGGGCCCAATGAAGGAGAAGTTCTTTCGCGTCAGTACCACGACCGCCGTAAGACCGGTGAATGCGCACAGCGTGACGATGCCGGCGGTCGGGATGACGTCGGCCCCGCCGTAATTCGCCGCAACATACAGCAGCGGCACCAGGATGACCGCCTGTGCGACGACATAGAGTCCGAGGCCCATGTATTGCGTTTGCACCGACGTTGAGCTTTGCGCCCACTTGTTGGCGATGAAGCTGACCACCATGAACGCGCCGAGGGCGAGCAGCCACATGTAGCCACCGCCTCCAAAGAGCGTTTGCGTTAGGCGTTCGGCGATCGGAAGCTGCAGAAGAACAAAATCGATCGCGATGAGGGCCAGCACGGCCCCAAAAAGATGGGCGTACGTTTTGACGATGAACGAAGCGCGCTCGTCGGTCGAGGCGCGGTCCGCCAGCGTATACTCTTGCGGTGCGAAGCTACGTGCGTCGTTACTCATGAATATCTCCCCATTCTGAATCTGCTGACCCGCTTAATTCGACCAGTACATTATTATCCCTCAAAGCGCCGCCGGGTTGCAGCATACCCTCATAACACATGTGGTTACAAGTAGTTACAAAAATATGGCCTGCTCAAAAGAGTCCAGCTTATGTCTACTTCACGCGGCGCGAGGCCGTTCCCCGCGAGGGCGTGTAAGGCTCGATGTCGCCAATGGGGATCGCCTTCGCTGCCTGCGGCGACGGGCCCTCAGTGAGTTTCAGTCCGCTGTAAACGGTAACCGCCGAGCCGTCCGCAACGAAGGCGCTCCGGGGCGGGGAGCTCAAGCACTCGGCGAAACGACCGCCGTGGAGGGTCTCGACGTCGCCGTCGAATTCGGCGCTCTTGGCGGCCCAGATTTTCCATGCCGGGTGCTCGACGCGATACTCCTTCGTGCCGCCGTTTCGCCGGACGGAATAGCCCCAGTAGTGCTCGGCGATATATTCTTCGTGTGAGCCCTGCACCGGCAGCCGCGGCTCTCCCTGCGTCGTGACGGAGATTCTGCCTCGGCCCTCGCGCGTTCGCCATGTATACTCGATGGTCCCGTTGGGCCGCAGGAACCCGCCGGAAGAATCGATGGCGTGCGTCATCGAAGCGCTCCCATAGTCTTCGTTGTAAGCGATGCGCGCCGCGGCGGCAATTGCCCTTCTCGGTACAAATCCCTTCACAACGACGACGCCGCGCCGCCACTCGCTCTGGGCCTTGTGGCGGACGTAGAACCGCAGATTGACCTCTTCGAAGTGGCGATGGAATGGGACCGCTGCGCCGAGGACCCGCGTATTGATGGACAGAAAGCCTACCAAGCTGATGTATGCCTCACCGTTCCAGAGATCGAGCTCTGTCCCACGCGGCGCGAACGGACGAATGAGCTCCGGATCCACCGGGTAATTGAGCATCGCCAGATAACGCCACTCGGCCGTCAGAAAGCTCCTCGTGCGCGTCTGTCCGGCAGTATGTGGGTCCATCGTTGCCCTATAGCGCCTGGACCATCAGGTCTGCGACAAGCTTGGCGAATTTCCCCGGATTGGGCAACTCGCCGCCCTCGGCTAGGAGGGCGTGGCCGTGGAGGAGCTGGGCGTAGCCGGTGATTTCGGGCGCATCGCCGTCCTTGTCGAAGATGGCGCCCAGCTTTTCGAGTACCGGGTGGTCCGGGTTGATCTCGAGGATGCGCTTCTGCGGCGGCATCGCCTGCCCCGTCGCGCTCATCAGCTTCTCCATCTGCGGGCTCAGGTCGTTCGCTTCGCCGACCAGGCAGGCGGCGGAGGTCTTCAGCCGGCTCGAAAGGCGCACCTCCTTCACGTACTCGTCCAAATCCTTCTGCAACCGCTCCAGCAGCGACGCGTAGGCCTCCTGTTTCTCCTGTCGCGCTTCTTCTTCCTTCTTCTGCTCCTCGCCCGAGCCGAGCTCGACTTCGCCCTTGCCCGCCGACTGAAATTTCTTGTCCTCGTACTCGGGCACAGATGAAAGCCACACGTCGTCAACCGGGTCCGTCAGGACCAGCACCTCGTAGCCTTTGTCCGCAAAGGCCTCAAGGTGCGGCGAATTCTCCACGGTCTCGCGCGATTCTCCGGTCATGTAGTAGATGGCCTCTTGGTCCGGCTTCATGCGGTCGATGTAGCCCTGAAGAGAGGTCAGACTTTCGGGATCGCCGGTCGATGCGAAGAGGGACAGATCGAGCAGGGCCTTCTGGTTCTCCTGGTCGCCGTAGATGCCTTCCTTGATCACGCGGCCGAAATCGTCCCAAAAGGTCCTGTACTTCTCTTCTTCCGTACTCTTGAGTTTCTTGAGCGTGTCTAGCACCTTGCTGACGATGCCGTTGCGCATACGCTGCACCTGGCGGTCCTGCTGAAGCAGCTCGCGCGAAACGTTCAGCGACAGGTCCTCGGAGTCGACGACGCCGCGAAGAAAGCGCAGGTATTCAGGCACAAGGTCCTTACAATCGTCCATGATATACACGCGCTTGACGTAGAGATGCAGCCCGAACTGGCCGTCCCGGAAGAAGAGATCGAAGGGCGCCTTGGAGGGGATATAGAGCAGGAGACGGTATTCGAGCGTGCCTTCGATCTTGGCGCGGATGGTCTCGACCGGGTCGTTCCAGTCGTGCGAAATGTGCTTGTAGAACTCGTTGAGCTCTTCTTCCGTGGTTTCGTCCTTCTCTTTGAGCCAGATGGCCTTCATCGAGTTGAGCGTTTCCAGGTTTCGCACCGTTTTCGGCTCGGCGCCTTCAACGGGCTTGCCTTCCTCGTCCCGCTCGATTTCTTCGCGCGCGATTTCCATCTGGATGGGATGGGCCACAAAATCCGAGTACTTCTTGACGATTTCCCGGATTACCCATTCTTCCGCGTAGTCTTTAAGGCTATCCTCCTCGTCAGTGGGCTTAAGGTGCAGCGTTATCGACGTGCCTGCCTCGTCCTTGTCGACGGTCTCGAGGGTGTAGGTCCCCTCCCCGGCCGACTCCCACTTCGTGGCCGCGTCCTCGCCCGCGCGCCGCGTGATCAAGGTGATCTTGTCCGCCGCCATAAACGAAGAATAGAACCCGACGCCAAACTGGCCGATGAGCTCGGGCGAGACGGCCTCCTTGCTCTCCTTCATTCGTTCGAGGAACTCCTTCGTGCCCGACTTCGCGATCGTCCCGATCAGATCGATGACCTCGGCCCGGTCCATTCCGATTCCGTTGTCGTGGACTTTGAGCGTCCGGCCTGCGGAGTCGGGTTCGATGAGAATCCGAAGCTCGGTGTCTTCGTCAAGAAGGTCGGGCTTCTGCAGCGCCTCGAAGCGGCGCCGGTCGATAGCGTCCGATGCGTTCGAGATCAGCTCCCGCAGGAAGATGTCCTTGTTCGAATAGACGGAGTGGATCATCAGATCCAGAAGCTGCCGCGCTTCGGTCTGAAATTCATGGGTCTCAGCGGTCGTGCTCATAAAAGGGTGCTCCTACAGCGATTTAGACTCCTGGCGGCTCTGGCGCTGGCCATTTTGGCCAACGTCGCGCCGGGATGAAGGGAGATTATACTAGATGAGTGCCGTCGTCGTCACGGTCTTGCCGGATTGGCAAATACCGTCGCGAGTAGAGCATTCTGACACCATGCGGACCCATATCCGCACCGTCAGAAGCTCTTTCGGCCTGGGGTGGGTAAGCGTGCTTGCTTAAAGGCGTCTTCGGCCGGCCTGCCCGCAGGAAGGAGTCGACCCGAGCTGAACGGGCGAAACTGGAACGACGGATCGAATTGTGACACACTTCATCGAAGAGGCTGGATTCTATCGGTATGAACCAAGAACTCCATGGTGGCCAGGAAACGCCGGGGGGCAGCGCCGGATTCGACGAGATCGACGCCGATGCGGTCTGCGAGCAGTGCGGTACCGTAAATGACGAAGGTGCGCTGCTCTGCAAGGTGTGTGGTCAGAATCTTCGCGATCAGAGAGCGCACCGGCTCGCGGCGGCGCAAGGCCCCGAGATGTTCGAGGAGCGGGTCAGCCGGATCCGTCTTTTTACCGGCCTGCTGTCGGTACTGGGTATACTGCTGGTCGTTTATACGGTGCTGAATATCTCGAACATAGAGGCGCGCGTGGTAACCTGGCTGAGTGCGGATGCAGCTAGCCAGGAAGGCGGGCTTTGGTCGGGACAGAACAGCCAGATCTACGATGAGTTGCAGGATGCCCTGGATGAGTACCCCACCTCGCGGACAAGCATGGCAAAGGCACTGGAAAACCAGCTGGACGATCGGTCGTACAACGGCCGCTATGTGTTGATGTGGCCGGGACGGTTGGACGTAAGCCGGATCATAGGGGAAGCGAACCTGAGCCGGCGCGGCGAGCGAGTCTATTTTGTGGTGAACCTGCGCAATCAGTCCGCCGAAATTCGGGGATACGCCACGTTGGAACAGGCAAGCGAGGGAGATGAGTTGCGCGCGATCGCCCGGAATACGGTCGGCATTGTGATTGACGGTATTGAGTATTCGGGCTTCGGATTCGCGAACCGGATCCTTGCAGGCGGTCACCGAATTATAGCTGCGATCGATAACCAGAGCGGCGAAACCAACCACGAAGTTCTCGCTTATCGCGTTCGATAGGGTGCAGTGCGATACGTGCGCTCTGTCGTGTGCTCCTGTGCTAAACCTTCTTTCGCGCAACCTGGAGGAGCATGCCCCGGTGGGCGTGGCGGGCGAACGTAGAGTGCGATTGGTCGTGTGTCTACGCCAGCCATGGCGATAGCCTTGATGGGGAGGTTCTGTAAGTAAAATGTCGGGTTTCTTTGGGAAACTGCGAGATCGGCTCAGCAAGACGAGAAGTGGCCTGGTTGCTGGTGTAAGGGGCGTCTTCCTGGGGCATACGCGTATCGAGGAAGAGGTCTTTGAGGAACTCGAAGAGATACTGATTCAGGCCGACCTGGGCGTAGAGACGACGATGGAGCTCGTGGAACACCTTCGCGAGGAGACGCGGGTACGAAAGCTCTCGGATCCGAATGATCTGATGGAGATCCTTAAGGCAGAGCTTGAGGGGATCTTGTCCGGCGCCGACCCTTCGATCCATTGGGACGCCCCGGGAGGCCCCCATGTGACCCTTATTGCGGGCGTGAACGGATCGGGTAAGACGACGACTATCGGAAAGCTGGCGGCGCGGCTCCGAGACGAAGGCAGATCCGTCATGCTCGGTGCCGCGGACACGTTTCGCGCGGCGGCCGTTGAGCAGCTTACGGCATGGAGCGAACGGGTGGGCGTGCCCATCATCAAGCATCAGGAGGGGGCCGACCCGGCCGCGGTGGCGCACGATGCCGTGGGCGCGGCCGTATCGCGCGGGGTGGACTGCTTGATTATCGACACGGCCGGACGTCTGCATACCAAGGTGAATCTGATGGAGGAAATACAGAAGATCCGGCGCGTTATCGCCAAGCAGATCCCCGAGGCGCCGCATGAGGTATTGCTGGTGCTGGATGCGACGACGGGCCAGAACGGCTTGCAGCAGGCGATACGGTTTACGGAGACCTTGTCAGTGACGGGTATCGTGCTGACCAAACTGGACGGGACGGCAAAAGGAGGCATCGCTGTCGCCATTCAGAAACAGCTCGGTATTCCCAT
>SDBV01008743.1_pt1 | contig 13607 bp, 13 predicted proteins | sample 2277081 | NCBI WGS metagenome assembly SDBV01 (sample SAMN10402039, study PRJNA504765) | marine sediment metagenome | isolation source: marine sediment core GS10_PC15, 223 cmbsf | place: Arctic Ocean: Southern Knipovich Ridge | collected 2010 | reverse complement strand
AGCCATTGTATCCTCCAGGTATGATGTTCATTATTCTTGATTAAATTAGAAGTCCAAGATAACACAAAATTATACGACTTTTAGAGCATATAATACCAACAATTTAATTCTGTTATTTAATTATTGATTGATATAATAAATAATCGATTTCATAGGTGGTGACACCACCTATATCCTTGTCAGAAAAATCGAAACTCATTAACATGAACCCTGTGACTAATAGCAGTATGCACTTTTTCATATTGACTGCTCCTTGCTATAGATCTGTACTATATTGAAACATAAATGATAGATAATGTAAAAATAATTTCAAGACCGGTCTAATGTTAACAGATAAACTGTGAGTCGGCAACATTTAAACCGGAGAATATTGGCCGGGTTTGGCTTTTAAAAAGTAAAAGTAGTATCAAAGGAGAAATATTCTTCAATATCATCGTTTGACGCAGGGTAGGCATCCCCTGGTTCAAACCGGCCGTACTGAAAAGTGACAGCAAAGTCAGAGAAGATTTCCCACGTGAAACTTATATCTAATTCGCTCCCTATGTCACTGTCGTTTTCAGTAGCGTCTGCGTCTGAAATGGAACCTTTCTCCGTATCCTTGAAGTAGCGGTAGTAATCAACCCCAAAGCTGAAATTCTCGAAGGCATCGAACTTTTCAAGCGGCTTGAGCAGTACGCTCGCTTTTACAAAATGCAGGTTGGATAACCTCGGCGCAAGGGCATACCCTGCCGGCAGGTAACCGAAATAAAGGAAATTGTTGTCATCTCCCCTGAGATTGCCGTTCTGGGTGTCGGTGACATTGGCCCTGTCTGAATCTCCTGAGCCAAAGGCGTATTCAGCTGAAAAGTTAGGCTGGCTGTATAGATTCAGGTCGTATGTAATACCTACATCTGCTGCCCAGGCATCCAGGTCCTTTTTTTCACCCGTTGTATATATACGGGTTTCACCGGTTGCCCTTATTACCTCCGCCCAGTAATGCATATTGGCAATTACCTTTCCCTGAAGCCCGAGTCCGGCATATTCAGAGTCAAATGTATACCGGTGGAGAGGGTCCGGCGGGCTGGCGTCACTGTCATCACGCTGTACTAAATAATATAAATATACGCCCTGGTCCGAGATACCGAGGTAAGTCGCCTCTACCGCATAGAATGTCCGTTCACTTTTTTTGGTGAACCCCGGGACGCTGGTATCTATATTGTCCTCATGGGGGAGGGTGTGGGAAATAAAAGATTTTATGTTCCAGTTTGTGGTTGCAAGAAGGAGTTCTATGCCGTCGTTTACATTACTGTAGGCAAGGCCCTGTCCCACACTGTAATAACGCCTCCCGATCTCCATCCAGACCGGGCGGATGTCCAGCACCAGGTAGGCGTAATCAATGTGGGGCCCGTCATTGTCATGCGCGTCATTTTCATCTTTTGGAAACCTTTCGATATAGAGATTTTTCAGTCTTATATAAAAGGAATGTTCGTTCGGATAGGATGCACCGGCAGGCGGCCTTAAAGCACCCCTTACCCAGAACCTGGTGTCAATTGAATGCGTATTGTCCAGGGCGTCCCCGGATGAGGAATCGTTGTCATCGTCGTTGTAATCGTCGTACCGGTAATTGACCCACCCCTCGTACTCCAGGGTAAACCGGCCTTCTCCCTTAAGTATCTTTAATTCCGTTGCCTGCAGCTTCCTTGTTTTTTCCTGGTTGATCCTTCTCTGCTGTTCAGACATCGCCGCTGCTTTTTGCGGCATGAAAGATACGATAAGGACAACAATGATCAATGCATATATAAGTTTCATTTTGTTGTCTCTTCCTTTTTTGGAAGGTTCTTTTCTGATATGAACTCAGCTGCCCGCATGGTAGTTGAGACCAGCTCCTCACCGGTCAGAATATCATCTGTGTTTCCCGAAGCCAGTATCCCCTGATAAACCAGTTCTTTAAGGGCATACCGCTCGCTTACGCCAAACAGGCTCAGCGAAATTCCTCCTTTTACATCCAGGGCCTTGTAAAGCATATAAGCAAAAAGCCCTTTTCTGAGCGGCTCCCTGGGTCTGAAATCGGCTTCGAACTTTTTGGGCAGAAAGTTTTTTTCTTTAAGGAATATAATTTGTGAATTCATGTCAATATACTGGTTCTCGACTCCCATAAGGAGTACAAATATTTTGCTGGCATCGTAGCGGAAAGAGATTTTTCTCGTCATCAGTTCGGCAAAATATATCCTGTCGACAAAAGAAAGCGGCAGGGTTTCTTCCTTCTTCTCTCCTCTTGGTTGAGTTTCGCCTGGATGAGTTTCGCTCGGACGCAGCTGGTCTCTTTTTTCTTCTTCTATCCTTCTTTTCTCTTCCGCTGTCTCTGCCATTAACACGGCAGGGGAAAGACTAATAGAGAAGAGGAGCAATATGATAAATATTTTATTCATATGGTTTATATCTGAATATCATATAAATGGGAATTAATCAAGAGAAAATATAACAGCAGTCAATTAAGAATCAAGGCGCCCAATTATTAAATGAAAATGAACTGACATATTTTGTAACCCGGTGTGTAAATGAGTTCATATGATAATGTCCTGAATTCAAAAGATATATCCAGTGTCAAAGAAAAGTTATGTAAGCAGTTCCATATATTTATAATTGGTGATATGAATTACAGGGATCTGTAAATCGATGTGTTGGTGGAACATTTGGGTGCTGCGATTGTTGTTTTTTTTGATTTGATTGCTGGCATCAGTTTTGCAACTTACATTTTCCAGAATGCAGATTGAAAGAAAAGGTGAAAGATTGAAACATAAAACTAAACAGAGAGGGAGGGAAAGTAAAATGAAAACTTTATTAAAAATCCTTACGTGTACGATGATCATTATGTTTGTCATGAGTATTTCCGTTGATCTGACGAGTGCTGCAAATAATGGAAATAACGGAAACGGTAATAATGGTAACAATGGTAATTCACAGGCAGCATTGAGTAAACACAAAGCTGAGAAAAATAAAAATCAGGCCAATGCAAGGGCAAACCAGCCGGCAAAGGCAGGCAAAAGTAAAGGTTCGGAACAATCCGGGGTAAAGGGTGATAAACTGGGCAAGCTGACAGATAATAACAGGGGTAGAAAAGCAGATCACGGAATTGGAAAAGACAATAAAGGAAAGGGTGAAGATTTCTTTGCAGCACTGGGCAGGGCAAGATGGATGCACAATCCCCATGATGAAAGAGGTCAGGGAAACATGGGCCAGCCGAAAATGCGTGACCCTTATGGCCATGATAAAGAGAGCGGCCGGGAAAAATCAGATAGAGCGCGCCCAATGAAAGATAGAGATGGAACAGAAGATACAGCTGGAACGGAAGAGCCTGTAATAACAGAAGAGCCAGTAATAACGGATGAGATCCTTTCAAGTCTGGAAGGGCTCAATATTGATTTCTCTATACTGGGAGAGTATCAAAGTGAAAGCCTCACGGTTACATTTGAAAGTATTGCTGCACAATATGAGGCAAACTGGGACACCATGACCATGTCCAGCTACTATACTTATGAAGAGTGGCATGACATATTGTATAAACATTTCTTCCCTGATTCCGATGCAACGGGCCTCCTGGTCAACCACAGGGACTCAATAGACTATAACCTGTCTGTGGGAGACCTGAGCAGTGATTCATTGGTGGTAACGACTACGATGACATCAGCACAGGACTATGATTCGCTTCACTATATCTATGATTATGAGACCGGGACCTGGACAACAGAGGTGGTCAGTTATACCAGTGGAGATGTCATATTTGAACAGTCACAGGATGTGACCGTGGATTTGGACAGCAATACACTCACATACAGCCAGCAGCTTCCTGATGACATTATGGGAACAGAGCAGAATTCTGCATTCTATGTAGAGCTGGAAGTCACTGTTACTGATACTAATACCGGGGAGACATATACACAGACCTATGACAATGCGCTCTATCTATACAGGTGTCCTTATGGTAAGGTCTCTAATAAAATGACGGGTCTGCCGATAGCCGGGGCCAAGATAACTGTCCATTTTGAAGACGGCTCATTAGTGACTCTGGACAGGGCCTCAAACCCGACAGCCTCTAACCCGCAGTTTACGGATGCTACGGGACGTTACGGTGCCAAGCTCAGGACCAACAAGAAATATTACATCACAGCTGAGGCCGATGGATATGAACCGTACAAGAGTGAAGTATTCACCGAGAAGTGGCATGTGCTCAGGGAAGACGTTGCCCTGAAGCCGGTTGAAGAAGCCAAGGCGGATTTAGAAAGTAAATAGATTATGTACCGATTGCAGGGGCAGTCACAAGACCTGCCCCTGCACACTTGACGATCCTTTCCCTTTAGAACTATCCACAATATAAAAGAACGGCGCCCTTTGAACTGCTGTCAGCGCCTGCGCCGGTCAATACTCTGGTTCCCATGAGTGCAGCACCGGCGCCGAATTCATCAGTGCCGTCCGGAGATGTCCTGTCAATACGCACGCTTTGGTCCCAGCTGTCAGTTCCGCTGTTGTATTTGAAGACATAAAGCGAACCGGCATCCGTTACTGCTCCGACATCGTGATAAGGCGCTGATACAACGATAATGTTATCCTTAATGATGACAGCTGCTCCAAATGTGTCGCCATTAGCGCCGTCGTCCGGGGTCAGGGTCTGCAGGAGCGACCATGTTGCGCCGGAGCGCCTGAATATATAGGCTTTGCCTGTGCCCGGAGCCCCTGACCCGTCATAAGCACCGACCACTACAATGTCACCTTCAATACTGACGCTTGAGCCGAACTTGTCCAGCGCGAACCGCGTGCCCCCGCCATTTGTAAGAACAGTATGCAGCTCAGCCTGCTGCGACCAGGTCCCGACAGTATTAAAAAAGACATAAGCCTGGCCTATCTCGTCAGGATGGGCCGCACTGGGCAGGGTCCCGATAACGGCAGTGTTGCTCTCCAAAGCAACGCTGTAACCGAAATAATCACCTATTGTCTGATCGGGATTGAATATTATGGTTTCATCCCAGCTGTCCGTACCGGAGTTGTAATCGTATATATAGGCGCGGCCGGACCAGAAGTTGGAACCGGCCCCGGCAATGTTTTTGCCATATGCGCTTATGAGAAGCCGTTCGCCGTCGACTGATGCAGCTGAACCGAAATAGGACTCAGTAACATTGTCCGAATTTGTCAGCTTATGGGTTTGGCTCCATGTATCCGTACCGCTGTCGTAACGGAAGACGTAAGCTGCGCCATTGAGTGACGCTCCTCCGGACTGCTCTGCGCCGATCACAGCTATATCATCGTCAATTGCGACTGCCATTCCAAAAATATCAGAGGCGGTGCTGACGGACGGAAGAAGCTGCTGCTTTTGCGTCCAGGTCAGGTCGCTAAATTCATAGATATAAGCTGAACCGGCATCTGTAAGAGCGCCGATATCGTCTTCGTGGGCGCCTGCCAAAAGCCGGGTTCCGCTGACCGCAATTGATCCTCGTGTCCAGTCTCCTGCAAACCGGTCACTGGCTTCACCGTCGCTTGATGTGATGATAATTTCATAACGGTCGCTTGATGTGATGATAGCATCAAACGGGCTCGGGCAGACGCCGGCACTCTCGTTCTTACCACAGGAGATAACCATGAGACATACAATTAAGATAATATTGAATAAGTGTATTATAGTCATGTCACTTTTAATGAATTCAGGGTCAGATGAGAACCTTTTTCTCATCACAATCCTTAAAACATTACTTTTATCTTTATTTATTCGGGATTTATTAAGAACAACTTTATTCCCGGCAAAAACGCAGTCACCCTGCGTTGAGACAACAATGTTCTAAAAAAGTGTGTAAACATATTGCATTATCCTATCGCAGCAGGCCTCAACTGCCGGATTTAGGTTTAACTGTGATAATATAAAATTTATCTTATAAGATAAAGGAACCATGGATACCGGCAAGATTACAGACAATAAATCAGATCCAGATCAGAAAGTCAGTTTCTATGACATTGTTACGTGTTCAGTAGAAATGTTGAATTTAATCTCTATTGTGAAGAGGGTATCAAAATCTGATGCAGCTATTTTACTGCTCGGCGAGAGCGGTACGGGCAAGCAGCTGATTGCCAGTGCTATACATAAAGAAAGCGCAAGGAGAGATAAACCATTCATTGAAATAAACTGCGCGAGTATGCAGGATACACTTCTGGAATCAGAGCTCTTCGGGCATGAGAAGGGAGCTTATACTGATGCCGTCAGCATGAAAAAAGGAAAGTTTGAACTGGTAGACGGAGGGACATTATTTTTAGATGAAATTGGAGATTTGAGCCCCGTTGCCCAGGCTAAAACATTAAAGGCCGTTGAAGAGAAAAAATTCGAGCGCGTTGGAGGTGAAAGCTCAATATCAGTTGATTTCAGAATTATTGCCGCCACTAACAGAGACCTGGCCAGGGATGTAGAAGATGAAAGATTTAGAAATGATTTATATTACCGCCTGAATGAAATTTGCCTGAATATCCCGCCGCTTCGTGAGCGGAAGGAGGACATTCCTCTGTTAGCCGAACATTTTATTGAAGAGTTCAACAGGCAATTTGAGAGAAACATAAAGGGAATATCTAATATTGCCCTGACTTATTTGATGAAACATGACTGGCCGGGAAACGTAAGGGAGTTGAGGAGCTTAATAAAAAGCAGTGTGCTGCTGGCCAGGCAGGAGACGATATGGCTGGAAGATATGTCCGTAAAGATCGAACTGAACAACAGGGAAGTCCATCAGCATTCAGAAGAACATTTTTCATTGAAATCCGCTGAAAAGCAGCATGTCCTTAAAGTATTGAATTATACAAGGTGGAATAAGAATGAGGCAGTACGTCTTTTAAAGATATCCCGCCCTACGCTGGATAAGAAAATAAAGGGATACAACCTTAAGGCGGAAACTAAGGGCTGAATCATGGTATCTGATACTGAAAATTTGTGATCCAGAGAATAAAAGATCTTTCCCGTATAACTTTACATTTCAAATGCATTAAAGATTTTTAAAATACAATTAAAGTTTCTTTACATCTGAATCTGTTATTTTTCAATGAGTTATAAATTCTACAAAATAAAATGTAAAGTTTCTTTCATTTCATCTCCGCTTCAATAATAAATCTGTTCTGAACAGAATCCTAACATGTTGAAATTATGGAACAATTTGAGATTTAGATGTTTTTGAATTACTGGCATGCGTTTTGCATTTATATATGCAGGATAGGAGGAAGACAGACAAATGAAAAGTATAATAAAAATTTTCACAATCATAATAATCGTAATATTTGCTGTGAGTTTGTCGGTTGACCTAACGTTTGCTGCACCCAAAGGGAATAATGGACAAGGGAATGGTAATCAGGGCCAGGGTAATGGTAATAACGGCAATAACGGCAATAACAGCAATGGAAATGCCGTTGCAAAGGCAGCAGGGAATAATTCCAGGGAGAACTTAAATCAACGGGGAATAAAGCAGGCCAAAGTAAGAGCAAATCGTCCGGCAAAAGAAGGGACCGGGTTAAAGGATGATAAACTGGCCAAATTGACAGAGAAGGGCAGGGGGAGAAACGCCGGTCATATTAAAGCAAAAGGAAACAAGGGGAAGGGTAAAGGCCTTTTGGGAGCGCTGAGCAGGGCAAGATGGTCATATAATCCGAAAGATGAGAGAGGCCAGGGTAATATGGGGGTACCCAGGATGAATGCTCCTTATGGACATGATAAAGACAGCGGCCGTGAAAAATCAGAAAGAGGACGGCCAATCAAAGAATCAGACGCAACCCAGTCAAGTCTTGAAGGATCGGTAAGTATTGATTTCGCTTCACTTGGAGAGTATCAGGATGATGTTCTTATGCAAGCTTTTTTAAATACAATGGATTATTATGCAGCTAACTGGGACAGCCTTTCTCTTTCTAACTACTATACTTATGAGGAGTATTATAATATATTGTATAAACATTTCTACCCTGATTCCGATGCAACGGGCCTACTGGTAAACCACAGGGATTCAATAGACTATGACCTGTCTATTGGCGACTATGACAGTGATTCATTGACAGTAACAACTACGCTTACATCATCACAGGACTATGATTCGCTTATCTACAGCTATGATGCTGAGACCGGGACCTGGGTAACGGAGACGATCACTTATAGCAGTGGAGATGTGATATTTGAAGAGACACAGGATGTGACCCTTGATGCGGAAAATAATTTGCTTGACTACAGCCAGGACCTTCCGGGAGACATAATGGGAACAGAGCAGAATTCTGCATTCTATGTAGAGCTGGAAGTCACTGTTACTGATACTAATACCGGGGAGACTTACACCCAGACCTATGACAGTGCGCTATATCTTTACAGGTGTCCATACGGCAAGGTCTCTAATAAAATGACAGGTATGCCGATAGCCGGGGCCAAGATAACCGTCCATTTTGAAGACGGCTCATTAGTGACTCTGGACAGGGCCTCAAACCCGACTGCCTCAAATCCTCAGTATACGGACGCTACCGGACGTTACGGCGCCAAGCTCAGGACCAATAAGAAATATTATGTCACAGCTGAGGCCGAAGGTTATAAAACATACAAGAGTGAAGTATTCACCGAGAAGTGGCATGTGCTCAGGGAAGACGTTGCCCTGGAGCCGGTTGAAGAAGCCAGGGTGGAATTTAGAAAGTAAATAGATTATATTCCTGTTGCAGGGGCAGGCGCAAGGCCTGCCCCTACGACATCTTCTTGCATAACTCCGCAACACGTACTCCGACTTTAAACCCTTCGTCTTCCGCTTTTTCATCCGGAGCACCAAGGCATGCTACGCCATAATGCCCTGTGGCGCTCATCGGGTCACCGACAATTATCATTCCGTAAATGAGCATACACTGCAGAATAGAGAAGATAGTCGTCTCCTTACCTCCTGTGTGGTGGCCTCCTGTCGCAAAAGCGGCTCCGACTTTATTTTCCATTTTTTTCCTTGTCCCGACAAAGTCATCAAAGACCCTCTTGAGGTCAGCAGCCATTACACCGAAATATACAGGGGAGCCGGCAACTACCCCTCCTGAATTAAGGAAGTCATCTTTTGTTACTTCCTCTGTATTTTTGAGCACAGCCTTTACACCTGTTGATTCAACACCTCCCGCGACTATCTCGGCGAGTTTCTTTGTATTACCGCCTTTTGAATAATAAAGAACCAGGACCTGCATGATTATCCTCCTTATATAAATGAATTTAGAGTAGATTATAACAGATTAAAGACGAATGACGAATGTCGAAGTTAAAAAACACTTCGTAATTCGATATTCGACATTCGATATTCTCTTTTTTTTGTCGCGGATGTATATTGACAGAATGATGGGGCAGATTCTCTCTAATGTGAAAAACCTGATTCCATTACGTATGAAAGGTTGAAACGGTTTCAGCCTTCGTAGACTTCGCCGATAATATCGCTTACATCTTCATCATCCATCCTGGACCTGGTATTTGCCATAGTGTAAGCGATTGCTTCCAGCCTCTCTTTTATGGAAAGTATTTTCCATAGTGAGGAACCGCTGATTATGTCGAGCGTTTCTTTTGCTGTCATGGTGTCTCCTTCCGTGGATTAACCATTTAATCCTCCTGATATTCTTATCGGCATTTCAGGAGAAAACTTCAGAAAATTATGCCCGGCATCCTCGGGACGGCCCTATTTATTTATCTTCTCCAGTGCATCTGCCAGTTCATCCTCGCAATAGGAATATGCCAGATTTGCACTGATAACAAAGGGCATCCCCTGAATAGACTTCATACTCTCCATCTGTTCCTGTATGCTGTCGCCTTCTATGGTTACGACTATCTTTCCCTCAGCGTTAGAGAAATGGACTTCACATAAGTCGATCTCGTTTATACTGCTTATAACACTCTCCATATTCTCCGGAAGAGTCTTGACTACTATGCTTGATACATTCATTCAGCTTCCTCCTTATTCTGCCTCAACGCCTTCATTTAAGATGTTCAGCAGGTTTGACCTGTAACGTCCCCTTTCATCCCTGAATTCGCCTTTGAAAATATTTTCTACTGCGGGGGTAAGGATATTCTGTACAACATGGCACTGCAGGCAGTTGAATCTGCTGCCGTCGAGCTTGCCTTTCAGGTACTCCCTCTCCTTGGTGTCAAGGTCTATAAGATGGGAAAACGGGACCGGGGTTGCACCGCTGAATACCGCTTCTTCAGGCATATGGCAGCCCATGCATATGTTCTCTCTTTCCAGGGGCAGCATGCCTGAAATGTCGTGCGCGATTAAAGGCGGACTGTTTTCAAATGACCTCTCGAACTTGGTGCTCTCACCCGGCTCTTTCTTTGTCGTTTCACCCTGGACAGGTACTGTTGAGCTTTCATTATAAAGGGTCTCATGCCTGAGGCCGAGCTCTTCCTCTGAAAAGGTTTTTGTCCCGGTCTGCGTCTGAGCGCAGGAAATTAATACCCCTAAAGAAACTGTTGCCACCAGTACTGTCAAAAGCCATTTTATTCTGTTGCTCTCCATAATTAATTCCTCCTTATTATATTTATTCTTTAATAGTTAATCGTTCCCTTATTGTAACTACTCAGGTCTCCCCCTTTGGCAAAGGGGGATTAAGGGGGATTTTTTAAATAATATATTCATTAATAAAATCTCCCCTAACCCCTCTTTGCTAAAGAGGGGAATAAAGCTGAGTAGTTCATATTTTATATTAAGCTGCATGACGCTTATTCTTTTTTAAGTATATATTGCTGAAATATAGAGAGTTATCATCGCATTCTTCTATACATCTTCCGCAATTTGTGCATTCTCCGGAAAGTACGGCGCCGCTCTGTTTTCCCACAATATGCAATACCTGTTTTTCCGGGCATATTTCAAAACATTTCATACATGAAGTGCATTTGTCTTTGTCATGGCCGATTCTCAGGAAGCCGAAGCGGCCTATCAGGGAGTAGAAACCGCCAAGGGGGCATACATGTCCGCAGAACCCGTTTTTGACTGCAAACAGGTCGAATAAGAATACGATTAGCACAAATGCCCATCCAAAACCGAATCCATAAATTACCCCTCTGTTTAAAGCCCCGATCGGACTAATCCACTCAAAAGCCGTAACACCGAGAACAGCTGACAGCACTACTGATAACGCTATTACCCAGTACCTTACTCCTCTTTTGATGTCCCAGGACTTCCATGTATCATCCAGATTAAAAAAAGTCCTTATCTTGCCGGCCAGGTCGGTTATCATGTTCACGGGACATACCCAGCCGCAAAATACTCTCCCGCCGAGCAGCGCATAGAAAACCAGGATAATGAGGGCCCCGATAAGTACATCAGCTGCAATTGACGCACCTGCCGAAAAACTCTGCAGAGCCATAAAAGGATCGGATAAAGGGACTGCATCAAGTACCCTTGCCGAACTCAGATTTCCCCTCAGAAGGTTCCAGCCGTAGGCATTTCCGGCAAAGAAGATGAACAGGATCCCTGTCTGCAAAAGCCTGCGCGGTATCTGGTATTTATATTTTCTCATATTTATATTATTTGTAGGGGCGAACGGCCGTTCGCCCCTACGGTTATCAAAAATCCTCCTCATTTAAATAATCAAGAGGGCTCTTGTCGCTCCTGGGTGTCTCTGTTGTAACTTCTTCCGAAACATCCTTCAAGCGTTCTTCATCCCGTTTGTCCCAGCCCTTTATATACCTTTCGCTGGATTCTCCCATGGCAATTTCCAGGGGCAATACAAAAATTGATGCCTTTTTGGTGACACATGCTTTTTCACAGAGTCCGCACCCGGTGCAGGCTTCGTTGTGAACAACAGGCGCCAGCATTGCATGCTTGCCGGTCCTTTCATTTCTCGTGTAGTCAACAGTAATCGCTTTGTCTATCAAAGGGCAGGCCCGGTAGCAGGCATCACACTGGATGCCCGAATATGCAATGCAGGTTTCCCTGTCTATCACTGCGAGCCCCATTTTTGACAGATTGATATTAAGCTTAAGATTTCCGTTTTCGTCCTTTTCACTGACGAGGGATTTATCGAGCGACCCCGACGGACATGCCGGCACACAGGGGATGTCCTTGCACATGTAGCATGGATTTGTTCTTGGTGTATAGAAAGGTGTTCCGACCGGTTTGCTGTCTCCCGGTTTTGCGAGTTCCAATGCATCATAGGGACATGCCTCGACACACATCCCGCACTTTGTGCATGAAGCAAGAAACTCTTTCTCGGGTATGGCCCCCGGCGGCCTCAATATCAGCGGAGCAGACTTCCCTTCTTGAATGAAGGCACTCCAAGCCAACCCGCCAGTAGCCGCCAATCCCAAACTCTTAATCCCTTTAAGCAAAAACTCTCTACGTTCCGGCATTCTTACCTCGTTTTTATCTTTTGTTTGTTTACCTTCGTCATTCGTCATTCGTCATTCGTCATTCGTTATTCGTTATTCGTTATTCGTCAATCGTCTTTATCTTTTGTCTTTCATAATTCGTAATTCGTAATTTGTAATTCGTCGTTGAATTTACGCTTTATAAACCTTCACCGCGCATTTCTTGAAATCAGTCTCCTTTGACATAGGACAGGTCGCGTCAAGGGTTACCTTATTGATTAATACGCGTTCGTCAAACCAGGGTACGAAGATCATCCCTCTCGGGGTCTGATTTCTACCTCTTGTATCGACCCTTGCCTTGACTTTCCCTCGTCTCGATTCTATCCATATGAGCTGGCCTTCCTTGAAACCGTTGGCTTGTGCATCTTTAGCGTTCATGGAACATAATGCCTGCGGGGCAGCCCGGTACAGTTCCGGTACACGCATGGTCATTGTTCCTGTGTGCCAGTGCTCCAGGATCCTGCCTGTACAGAGCCACAATGGATATTCACTGCTGGGGACCTCTGCAGGTTCAGCATAATGTCTCAGGAATATCTTTGCCTTGTTCGGGAGCTTGAGCTTACCCAGTTCTTTCTTCGGCCCCTTGAGGTCGCCCTGGCCGATGACTTTCAGCGCCTTACCGTAAAAGGCAAACTTGCCGTTACCGGCCTTTCTGGCATAAGGATCATAATCTGCATTGAATCTCCATTCTGTTTCCTTCCCATCCACTACAGGCCACTTCAGGCCCCTGACTTTATGATACGTGTCAAAATCAGCAAGGTCATGTCCGTTGCCGATACCGAACTTCCTGTATTCTTCCCAGAGGTATTTCTGGATGAAGAAGCCGTATCCCCTGAAGCCTTCAACGTCCCTCTTGTCTCCGGCAGCTTCAGAGTTCATAAACCCGTTTCCAACAGGGTCAGGCCAGCTATATGATTTTGCATCTTCATTGGCATACAGAACGTCAAATAATGTGTCTGTGTCTTTGTATCCCATTGCCCGGGCCTTGGCCATTACATCGGGGAGTGTTACCTTGTCATTGATCTTATGGGCCTTCCAGACTTCAGCGAGAGTAAACCTCTTTGAGAACTCCACGGTCTGCCACGTATCGGACATTGAATTCCCGACTGGTGTGACCTGCTGTCTCCAGTGCTGGGTCCTGCGTTCGGCATTTCCGTATGCGCCCCATTTTTCGAATATCATCGCCGTAGGCAGGATAAGGTCCGCCACCTTTGCGGAGATACCGGGATACACCTCGGACACCACAATG
>SDBV01008742.1_pt1 | contig 13607 bp, 11 predicted proteins | sample 2277081 | NCBI WGS metagenome assembly SDBV01 (sample SAMN10402039, study PRJNA504765) | marine sediment metagenome | isolation source: marine sediment core GS10_PC15, 223 cmbsf | place: Arctic Ocean: Southern Knipovich Ridge | collected 2010 | reverse complement strand
CCACCAGCACTTCGACGATCGCGAGGCGTTCATCCGGCGAGCTGTTGAGCAATTGCCAGTAGGCGTCCACCGCGCCGTGCGCGAGACCCGCAGCGGAGCCGGCCGGCTGCGTGACGCGCACGCGCTCCAGGATGGCGCGCTCCAGCGCGTTGATGCCGAGCGAGGACGCGTCGATCCCGGTCTCTTGCGAGAGCCAGGCTTCGAAGCATGGGTCGGTGGCATTCATGGGGCGCGTCGGATAGCTATGCGGGTTGTGGTTCAGGAACTCGCTCGGGTTGCAGTTCAGGGCGCTCGTCACAGCGACGCCAACGGTTGTGGCGCAGCGGCGGGCGGAAACAGCAGGGCCTTCACATCCTCGCCAAGCATCTCCTGCACATCGACCCATTGCACGAGGCCCATGCCGTCGTTCGCGACCGGGCCGAGCCAGCGCGCGTGCGGCGTGGCGAGGCCGCTATCCGCGAAACGCTCGCGTTCGATGCGCCGCGTCTGCGTGGCGCGTTCGACGATCAGCCCAAGCAGACGCGGCACCGCCTGTCCCTGCGTTTCGTCGCTGCCATCGTGCGCGGCGCGGGGCTGCGCCTCCAGCGCACGGTACTGGACCAGCACGAGGCGGGTGGAACGAAGCTGGCGGGCAGGGCGCCCGAGCGCGAGTTGCGACACGTCGATCACCGGCACCGGTTCGCCGTGCCGCTCGAACATTCCGGCCACCCATGCGGGCGCGCCGGGAACCGACTTGGTGGGGGCGAGCGCCAGCACCTCGGCAATCCCGGCCGCATCGAGCGCGTAGCGGTCGCCGTCCAGATCGAACAGGAGGAAGAGCATCGCGATGGCCCGTGTTTAGCGTGAGATGGACGAGGCGTGCACGGCGTACAAGGCGTCTGTCACGCGTCGATCTTGAAGCGCGACACCCCGGTGCGCAACTGGTTGGCGACCAGCGTCAGGTCGTCGATCGCCTGCGACGACTGACGCAGCGACTCCGCCGTTTGCTGCGCGGCCTCGGACAGTTGCGACAACGCCTGGGTGATCTGCTCCGCGCTGGTGGCCTGGGTCTGCATGCCTTCGTTGACCAGCTGGAAGCGCGGCGCGAGCGTCTGCACTTCGTTGATGATCTGCGAGAGCTGGCCGCCCACCAGTTGCACGTCGCGCATGCCGCGGCGCACTTCCTCGGAGAACTTGTCCATGCCCATCACGCCGGCTGAAACGGCCGACTGGATTTCCTTGACCGTCTGCTCGATATCGTAGGTCGCCACTGCGGTCTGGTCGGCAAGCCGGCGGATTTCCGTGGCGACAACGGCGAACCCGCGCCCGTATTCGCCGGCCTTTTCGGCCTCGATGGCGGCGTTCAGCGACAGCAGGTTGGTCTGATCGGCCACTTTGGTGATGGTTGCCACCACCTGATTGATATTGACAGCCTTCTCGTTGAGGATCGACAGCTTGGCGTTAACCGAGCCGGCTGCTTCCATCACGCTGCGCATGGTGTCTTCCATGCGCGTCAGGCCGCTTTGGCTCGCGCCCGCGAGCGTCGCCGACTGCTCCGCTACGTCGGCCACTTCATTCATCGTGCGCAGCAGGTCGCGCGAGGTCGCAAAGATTTCGCGGGATGTCGCGCCGATCTCGGTCGTGGTTGCGGCCGTTTCGCTTGCCGTGGCCTGCTGTTCCTTGGAGGTGGCGGCGATCTCGGTGACCGAGGTCGTGACCTGCAGCGACGACTTCTGCGCCTGTGAAACGAGGCTCGTCAGTTCTTCGGCCATGCGGTTGAAACCGTTCTCCAGCGTGCCGAACTCGTCGCTGCGGCGCAGGTTCAGACGCTGCGCCAGATTGCCGGTGCGCATGATGTCGAGCACTTCGACGAGCCGCGCCATCGGCACCGTGACTGCGCGGAACAGCGCATAGCCGGTCATGAGCGCGACCAGCAGCACGATACCCAGGGCGGTGGCAAGCGTGATTTCGGTGCCGGTGACCGAGCTGCGGATCAGCTCGGCCGAGTCGTCGGCCTGGGTGTGGTTTTCGGCGACGAGGACGTTGGCGGCGCGAATCACGTTGTTCCATGTGGGCGTCAGGCGGATGAAATCCGCCTGGGCGGTCGTCCGCGAGGTGCGGGCATGGGTCACCGCCTCGTTGAAAAGCTGGATGTACTGGTCGTAGGCGGCCTTGAAGCTGTTGAAGTGCTCGCGGTCGTCTTCGCGAAAGACCGTGCCCTGGTAGTCGGCGGTGGCCTTGTCGAAGTGGCGCAGGACGTCGGGAACGAGGTCGAGGTCGTGCATCATGCTGGGCTCGTCCGTATCGACGAAGATGGCCCGTTCGAGCGTGACATAGCTTTCGTTCGAGGCCGCGCGCAGCGCCGTGGCGTAGTACAGGCCCGGCACGGAGTCGCGGCGCAGGCTGAGCGCCTCGTCGTCGATGGAGCGCAGACGCGTATAGGAAATCACGGCCATCACGACCATGAGCAGGAATAGCGCGCCGAAGCTGAGTACGATGCGCGCGCCAAGGGTGAGCCTGCCGCTGCTGAGCAAGCCCGACAGATTTGCGTTGCTTGCGCGTGGCGTGACGGTGGCCATGTTCGATGCCTCTCTGACGGATTGATACGCGGGCGCCGCGCGGAACGCACGGATTCGCCCGATTCGGCCAAGCATGTTCGGCCAAGCATATGACGCTACACCGGTGGCGGGAAGGGCCATCGGATGAATAGTGGGGGTAAATTGTGCCAGATTAGGCTACCGGGCGGGCAGGCCGGCGGGCGGTGGGCCGGACGGACGCATTTCCGCGGCTTCACCCGCTGTGGCGGCAGTGCCCGTTCAGGCGAATCTTCTTGCGCCACATTACTGATCGGAAATGACAAGGTAATCATTGCATGCGGGATTACCCGGGTATCGGAATTTAAAACCGATTATTCAGAAAGAATAAAATCCGTGTGATTATCAATTGTAAAGCGTGCGGTTATTCAAAGCGAATGATTATTTTACGTATGTAAAATCTTTATTGACGTCTTGTCAGCTAAGGCAATTCGGCTAAGATTCGCATTACAAAAAATTACAAGCTTCGGGGATAGGTGTGACGGAGAACGTGTATCGCACGCAATCCAGTACATTTTGTTAGCCCGGCACTACCGTGCTGGTCAGCAGGTGGCCGCTTGTTCTCACGAGGAGGCATTATGCCATTAACGGCATCGTCTTTTGTTACGCGCTTTTCGACAACAACACGTCGTATCTCGGTTTTATCGTTAATCGGATTATCTTCAACCGGTCTGCTGACTCCGGCAGTTCACGCCCAGGTCAATCCGCAAGACTGGATTTCCACTAAAACCCGCGCATTTATTGCGCCGCAAAAAAATACCCCGGAAAATGGCGCATTGCTTGCGCCGCTGGCTACCTCGAATGCAGGCACCGAGGCGGCGGCGAATAAGCCGTTACACGTCGTCGTTACGCTGAAACTGCGTAACCAGCAGGCGCTGGAAAAGTTTATTCACGAAGTCAATCAACCCGGCAGCCCGAATTTCCGTCAATACCTGAGCCCGCAGCAGGTGCTGGACACCTACGCGCCGACCGAGGCGCAAGTGGCGGCAGTCCAGCAATATCTGACTCAGGCCGGCTTCACCAACGTCAAGGTGGCGAAGAACCGGATGCTGGTGACCGCCGACGGTACGGCAGCGACGGCAAGAACGGCGTTCAACACCAGCCTCGTGCAGTTTAACGACGCCGGCCGCCAGGTCTACGCCAACTCGAGCGATGCGCAGGTGCCGTCGGCATTGGCCGATGTGGTCGATACGGTGCTGGGTCTGCAGATCGTCGTGACAGCGCATACCAACTATCACCTTGCGAGGCCGGCGCAGCCGGGCGCGAGCGTGGACCTGCCGGCACGCAGGAGCGCTGCCCAGACCGCTCAATCCGCTCAGGCGGTCGTGACCCCGCACAATCCGGTCGAATTTTCGAGCCTGTATGGCGCCGGCAGCACGCCGACGGCCTCGAGCACGACCATCGGCATTATTTCTGAAGGCGATCTTACGCAGACCTTATCAGATCTGCAGACCTTCACCAGCAACAACTCGCTCGGTACGGTATCGACCAATGTCGTGCAAACGGGTGCGTCCGGCAGCGACTACAGCGACACCTCCGGCACGGTGGAATGGAACCTCGACAGCCAGTCGATCGTCGGCGCCGCGGGTGGCGCGGTCAACCAGCTGATGTTCTATGACGCGCCCTCGATGAATCTTAGCGACATCACGGCCGCCTATAACCAGGCCGTCTCCGATAACGTCGCCAAGGTGATCAACGTGTCGCTGGGGGTCTGCGAAGCCGACGCCCAGCAAGGCGGCTCGCAGTCTGCCGATGATGCCATCTTCAAGGTGGGCATGGCGCAAGGGCAGACCTTCTCGGTCGCGGCAGGAGACCACGGCGTGTACGAATGCCAGAACGGCGTGCCGCCGTCGAACCTGAGCACGTATAGCGTCGGCGAACCGGCCACCTCCCCCTACGTGATTGCGGTGGGCGGTACATCGCTCTACACGAACAACGGCCAGTACGACCATGAAACCGTCTGGAACTCCGGCCTCGACAGCAACGGCGCGCTGTGGGCAACCGGCGGCGGGATCAGCCAGTACGAAACCGCACCGAGCTGGCAGTCGGCTGTCACCGGCAATCAGCAGCGCACCGTGCCGGATATCGGCTTCGATGCAGACAATGCCAGCGGCGCGATCCTCGTCTATCAGGGGCAAACCACGGGCACGATCCCCGGCTACGGTCCGAACGATCCGAACGTGGTGGGCGGCACGAGCCTCGCTGCGCCGATTTTCTCCGGCATCTGGGCGCGTGTGCAGTCGGCCAACAACAACGGCCTGGCGTTCCCCGCCTCGACGATCTACAGCAAGGCTCCCGCCGACCCGAGCCTGATACATAGCGTCGTCTCCGGCAACAACGGCATCACGCAAGGCGGTGTCACGTATGGCTATAGCGCCACCACGGGCTTTGACTTCGACACCGGCTGGGGCAGCTTCAATATCGCGGAGCTGAACACGGACTTCGGTTCGGCGCCGGCCATCGCCTCGAGCGGCAACGCGGACAGCAACGACACCGGCAGCCCGGCGGATCTGTTCAGCATGATCGCAAGCCTGTTCCATAGCTGGTGGTCGCTGCTGTCGGGATCGTCGGCGACCGCGTAACCCGGCCACTCACCACAAGCTTCATGCAGATCGAGTTGTGCCCATCCCAGGCATCCGGATCCATGGATGCCTGGGATGACTAATCAGTAGCACGCAGCAGGAGCTGTCAAAGCAGTACAGGGGTTGTTTCGTATCACCATAACCAGGATGAAGATGAAAGAGACACAACGTGCAATGCCTGCCGTCTGGGCGGGGCCGATCCGGCGCGTCGCGGAAGTGGCGTTGACTGCCGGGATTCTTGTGACCGCGGGTTGCGGGGGCAGCGTCAGCGGCAGCAACGATACGCCGACTCAGGCTGACCAGACCTTCACCGATCCGGTCGCGTATTCGCCCAAGGGCGGCGACAGCCTGAGCGCCGCGCAGGTTGCCGAAAAGGCCGCCGTGACGCATCATCAATGGAGCGCCGGCGGCACGACGGTCAACTACACCACGACCACCGGTCACCTGACCGCCAGCGATCCGAACGGCAATCCGCAGGCGACCATGTCGTATGTGGCATACACCGCCCCGTCGGCCAACGGCGCACCGCGTCCGGTTACTTTCTTCTACAACGGCGGCCCCGGTTCGTCGTCCGTCTGGCTGCGGCTCGGTTCGTTCGCGCCGACGCGCGTCGCGACGCCCGACCCGCAGATGACGAACTGGCCGAATTTTCCGCTGGTCGACAACCAGGAAAGCCTGATCGACACCACTGACATGGTGTTTATCGATCCCCCGGGGACCGGCCTGTCCGAAGCGATTGCGCCGAATACCAACCAGACCTTCTGGGGCGCCGATCCGGATGTGCGGGTGATGCGCGATTTCATCCAGCGCTATCTGACGGTGAACAACCGCAACAGTTCGCCGGTCTATCTGTACGGCGAATCGTATGGCACGCCGCGCACCAACATGCTGGCGCTTTCGCTGGAGTCGGCCGGGGTTCATCTGACCGGGATCGTGCTGCAATCGTCGATCCTGAACTACTTCGCGGACGTGGGCGAAACGAACGCCATCACGAACAATAACGCCAGCGACTATCCGATCGAGCTGAAGTACAGCACGGATTCGATGATCGGTTACTTCGTGACCTATGCGCAGGTTGCAGCGTACTTCAACCAGGTCTCGCCGGCGCCGGTCAATCTGGGCGCGTACGCGCAGCAGATCCAGAGTTTCGTGACCACGCAGTATGCGTCGCTCGCCCAGTACGGTCCGAGCAACAACTTTGCCGGCTCGCCGGTACTCACCACCCCGCCGGTTTTCCCCAGCAACAACACGATTGCATCGTGGTCGAGCCTCACCAGCATGTCGCAGCAGGCGCTGAATGCGTACTTCGGCAGCGCGTACTACGGCACGGCGCTGGTGCCGGGTTCGACGATCGGGCGCTACGACGGCCGTGTCTCACTGCCGAGCAGCGATCCGCGCCTGCAGGCCGACTCGGACCCGTCGGACATCCTGATCTCGCAGCCGTTCACCACGGCGCTTGCCACGCAGATGCCGGCGTATCTCGGCTACAACGCGCCGAATGCCACGTACCAGACGTTGAATAACGACATCATCGGCTCGTGGGACTTCAGCCATGGCGGCCAGGCGGTGCCCGATACGATTCCCGATCTGCTGGCGGCGCTTACGCTGAATCCGCAGTTGAAGGTGCTGTCGGAGAACGGTTATCACGATCTGGCGACTCCGTATTTTCTGACCGAGAACCAGTTGGCGCGTCTGCAGACGGTCTCGGGCCTGAATGCGAACCTGCAGGTCACGTTCTATCCGGGCGGCCACATGATCTATCTGGACAACAACGCGCGGCCGCAGATGAAGGCAGACCTGAAGTCTTACTTTGCCGGTACACCGATCGGTGGCGCACTGTCGCTCGCCAATCTGCCCCCGGCGTGGTCAGACGAAAGTCCGGCTGGGACGCCGACGCTTACCGCAATGAAAGTTGCGCCTTAAGCTCACACTGAGTTCACATTGAGCGGGCTGCGGTCGATGAGTCGCCCGCTCGCTTTTCTTGCGAGTCATCTCATGCGTTTTATTCCTGTCTTGCGGTATGTCGCTGCGGCGACGGTTCTGTGTTCCGCTGCGGCCGGCGCCTACGCCACGTCGGTGCAGTCGGTTTCCGATGCAGTGCCGGCGAACGGCGGCGGTGTCGATGGTCCGTTCTTTCCGCGCGCTCACAGCGGTGTGGCGGCGCCTGCTACGGGTGTCACGCTGCAGCGGCAAGCGCAACAACGTCTGGTCAACAGCCTCGGTGCGGAGGGCGCGCTGCAGAATGGCGCTGCGATCACCAAGGCCCAGGCGCAAACCGACGGGCTCGGTTATGTGGCGGCGCATTTCGATCAGATCGATACCGCGCGTAGCGGCACGGTGACGATGAAGGATGTGCAGCAGTATCTGAAGCAGCAGAAGTGAGGGTGGGGCGCCGCGGTCTGCTTTGATGCCGCCGCGGTGCTGAGCCAGGGCGTATTGTGCGAAACGGAGGGCCGTCGTTTGACGGTCCTCCGTTTTGTTCGTGAAGTTCTGGAAACTTGCTAGGGCCGCGCGTTACCGCTGAACTCAGTGGCTCGCTTCATTCCATGCCGGCAGCGTTGCGCCGTGATAGACACTCAGGATTTCCGCAGCCACATTAGGCTGCTGGTAACTTTGCACGAGCGTTTTCACCCAGGGCGCGTTCGCGTCTTTCGCATTGACCGCAAGGAAGTTGCGGTACGGGTTGCCGCTCACCTGCTCCTGTGCGATCCGCTCCTGCGGAATCTTGATGCCGGCCTTGATGGCCCAGTCCGTGTTGATCACGGCAGCGTCCACGTCGCCGATTGCGCGGCCCACGATGCCCGCGTCGAGTTCCTTGATATGGATATGCTTCGGATTGTCCGCGATGTCGCGGGCGGTCGGCAGCAGGCCGACGTCAGGGCGCAGCGTGATCAGATGCTGTGCCTGCAGCAACAGCAGCGAGCGTCCTTCGTTACTCGGATCGTTCGGCACGGCGACGGTTGCGCCGTCCGGAAGATCGGCCACCGACTTGACCTTGCGCGAGTACAGGCCAATCGGCTGCACATAGGTATAGCCCACCGGCACGATCGTGTAGCCGCGCGCCTTGATCTGCGCGTCGAGATACGGCTTGTGCTGGAACGAATTGGCGTCCAGGTCGTGTTCCGACAGCGCCTCATTAGGTTGCGTGTAATCGGAGAACGTCGTGATCTTGATGGTGAGGCCCTGCTTGGCGGCGTTCGCGGCAACAACGCGCCACACGTCCTCATCTTCACCGGACATGATGCCGACGCGCAGGGTTTGGGGAGCCGCCAGCGAGAGTTGCGAGGTGGCGATACCCAGGCCGAACACAACGGTGGCCAGCGCGGTTTTCAGCAGGTTTCTTTTATTCATGAGACACGGTAGTCATGTGGTTGATGATGGCCGAATGCTATGTAACCAGGGTGGTCGCTGGCAAATACTTTTCCGTTCGTTACTAACTCCGCTCAGGCATATAAGAAAAACGCGAGCGCACGCTATCCGCAACTTCTCATAAGCAATTTCCAATTCGATAGTAGGCGTGGCAAGCCTCTACTGGTCCAATAGACGGTTCAACCTGTTCGCCACAAGCGTTAGGCAGGCTGTGCGCTTCTCCATCAAAAGGGGCTGAAGCGCCGCGGCCGCACGGGTGTCATCTCTGTCGGTACGAACCATCATGTCTACTCCTGAATCCCCCTCTGCCGAGGCAACCTTGCCGCGGCGTCCCGACCCAGCCCGCGTACGGCGTATCGCCGATGATGCAGAAGCGCTCGCCGCCGCGCACACCCTGGCAGAAAGCTTCGCAGCGGGTGCAGCCGAGCGCGACCGCCAACGCCGGCTGCCCTGGGCCGAACTCGATCTCTGGTCGGAAAGCGGACTCGGCGCGATCACAGTGCCGCGCGAGTACGGCGGCGCCGACGTGTCGTATGCAACGCTGGCGGAAGTCTTTGTCATCCTGTGCGCTGCCGATCCGGCGCTGGGGCAGATTCCGCAGAACCATTTCGGTGTGTTGGGTGTGCTGCGCGAGATCGGCACGCCGGCACAAAAGGCGCGTCTCTATGGCGAAGTGCTGGCGGGCCTGCGGCTCGGCAATGCCGGCCCGGAGCGCCGCTCGGCGAGTGTCAAGACGATTCTGCAGGGGACGACGCGCCTCACCGCGACGCCCGGCGGTTTGCGTCTGAACGGCCAGCGTTTCTATTCGACCGGTGCGCTCTTCGCGCATCGCGTGCCGGCGCGTGCGACAGACGACGAAGGCCGTGCCGTGCAGGTCTGGGTGCCACGCCATGCTGCGGGCCTGACGGTGGTCGACGACTGGAGTTCGTTCGGTCAACGCACCACGGCAAGCGGCACGGTGACCTTCGAGCAGGTGCCGGTCGATCCGCAGGACGTGCTGCCGATCTGGCAGCTCGCCGATCGTCCGGGGCTGTTCGGGCCCAACTCGCAGCTGGTTCAGGCGGCAATCGATCAGGGTATCGCGCAGGCCGCCGTCAGCGATACGCTCGCTTTCGTGCGCGAACGCGCGCGCCCGTGGGTCGATTCCGGCCTCGAGCACGCGACCGACGACCCGTACATCATTGCCGACGTTGGCCGCCTGCAGATCGATCTGCACGCCGCGCATGAGGTATTGCAGGAGGCAGGGCATACGCTCGACGCCATCGCCGCCGCGCAATCGATCGACGCCGAGGCCAGCGCACGCGCCTCGGTCGCAGTGGCTGAAGCCAAGATCCTGACCACCCGCATCGCGCTGGAAGCGAGCGAAAAACTGTTCGAGCTGGCCGGCTCCGCCTCCACGCGCGCAGCCCATAACCTCGACCGTCATTGGCGCAACGCACGCACCCACACGCTGCACGATCCGGTTCGCTGGAAGTTGCATCTGCTTGGCAACTATCACCTGAATCACGTGCTGCCCGCGCGTCATTCGTGGAATTGAAACATGACTCTTGATCTTTCCGTAGAAGCACGCGGCGCCGTGGCGGCGAACCCATTGCCTGCCGGATTGCGCCCGCCGGTGACTCCCGATCTGATTGCAGACGACGCGCACGCCCTACTGACTGCGCGGCGCCTCGCTGCGAAATTCGCGCCCGAAGCCGCGCTGCGCGATCGTGAACGACGTTTGCCATGGGACGAACTCGACGCGTTCGTCGCGAGCGGCCTCTGGGGTATCACCGTGCCGCGTGAATTCGGTGGTGCCGGGGTGCGCAACGGCACGCTTGCGGAAGTGACCGCGATTATCTCGGCGGCCGACGGCTCGCTTGGACAGATTCCGCAGAATCATTTTTACGCGCTGGAAGTGCTGCGTGTCGGCGGCAGCGCCGAGCAGCAGCGTTTTTTCTATCAGCGTGTTCTGGCGGGCGAGCGCTTCGGCAATGCGCTGGCCGAAATCGGCCACAAGGACTTCAAGCGCCGCACGCGGCTCACGCGTGGGGCGGATGGGTGGCATATCGACGGCCGCAAGTTCTATTGCACCGGTGCGCTCTACGCGCACTGGATTCCCACTCTCGTGGTGGCGGATGACGAGGGGCGCGACGTCACCTATCTGGCCTTCGTTCCGCGCGACACGGAGGGCGTCACGGTCACGGACGACTGGGATGGTTTCGGCCAGCGCGTCACCGGCAGCGGCTCGGTACAGTTCGAGCATGTGCGTGTCGAGCCGGAATGGGTCGTGCCGTTTCAGGTCTCGTTCGAGCGTGCCACGACCATCGGGCCGCTCGCGCAGATCATCCACGCCGCGATCGATCTCGGCCAGGCCCGCGGCGCCTTCGATGCCGCCTTGCAGTTCGTGCGCGAACGTTCGCGGCCCTGGATCGATGCAAAGGTCGAACGCGCCGCCGACGATCCGCTGACCATTGCGCAGTTCGGCGACCTCGCGGTGCGCCTGCGTGCAGCGGACGCGCTCGTGCGCCGCGCGGGGCGTTTTGTCGATGCCGCGCAAGCGAAGCCCAGCGACCGTTCGGTGGCCGAGGCGTCGGTTGCCGTGGCCGAGGCACGCGCGCTTACCACCACCGTGTCGCTGGACGCGGGCTCGCGCCTGTTCGAACTGGCCGGCACCGCAGCCACCCTCGATGGACTCGGACTCGACCGCTTCTGGCGCAACGCCCGCACCCACACGCTGCATGACCCGGTGCGCTGGAAGTATCATGCAGTGGGCAACTTCTATCTCAACGACAAGCTGCCGCCCCGGCATGGAGCCTTGTGATGGCGAAGAAACAGATTCTGCTCAACGCGTTCAACATGAACTGCGTCGGCCATATCAACCATGGCCTGTGGACGCATCCACGCGACCGCTCCACGGACTATCGCCTGCTGCCGTACTGGACCAACCTCGCGCGCACGCTGGAGCGGGGCCTGTTCGACGGGCTGTTTCTGGCCGATATCGTGGGCGTTTATGACGTGTATCAGCACAACGTTGACGTCACGTTGCGCGAGTCGATCCAGTTGCCGGTCAACGATCCCACGTTGCTGGTCTCGGCAATGGCGGCGGTGACCGAGCATCTCGGTTTCGGTGTGACCGTCAATCTCACGTATGAGCAGCCTTATCTGCTCGCACGCCGCTTCTCGACGCTCGATCATCTGACGCAAGGGCGCATCGGCTGGAACATCGTCACCGGCTATCTGGACAGCGCGGCACGTGCGATGGGGCTCAACGAGCAACTGCCGCACGACGAGCGTTACGAGCGTGCGGATGAGTATCTCGAACTGCTCTACAAGCTGTGGGAAGGCAGCTGGGAACAGGGCGCGGTGCTGCGCGACAAGGCTGGCCGCGTGTATGCCGATCCGGCCCGCGTGCATCAGGTGAAGCACGCGGGGCGCTACTACAACGTCGAGGGCTACCACCTGGCCGAGCCGTCGCCGCAGCGCACGCCGGTGTTGTTTCAGGCGGGCAGCTCCGGGCGTGGTCAGCGCTTTGCGGCGCGGCACGCCGAATGCGTATTTATCTCGCCGCCGAACCGGACGGTCGGACGCGAGACGGTGCGTACGTTGCGCGAGCAACTGGTGCAAGCCGGGCGGCAACCGGACGACGTCAAGGTCTTCGTGGGGGCGGCGGTGGTGACGGGCGCAACCGAAAGCGAGGCGCGCGAGAAGTATGCGGACTATCTGCGCTATGCCAGCCGTGAAGCGGGGCTCGCGCACTTCGCTGCCAGCACCGGTATCGACTATGCGCAATACGATCTCGACGCGCCCGTCGACTATGCGCCCACCAACGCCATCGAATCGGCTACACGCACGGCGAAGCAGCACGGCTGGACCCGTCGCAAGCTGCTCGAAATGTTCGAGCTGGGCGGGCGCTATCCGGCTATCGTCGGCACCGCCGCGCAGGTTGCGGACGAACTGCAGGCGTGGGTCGAGGAAACGGGCGTGGACGGCTTCAACCTCAGCCGCACTGTCGTGCCCGAGAGTTACGAAGACTTCATCGATTTCGTCGTGCCCGAGTTGCAGAACCGCGGGCTCTATAAGACCGCTTACGCTGAAGGTACGCTGCGCAACAAGCTGTTCGGTGAGGGCGACCAGTTGCCGGAGCGCCATGCGGCGGCGAGTTTTCGACACCGGACGGCCGAGACCGCTTAAGTCGCCTGACTTGGGCCGCTTAAGTCGCTTGGGCCACGTGGGCCGCTTAAACGTCAACAAGCGCCAGCAAGCAGCCTCAAACAAGCGCACATGAAACTGGGGCCTCTGCGGCATTTGCCGCAGAGGCCCCAGTTTCCAGGCCCGTATTCGCGGTGCAATTACGGAACGAAACGGCCCTCGGCGGCAATTTCAGCCAGCGGCTTGCGCGGGCTTTGCACTTCACGCGCCTGCAGCGCCTCCGGCAGCACACTCTTGTCGCCTGCGCGGCCGATCGCAATCCCCGCTTCGATTGAATACACGTCAGGGACGGCCAGTTCCTTGCGGATCTTGTCACGCTCGATGCCGGCCAGGCCGTGTGCATGCCATCCGGCGAGGCTCGCCTGCAGCGCGAGATAGCCCCACGCCGCACCTGAGTCGAACGAATGGGTGGGCGCGGGCACTTCAGCACTCGCACCGGGCGGCGTGAAGGTGCTCTTCGACAGCACGATCACGATGGCCGCTGCGTGCTGTGCCCAGCTCTGGTTGAATTCGTTGAGAAAGCCGAGAAAGCGCGTCCACTGTTCCGTGCCGCGCCGTGCGTAAGCGAATCGCCAGGGTTGCGAGTTGTAGGAGGAGGGCGCCCAGCGCGCCGCTTCGAAGAACGTCAAAAGCGTTGCCTCTGGAATGACCTCTTGCGTGAAGGCGCGAGGCGACCAGCGGTTGAGAAACTGTATGTCGATTGGATGTTCTGCGGCGCGGGCGTTCGATGTGGTCATGGCTCTGTCCAGAAGAAAGTAGCAATGCGAAACGAGGGGTCTTTAAGAACAAGGGCTGTGTAACCTATGAGGTTCTGGATAAGGCGGACGAAAAAAATGGCTATTACCGTTTTTCCGACTTTCAGGCAGGCACGAACCGAGCCTATACCGAGTTC
>SDBV01008741.1_pt1 | contig 13608 bp, 11 predicted proteins | sample 2277081 | NCBI WGS metagenome assembly SDBV01 (sample SAMN10402039, study PRJNA504765) | marine sediment metagenome | isolation source: marine sediment core GS10_PC15, 223 cmbsf | place: Arctic Ocean: Southern Knipovich Ridge | collected 2010 | reverse complement strand
GGTTGTACAACATTCCCATAGTGCACTCCTTGAGTAGGGGGATGATTTGTTGACGCAAATACAATATACGCCAACTCACCATCTTTTTTACCTACCGTGTTGCACTTGGGGGTTGAATCCACCTTAGCTTATAGAAGTTATTTACACAAGAACTTGTTTTCGTAAAATAAAAATTATAAATTGAGAATCGAGAATTAAAAATATTTGAATCCGGTTTTTGAAATTAATTTAACCCGGCGCAGAGGAAAAAAATGGGAGGGTATCTGATTTTCAATTAAACTTGCAACTATAAAATAAATCTATTATTTTACATTATTAAAAAATAATGAGGCATTTGCATGAAAGATATTGTTAAAGTAGGGCTTATTGGATTCGGAATCGTCGGTTGCGGTGTTGCGAAGATAATGCTCGGCAAGGAAAAACCATTTTTACGGGGCCGCAATTTCAGTCTCGAACTGGTCAAAATCGCCGATCTCGACATTACGACAGACCGTGGAATTACACTACCCGACAGCATATTAACCACCGATGCGGATGAAATTATCAACGATCCCGATATTGATATCGTCATCGAGCTCATCGGCGGATACGAGCCTGCAAAATCATTTACTCTCAGGGCTTTTGAAAACAAAAAGAGCGTTATAACAGCAAATAAGGCGCTGATTGCAAGGCATGGTGGTGAACTGTTCGAAGCAGCCTCTAAAGCCGATGTATCATACATGTTCGAAGCTGCTGTCGGCGGAGGAATACCCATAATCAGGGGAATTGTCGACAGTTTCAACGCTAATGTTATTGAAAGCATTTATGGAATTCTAAACGGCACTACCAACTATATCCTGACAGGAATGGCACGTGATGGTTCCGATTATGATGAGGTTCTTGCAAAGGCGCAGAAACTCGGCTATGCGGAAGCCGATCCGACTTCCGATGTATCGGGCAGCGATGCTCTCAATAAAATTGTGATACTTGCAAAGCTTGCCTTTGGGGCGAATCTCGATGTTGATAAAGTTCACTGCGAGGGTATTGAAACCATTAGTATCGATGACATTAAAAATGCACGTGAACTCGGTTTTGCGATCAAACTGCTTGCAATTGCTAAAAAACATCCTGACGGTCGGGTAGAAACGAGAGTAAATCCCGCATTTATACCTTCGGATTCTATTCTTGCTTATGTTGAGGATGAGTTCAATGCTGTTGAAATCTACGGCGACGCTGTTGGACTCGAAGTTCTTTACGGTAAGGGAGCGGGAATGATGCCGACCGGTTCCGCTGTTGTTTCCGATACTGTAAGTGTGGCATCGGGAATCGTAACCGGGGCGCCTTCAAATGTCCTCTTAATCAATGCCGGCGGGAACGGACCTGAATTGATCGATATTCTGGAGTTGAAAATGAGGTATTATCTCCGTTTTATGATAAAAGACCGGCCGGGAGTTCTTGCTCAGATATCAAAAGTTTTTGCCGATCAGAAGATTTCCATAGAGAGTGTACTTCAGAAAGGCACTTCCGATGTTGACAGCGTTCCTCTGGTAATTATGACCCATGAGGCGCTGGAAGGTGATATGCAGAGAGCGATGAAACAGTTTGCCCGTCTTGAACCTGTTGAGGGAGCGGTTCAGTTAATAAGAGTTGAAAACGTATAGTTTATGAAAATATAATTAGCGGTCGGCGAACAGCTGCCTGCTGTGAGGTATAATAATGAAAAATACTGAAAAATCAAACAGGAGACCCGATGGCTTATAAGGGAGTAATACATAGATACCGGGATTTTTTACCGGTAACGGATAAAACCACGGTAATAACACTGCTTGAGGGAGATACTCCTCTCATCCGCGCAGAAAATATCCCCCGTGAGATCGGTCTCGATGCCGATATATACTTTAAGCACGAGGGGCTTAATCCGACCGGTTCGTTTAAGGACCGCGGCATGAGTGTGGCCGTATCAAAAGCTGCGGAAGCAGGCTCAAAAATAATCATGTGCGCCTCGACCGGAAACACATCGGCATCTGCGGCGGCATTTGCGGCAAGATCGGGCATGCAGTGTGTTGTGCTTGTCGAGGGAGGCGGAATCGCTATCGGAAAACTGGCCCAGGGCATGATTCATGGCGCCACTGTTATTGAAATAGAGGGGAATTTCGATCAGGCATTGAAACTTGTAATGAAAATTACCGATGAGCATCCCATAACTCTGGTTAACTCATTGAATCCTTTCCGTATTGAAGGGCAGAAAACAGCTGCTTTCGAGATAATCGACTGGCTCGATAAAGTACCCGATTATCACTTTCTTCCTGTGGGTAACGCCGGAAATATTACCGCTTACTGGAAGGGCTATAAAGAATACCATGAGCACGGGAAAACCGATAGACTGCCGAAAATGATGGGCTGGCAGGCGGAAGGTGCCGCTCCGATTGTGCGCGGGAAAATTATTGAAAATCCGCAAACCTCTGCAACTGCCATTAAGATCGGTAATCCAGCCTCATGGAAACAAGCAGAGGCTGCCCGTGATGAATCGGGCGGTATCATCGACATGGTCTCTGATGATGAGATTTTGAAGGCGTACTCCATGCTGGCATCGAAGGAGGGGATATTCGTGGAGCCTGCCAGCGCAGCCTCGTTTGCGGGAGTTATTAAACAGAATGAGCGCGGATTTTTCAAAGGCGGCGAGACTATTGTCTGCACTCTCACCGGCAGCGGTCTCAAGGATCCTGAAAGAGCGGTTAAATATGCCAGTCCGCCAATAAAAGTAAAAGCCGAAATTAATGATGTGATGAGCATTTTAAAATTGTAGCTGCCGATAATGGATATACAATACATGCAAGGGCAATCCATAATTGTTTCACTTATCCCTCATAAATGATATGGTGGTAATAATAATGAAAGACATAAGAAAGTCAATTGAGGATAATTATCTTACATTTATAACCCTTGCAGCCGGCGCAGTTGCTATAATAGCTTTAACTATATGGGCAATAACTTTTTTTGTTAAAAAAGTGAAGAATAATTCAACATAGTTTAAATAACTTAATTTTGGTAAATTTCGTCTGTTGCTATATTAATATCTGCCAGAGATATTACACATTTAGACAGGATAACAGGATAGCTTTGATAATCCTGTTTATCATTTTTTTCAAGTATGGTTCATACAGACTGAGACATTACCATGGATAGATAAAACTATTTCTGTAGTATATTGACACGTACAAGAGATAATTGTCTGAACCGCTGATACCTATGATATAATGATTACCATGATATTTATGAATTAACAGGGATAAACAGGATAAATATATATAATCTTGATTTATCCTGTTATCCTGTCAGAAAAATTCATTATTTATACTATTTTTCACTTTTTTTACCAAAGTACAGTAAATAATAATTACCAAATCAGGAGTATTGGTGTGGCTGATAAAATGAGAGAAAGCTTCGATTTTGGCAGTTTAAGTATTATATTGGGCGTTTCATTTATTATTTTCACCATTGTGTGGATTATAATGGTTAATATATTAAGTGAAGAAAGATCAAATGAAGTAACCTGGGTAGGTTAAATGAAATTTATTGTTCTGATAGGCGATGGAATGGGCGATTACCCGATGGATGAGCTAAACGGGAAAACTGTTCTTGAGTTTGCGGAAACTCCAAATATGGACTGGATAGCTTCTAACGGCAAAGGCGGCTCTGCTCAAACCATCCCGCTTTCCATGCCCCCGGGAAGCGATGTCGCAAACATGGAAATCATGGGTTATGATACCACCAAAACATTTACCGGACGTGCCGTATTCGAAGCATTAAGCATGGGACATCTTCTCGGGGAGGATGATATTGCCTTCCGGGCTAATCTTGTCACCCTCGAAGACAACCATATGAAAGATTATTCAGCGGATCACATAACAACAGAGGAAGCAGAGGGACTCATAACAATTTTAGATGATGCTCTCGGAAATGAGACAATACGGTTTTATCCCGGAGTCTCATACCGTCATCTCATGGTATGGACAGGCGGCATTGATTCCATGATTACTACTCCGCCCCATGATATAACCGGGCTTGAATACGAGCCCTACTTGCCAAAAGGCGAGGGCGCGGCTGAAATAATAAGCACTATGGAGCAGAGCAGAAAAGTTCTTTCCGATACACTCATAAATAAAAAGCGCGAAGCTTCCGGGAAACTTCCTGCAAATTCGCTGTGGTTATGGGGGCAGGGGCGAAATTTAAAACTGACTGCAATCGATGAAAAGTACGGAGTTAAGGGCGGTGTTATCAGCGCGGTCGACTTGGTAAAAGGCATTGGAGTGGCGGCGGGGCTGAAACCGATTTTTGTGCCGGGCGCAACAGGATATATAGATACGAACTATCGCGGTAAAGCCGAGGCAGCGCTGGAAGCTCTTGAAACCATGGATTTCGTTTATGTCCATATCGAGGCCCCGGACGAAGCAGGCCATAACGGCGATCTTAAAATGAAAATAACCGCCATCGAGGATTTCGATAAAATGGTTGTCGGAACCATTCTCGATGGCTTCAAATACCGTGAAGATGTGGCAATTTTTGTAACCTGCGATCACAGGACACCTTTAGAAAAACGCACTCACACAAATGAACCGGTTCCGTTTGCCTATTCGGGAAAAGGAGTGAAAAAGGACAATATGAAAGCTTTTTCGGAAATCGATGCGGAAGCAGGTTCAGTTCAAAATATCAAAGGCCATGAACTTTTAAACTTATTTATAGGGGATTTTATCGAACTGTGAAATTGCTGATAGTGCAGAAATACGGCGGGTCATCTGTCGCCGATGCGGAAAAAATAAAGAGGGTTGCCTCACGTATAATAGAAAAGAAGAAAAACGGTTGTGATGTTGTAGTCGTTGTTTCTGCTATGGGGAAAACGACTGATAAATTTATCGAACTCGCAAGATCGGTCTCAAGTGATCCTCACGACCGTGAGATGGACATGCTCATGGCATGCGGAGAACAAATATCCATGGCCATTCTTTCCATGGCAATACAGGATATGGGCCATGACGCCATCTCCCTGACAGGTCCGCAGGCCGAAATCATAACCGATTCCTCTCACCGCCGTGCACGAATATTAGATATCAAGGCGACACGTGTAAAGCAGGAACTAAAAAAAGGGCGTATCGTTATTGTGGCAGGATTTCAGGGTATAAGCGATGATAATGAAATCACCACTCTCGGAAGAGGCGGCTCCGATACCACTGCTGTCGCACTCGCTTATGCCTTAAAAGCCGACCGGTGTGAAATACTTACGGATGTTGAGGGTGTTTTCACTGCCGACCCCAGAATAGTTCCGAATGCCAGGAAACTGGATGAGATATGTTTTGAAGAAATGCTCGAGCTTGCAAGTATGGGCGCCAGGGTGCTGCAGCCCCGGTCGGTTGAAATGGCAGGTAAATACGGAGTCGTTCTCATGGTCGGCCTCGCACACGATGACATCCCCGGAACCACAATAACGAAGGAGGAAAGTTCAATGGAAGAGGTGCTTGTGCGCGGCATTGCGGACAACCTGGATGAGGTCAAATTTACAGTGCACCGCATTCCGGACAGACCGGGAATAGCCGCTGCAATTTTTTCAAAGATTGCGGAAAAGGGCATAAATGTTGATATGATTATTCAGAATGTAAGCGAAGACGGCTTAACGGATTTATCTTTCACCATTTCCACTGCGGATATCGAAAAAACTTCATCGCTTAGCGATTTAATCAAGGCGGAATCCGGCGCGGAACGCATTACCTGTGATGAAAATATTGCCAAGGTTAGTATCGTCGGTGTAGGCATGAGGTCTCATACCGGTGTTGCATCCAGGGTGTTTAAGACATTAGCTGAGAAAAAAATAAATATAAATATGATAAGCACATCCGAGATAAAAATTTCCATTGTGGTTGCAAAAGACTGTGCACATGAAGCGGTACGGGCACTCCATGAGGCATTTAATCTCGGTAATGAACAAGGAGAAATAAATGGGTTTTAATGTTTGTATTGCCGGGGCAACCGGGAATGTCGGCCGTACTATGATAGAGATTCTTGAAAATCGTAATTTCCCGGTTGACAGGTTGAGGCTTCTCGCATCCATGAGAAGCGTGGGAAAGAAACTGCTTTTCAAAGGCGCTGAAATCACAGTCGAAGAGCTGGCACTGGATTCGTTTGAAAAGGGAGAGCTGGTTCTGAGTTCCCCGGGCGGATCCATTTCGAAATGGTATGTTCCCTCGGCCATAAAAGCCGGCGCCCTTGTGATAGATAATACCAGCGCATTCCGTATGGACAAGGATGTTCCGCTCGTGGTTCCGGAAGTAAATCCGGAAGATGCACATAAGCATAAAGGAGTTATTTCAAATCCGAACTGTTCCACTATTCAGATGGTGGTTGTACTCAAGCCGATTCATGATGCTGCGAGGATCAAAAGGGTAGTCGTGTCAACATATCAGGCGGTATCGGGAGCAGGAATTTCTGCCATAAAAGAGCTAAAGGAGCATTCGACTGCTATCCTGGAGGGAAGAAAGTATTCCAACACGGTCTTCCCGCACCGGATAGCTTTTAACTGTCTCCCGCAGATTCCGCAGAAAAATGCTTTTTGCTCTAATTTCTACACGGAAGAAGAAATGAAAATGGTCAACGAGACCCGGAAAATCATGAATGACTCCTCTATCCGTTTAACAGCCACAACTGTAAGAGTCCCTGTTTTCACCGGCCATTCGGAATCGGTAAATATTGAGACGGAAAAAAAGCTTACAAGGGATGACACCATCGCTCTTCTCAAAGATGCCCCGGGGATACAAGTTCTGGATGATCCCCATGCAGGGATTTATCCTCTTGCTTTTGAAGCTGAAGGCAGAGACGAAACGTTTGTGGGACGTATCCGTGAGGACATATCACAGGATAATGGCATCGATATGTGGATTGTCTCCGACAATCTGAGAAAAGGCGCTGCTTTAAACACGGTCCAAATTGCGGAATTATTTTTATAAAAATTACGGGGTGGACTTACCGTCCCTTTTTTATATTTATGATATATACCATCTTTTATGATTGTGCAGACTTTTCATTGGGTACGCAGGAGTTAGAAGCCGTAAGAAAAACATATATATATATCACACTGTTTTAGATAAGAACATTTTATTATGGATTCTGAATTCTTTCTTTAAAAAGTTTATTTTTTACAACTTTATATTTGCAATAAAAAAGAAAAATATTATTATTAGTAAATATTTATAATTTGACTTCATAGTCCATAAACGGGAATGGATGCGATTATCGGGAATAATAAAAAGGGTGGGAAAAATATTGCACCTTGGTATGAAGATTATTTCGGTCCGGATTACCTTCTGATAGATATTCACCGGGACACCGCAAAAGAAGTTGATTTTATATATGATGTGTTGAGGCTTAAAAATAAAAAAAAATTGCTCGATGCTGCCTGTGGATACGGCCGTCATCTCGTACCGCTTGTAAAACGCGGTATTGATGTTATCGGGTGTGATCTATCATCGTTTATGCTCGGTGAAGTTCATAATAAACTCCGGAGCGCCAAGAAAAACAGGCTTATCAGGTGTGATTTAAGATATCTTCCCTTTATAAAAGAATTCGATTGTGCTTGCAATATGTTCAATTCTTTCGGATATTTTGAAAGAGAAGAGGATAATTTCAAAGTTTTAACCTCTATAGCAAAGTCTTTAAAACCGGGAGGGCTTTTCCTTCTCGATCATATAAACCGTGATTTTATATTACGTTCTTCTTTTAAAAAAGATTGGTTTCTAAAAGACGGCGCAATAATACTCGAAAAGAAGTGGATCGACCCGGTAAAAAACCGTTCGGAAATTGATGTAATTGTTATTGATAAAAAGGGAAAAAGAGATTATCATCATTCAATCAGGGTATATTCTTTTACGGAAATAAAAATGCTTCTTGAAGCGGCGGGTTTTATTGTTATTGATGTGTTCGGCGGGTTTGACGGTGAAAGATTTGAATTAAATAATAATCGTATGCTGATACTATCTCAAGTTATTGACATGGAGGATGTATGAGGATTACTTTCTGGGGAACAAGAGGTTCTCTCCCATCTCCAATGAATACAAATGAATTCAGAGTTAAGGCTAAGCGCCTGCTTATGAACGCTCAAAAAGTCGACCTGGTCAATGAAGCAGCAATTGATACATATCTTGATACTGCCCCTCTCCCTGATACAATGATTTTCGGCGGGAATACTCCCTGCCTGGAAATTACCGAAGGAGATGATCAACTTATTTTCGACTGCGGCAGCGGTATGAGAGTTCTCGGAAAAGAGATGATGAAAAGAGGTTTTAAACCGGGAGAAAGAATCAATATTTTTCAAACACATACCCATTGGGACCATATAATGGGTTTTCCCTTTTTTGCTCCGGCATATACGAGAAACACCGAAATCAATATCTACGGTGTGCATCCCAATCTCAAAGAGCGTTTTGAACAGCAAATGGACCTTATACATTTCCCCATAACCATGGATGAAATGTCTTCAAACATTAATTTCCATCAGCTTTCCCAGGGTAAAGAAATCACAGTTGGTCCTTTTACAATCCAAAATAAAGCCCTCCACCATCCGGGCGGATCTTATGCTTACAGAATCTCGGCAGGTAACAAGGAAATCGTTTTTGCTACTGACGGGGAATATACTTACCTTCTTTCCGATAAGGAATTTCAATCATATGTTGATTTTTACCGTGATTCCGACATTTTGATTTTCGATGCGATGTATGCATCGGTTGAACAGGTCATCGAAAAAGAAAATTTCGGTCATTCAACCGCAGTGATAGGAATTAATATTTCTCTCTCAGCCAATGTCAAAACGCTTATACTTTTCCACCACAATCCCGAAAGCAGCGATTCTCAGATAATCGATGCCTTTAAAAACGCCGAAAAATATTTATCTATGGAAAATAAATCTTCCGATGATCCCCTCAATTTAATTGTAGCTTATGATAATCTCGTTATAGACGTTTGATCAGTTTACCCCCCCGTTCTATCATCAAACTGAAATTTATTTAAATAAATTCTTTTTCTGACTCCCGGACCCTCTATTCTGAATTCTAATCGGTAACTATTTCCTCACGTTCAGGCGTATCAAAATACGAGCTGAAATCATATCCCGTATGATCATAATTCAGATGGAAATTAACCCAGCCCGAGGTTTCTCGCAGATCCCAGTTCAGCGGCCCGATGACAGTTTTACGGACTGATTCAAGCTCCCCGAAAGCTTTTGCACGTGTGTAAACCTTTGTCCATACGCATGGAATGTCTGGATAAACCTCGCAGGCATCAAGACGTGACCCGCCACAGGGCCCATTGCGCTGCTGTTTCGGACACTGTGATTGCGGACAGAGAAACTGGAGTTCCGGCAGAGCGCAGTCGCCGCAGTCCCGGCAGTCGAACAGCATCACTTTTGCCGCACGCTCTCCGAAGTGAGAAATAGCGCCTACCGGTTTAAGCGAATCAAGAATTTTGGAGATTTTTCTCATCATCACTCCTAAAAAACCATCCTTGACTAAAAACAGGTCATGAATAATACGTGTTATCCTGTATTTAATCCAGCCGCTTTTAAGCTTACGTGAAGCTTTTGACCTTGCAAAAGCATTGCTATTGCCGAGCAGGAACGAACCCTCAGGTGAAAAGTTAAGTTTTTCGGCGCACTCTTCCCAACTATCCTTAAGCTCTTCCGCCCTGCCAAGAATCGTTTCAACCATGTTGAATCTTAAAATCATCGCCTCTATATGTGCACCTCTGAATCCCAGCCCCTTGAGTACGGCGACCTGCATTGCAGCACGTTCGAGCGATGCCGCCCGTCCCTTATCCTCTGCTTTCGCCTCATTTCTGATAATACTCAAAAAATCGTCGGTAACAAAAGAACCGGGTATATCCCCGCGGTGCATAGCGCCGGCAGCGCCTTTTCGAAGTATAAAAACACTTCCCAGCATGGGAACGGTAATATCATTTTCCTTCATATAATTCATAAGATCTTTTAGTTTTGCCGCATCAAAACCGAGTTGTGTTACAAAATAGTTCGAACCGGCACGGGCTTTCATCTCCATCTTGTACATCTGCGGAAAAACTTCCGCCTCGGTAAATTTGTAAGGCGATACAACCGAACCATGGAAGAAATCCGTTTTCGGCCCCTCTTCAAGAGAATTACTATCAGACTTTATCCGCCATCCCTTGTTCATTAGCGAAAGTATCGTGACAATATGCACAGGGTCTGCATCAAAAACCGGCATGGGAAGCCCCGATTGTCCCATAGTCTGAAAATCACCGCTCATAATCAGGAGATTTCTAACACCCATACGGTCGAGAGAAAGCGCCCGTGATTCCATCATGTTTCGATTCATATCCTTGCATGTAAAATGTACGATCGCCGGAAGACCTACTTTTTCAATCTCAAGCGCCAGGATATCCGGGGATATTGCCGGAGAGCCGCTCGGATTATCTGTAAGACTGATTGCATGTACGATACCGGTTTCTTTGCATTTTTCGGCAAACGTGATAATCTCATCGAGTTTCTTGTGATGTGAAACTCTTCCGGGCACATGTTCACAGGTCACGACAAACTCATCTGTTTCCCGGATCAGGTGTTTGAAACTGTTCTGATTTCCCTCCATATGAAACCTCACTTTTAAAAAGTTAAATGAAAATTATTTATTTTTAATTGCTTATCTTAAAGAACTGTAATAAACTTATACTGTTCCTTTTTTTCTTTGTTACCAATCTATATTTCATCTCTTATTATATAATACATTACTGAGGAAATTACAATAATAATATTACATATCTTATTGTTTTATATATCTATTATCCTTTTCACAGAAACCCGGCAATTTCCCCGGCTGATAATGACAGCATTCAAGAAATTTTTAACTATCTGTTTACATGATGAATGATTCTTTATATTTTAAAACTAAAGATTCTTCCATGTTTTATTTCAATTTACTTTCCGGAGTAAAAAGTTGACACACAGTGAACATTTTTTCTCAGTCCTCGAAGATAAAAAACCTGTAAACATGCCCTTTTTCCCGGATATAACGGACTGGTACATTTCACACCGTACACTCTCAGGCAAGCCGAGAAAATACGGGCCTGCGGAATTCATTCCGGATGATGATCCCTTTCACAGACATCCAGACACACTTCCAAAAAAGTACCGGGATTTCACCCTGTTCGACTTCTACCGTGAATTTAACTGGGGATTCCCTGTCCACATCGGCAACTGGTATGATGAAAAATATACCGGCCGGGTAGAAAAAACAATCCGTATCGATAATAATGTTCGAACCGTGACCTATCATACTCCCGGTGGAGACCTTACGAATAAAGAAATGCTTGCTGCCGACGGTACCTGGTCAATAAGGGAGCATTTCGTAAAAGAATTACATGACCTAAAGATAATGCGCCTGATTGTTGAGTCGACCCGGTTTATCCCGCGTTTTGACCGTGTCGATGCAATAATGAAAGAAATGGGCGGGCACGGCATTGGAGACATAGTAATATGGCGTTCGCCTTTCGGGAAACTTGTACATGAACACATGGGATTTGAACAGGTTATATATGCTCTGGCGGACACCCCCGATACTGTCCATGATTTTCTCAAGCTTCAGGAAAAGAAGGATATTGAATTAATCCGGAAAGCCGCCGTTTCTCCCGGTCGAGTGGTTATAATCTCGGATCATGCCGATGAAAACCTTATTGCCCCGCCATATTATGAAAAATATTGTATCCCTTTCTATCAAAAAGCATGTGAAATTCTACATAAAGCCGGTAAATTCGTATCCACTCACCTGGACGGGAATTTCAAAGGATTTTTTCCCATCATCGGAGATACCGGTTTTGACCTGCTGGATGGCTGTACTCCGTCGCCGATGTTTAACTACGAAATCGAGGAACTGGCGGAAGCTCTTCCGGAAGGCATGAAAGCCTTCTGCGGTGTGCCGTCTACACTTTTCTGTCAGAAACTTCCAACAGATGAGATTTTGTCTTACGGTGAACGGATAATAAATTCTTTTCGGGGGCGCGGTATTATAAATGTCGGTGACATTCTTCCTCCCGATGGTGATATCGAGCAGGTGATAGCACTGGGAGAATATGTTAAATCAACATGGGAATAGTATATAGAGGCCATTATTCCCGCAAGTAAATATATTTCAAATTTGTATGCCTCATCAGTTTCACCCCCTTTGATCCCCCCTTATTAGGGGATTACCGATGGCTGAGGGATCTTATCTTTACCAAACATCGATGTATGGTATTTAAACGCTGCAGTGCTAATACGGAAAATTGTTACTACGGGATAACTTATGAACACAGAAAAAGATGAGGAACTTTACTCATAATTCGAAACCTTTGATTTATTTCCTGCTATGCCCCCTAAATCCCCCGAAGGGGGACTTAGGGGGCCGTTTTGGTGTTTTTTGCCCCCATTCGGGGGGTATGGGGGGCTGTATTGAGAGAGCTTTAAGATCATATATGATTAATTCAAAGGTTTCAATTCACAATTCAACGGAGAGATATTCATGCCAATAGAACATGTGCCTATATTAATTTTTGATGATGACAGGGAAGCGGCAGTTGCAGTTGCAGGTCGTATTTCGGAAGTAATTCATTCTAAGAACTCTGAGGGAAAACCGGCAATTCTCGGCCTTGCAACAGGGCATACCCCTGTTAATGTGTACCGTGAACTAATAAGACTGCACAGGGAGGAAAAGCTGGATTTTTCCAACGTTGTTACTTTCAATCTCGACGAATACTGGCCGATAAAATCAACTGATATTCAATCATACAATATTTGGATGAAAGAGAATTTTTTCAACCATGTGAACATAAATCCGAAAAATATTCATATACCTTCAGGGGAATGGATAGAGGATAAAATTGATACCTGCTGCCGTGAATATGAGGAAATGATCGACGCCGTCGGCGGAATAGATATACAGATTCTCGGTATCGGCCGGAGCGGACATGTAGGTTTCAACGAGCCGGGCTCCGAACGTAACAGCAGAACCAGACGTGTGTATCTCGATAAAAAAACACGTATGGATGCGGCAAGCGACTTTTTCGGCGAAGAGAATGTGCCGGAAATGGCTCTTACCATGGGTATAGGCACTATAATAGATGCACGTGAGATATGTCTCATGGCTTTCGGAGAAAAAAAGGCATCCATAATCCGCCGTGCCGCCGAAGACGAAGCTACTCCCAAAGTTGCGGCAAGCTTTCTCCAGGAACATCCGAACGCAAAATTCTTTATCGACAAAGCGGCATCCGCGGAACTCACCCGCACGAAAACGCCCTGGCTGATCGGCTCGTGTGATTGGAATGAACAACTGCAGCAACATGCTGTTATCTGGCTTGCTACGAAACTCAATAAACCTATTTTGAAACTCACCGACAGCGATTATACCGAGAATGATTTATTCGAACTGGTAAAAAGTTGCGGCGGAGCTTATCACCTCAATATCAGGGTGTTCAGGCGTTTAATGGATACTATTACCGGCTGGCCCGGCGGCAAAAACACTCATAAACGCATACTCATTTTGAGCCCTCACCCTGATGATGATGTTATTTCCATGGGCGGCACAATGATAC
>SDBV01008740.1_pt1 | contig 13608 bp, 13 predicted proteins | sample 2277081 | NCBI WGS metagenome assembly SDBV01 (sample SAMN10402039, study PRJNA504765) | marine sediment metagenome | isolation source: marine sediment core GS10_PC15, 223 cmbsf | place: Arctic Ocean: Southern Knipovich Ridge | collected 2010 | reverse complement strand
TCCCAGGCCGAGAACAACGGCCTATACGTCGAGACGGGTGGCACCCCCACAACCAGCTCGATTACCGCCGACAAGGTCGACGGCCCCAACCCGAGCAACCAATCCGCCGAAGCCATCCGAACCCTCGGCTCCAACGCAACCGTGTCGGACGAGCTGAGCGTGATGCTCGATCTGGAGCAGAAGCGTATCTACCTCGTCGAGCAGGGCAACCTGTCTGTCGATGGCGTCACGGGGCAGGCACTCTATTCTTTCCTTAAGGTGGAGTGGAAGGCCGACGCCGACCTGATTCCCTTCACCCTTCCGATGGGGTCCATCACCCCCGAGCAGTTCGAATTCATCGAGGGTTGGGAGCCGCGAACAGTCACCTCCCCCGCCATTCAGTCGAAGAAGCTCATCCGCACGGGGGGATGGTCTGAGATCGACAACAGTTCTGTCCTCCAAGCCCAGTACACAGGCATCATCACTACGATCAACGGTCTCGCCGAAGCGGTGGATCAGGCGTACTTCCAGCTCGGACTCGATCCGACGGACACCGCGGCAGCAGTCGACTTCACGTTCGCCGGCCCGGTCAACGAGGCGATCCGCACGTACGACAACGTCACGCCCCTCGACGCCGGCGCCGGCTTCGACTTCGTCGACGGCGGCGGCGGCAACGATCAGATCAACCGCAACGACGGTGGCGATTGGGTCGCCGACGGCTACGTCGTGGGCGGGCAGGTCGAGGTCTCCAACGCGACCGTCGGGGCGAACAACGGGACCTTCGTGATCCTGGCGGTCACGACCTCGGACATCGACGTTGCCACGGCCTCCCTCACCGCCGACACGGCGGATAACACGTCGACCTTCGCGGTGGACAATCGCAACGCGGTCAAGGTCTTCTCGCGCGAGCCGTTCACCGTCGCCCTGGACCCGGACTCGGGCAAGACATTCGACTCCACAGACATTGCTGGAGCAGGCTTCGTTACCGTCGACAACAAGGCGTTCCGTTTCTCCTTGGCTACTGCCGCGGACCTCAAGGTCACGACAAGCGACGCGACGATTGGGAGCAGCGGGCCCTACGACCAGATCGTCATCAAGTACTTCGACGGCATCTACAGCCGCGACATCGACTCGGCTACCAATCGCTTCTTCGGCGTGCTCGTCGATGTCGGAACGCATTCGGGCATCGACGGCTCGACGGTCGCGACCTCGGTCCTGACCTCGGCCGACGGCGGCATCCCGGTCTCGACCTACGACGGCGGGACGTTGACGATGCACTCGGGCACCGACGAGGGCACCACGTTCCCGATCGTCTCAACCACAGCCACGACGGTCACCGTCACGGGCACCTTCGGCACGGACACGGGCCAGAGCTTCAGCCTGCAGCGGGCCACTCCGGTCGTTGCGACCTTGGAGCAGATCTACGAGAAGGTCCAGTTCCAGCTCCGCCAGGACGCCGACATCGACGACCAGGGTAGCGTCGTCACGGGCTCCACGGCCGACGAGCTACTCTCGTTCTCCGGCGACACGCTGGTCACCCAGCAGGTGAGCAACCCGAACACCGGGACGCTTGACGGTGTCATGGTCGAGGGGTTCGACGCAAACGATACGAATCGCCTGACTGTCACGGACAACGGTGGGGTCCCTCGGACCTTCCCGTTCGTGGCGGCCGGAACGATCAACTTCAACGTCAACTTGGTGGACGATCCGGTCGGTGAGTTCTGGATGTTCTTCCAGTACACCGAGCGGTTCACAAACACGGGCTTCGGGCTCTCCTCAGCCTCGGGCGACACGGCTACGCTGGACTCCAGCGTCACCGACCTCGTCGCCGAGCTGGCCGATGGGGACTTCATCGCCTTGGAGGGCTTCACCGACGGGACGCTCGACGGCGTCTACGTGCTGACAGGCGCGCCTGCGGGCGGTGGCCCCTGGACCGCGGCTGTTCGCCGCGTCGACGGGACGACCCTCGCCAACGAGTCAGCCGCCGCAACCGTGAGCCTGGATAAGAACCCGATCGACAGCCCGGACGCGATCATCGTCGAGGACAACAGCGTCGCCGACATCGTCGGAGCAACCGGCGCGCCGTCCGTGGGCTTCGACTTCGACTACGACAACAACGTCCAGGGAGGCCGCACCGCCGCGACCGACGCGGCGATCCAGATCCGCGCCATCGGGGAAACCCTCGCCCAGTTCGCCGAGACGACGGGAACGATTACCCGCGCAGTCGGGATCACGTTCTCCGTGGTTGCGGCGCTGGAGCGGAACTTCGACAACCCGTAGGCCGGTGACGTAGATGGCAGTCGTAGCAATCAGCGACAGCAACCTTCGACGCCAGGACATGGAAGGTGCGCTGTCTGGGGTCACCCAGATCGGCTCGGGTCCTGGCACCGGGCTCTTCGCCGAGGCGTTCTACCAGGGCGTCCAGGCGTGGGGTATCCGGAACAACGCGATCAACACCCTTAAGGGGTTCTTCGTCAACGTCACGACGACCGACATGACCGCAGCCGGCGACGAAGTAGTCCTGCTCAAGGGCGATGTCATCAACTCGACGGCGATGGCGACGATCGCGAATGGCGGCGCGCTCCGGCACCGCATCGGTAGCGCCACTACCGCGTATTACGAGTACTACGTCGCCGACGACGGCGGGCAGGGTGACATCGACTACCCGATCAAGCAAGGGTGGGTGATCAGCCCGATCGACCCCAACGAGGTTGCTTGGCGGGACGGGCAGGCGGGCTCGCCCTCCCTCACGGCGGTCGTCGAGTTCGGGCTCACCGCCGCGGTGACCGTCACGTCGAATAATGAGAACATCATTTTCGACTCGGTCGACATTGGCCCGGGGCTATCCCTCGTGGGCGGCGACGGCGGTAGCACCGACGGCGTCTTCCAGGACTTCGTCGACGACGACGAGGGCGAGGCAACCGCAGGCCGCTTCGGCCACGTCACGACCCAGGAAGGCATCCTGTTCGTCTACGGCACGCTGGCGATCGGCCAGACCGCAGGCGGCACCTCCACCATTACCGAGTTCACCGACGCGGGCCGCGTCGTCATTTTCCCGGGTGGCCGTGTAGGCGACTCGTGGAACCGTATTCTGATCGACACGGCGACAACGTCCACCTCGATTGACTTCGCGTCGATGGTCTTCCAGGGTCGCGGCCGTAACGACCTCACCCACCAGTTCAGCTCGGCAGGGCAGGTCGACGGCACAAACGAAGAGATCGACATCACGGCCCACGGCTACCTGACCGGAGACCTTGTCCTGTACGAGGATCAGGGCGGGACGGCGATCACCGGGTTGACCGACAACACGGAATACTTCGTGCGGGCCGTAACGGCTGACGCCATCGCGCTCTACGCTGTCGGATCCTCGGCGGGTCGGCAGAACGCTTACTCTGACACCTCTCGCGTCGGGCTCACCGCCGCCGGTACAGGCGAGAACCACAGACTTACTCGTCGGCCCCAGACGACACCGGACTTGACGCAGACCGGCACTGGCTTCATCGCGAACTTTCTCGCGACCTCGTGCGTCTTCGACGGCTTCCGGGCGATCACACTGACCTCGATAGGCGCATTGGAAAACTGCTCCATCCTCAACACGGGCAAGGTGGCCCCGGGGGGCGGCTCGCTTATCGGCTGCACGTTCCAGTCCTCGGTGCTGGACGAGGGCGAGCCGCTGGTCGTCAACAACACCCTCAGTACCATCAGGGGGAACGTATTCATATCGGAGGGAAAAGGTCACGCCGTCAATATCACGGCGACGGGGACCTACACCTACGAGGGCAACACGCACACGGGCTACGGCCCGGCGCGGACGCAGTTCGATACCGAGACGGATGTTACCGGCGGCGCGACCGACACGATCGCGCTGACGAGCCATCCCTACACCACGGGCGACTTTGTCCGGTACGAGCCCGAGGGTGGGACCGAGCAGCCCTTCGGTGGCCCAGAGACGGCCTCGAAGTTCTACCTCCGCTCGGTCGACGCGAATACCGTAGCCTGCTACGACACGGCGGACGGCGCGATCAACGATACCGACCGCCGGGACCTTACAGCCTCGGGCGGCGGCAGCGGCGAGACCCACTCCTTCTACAGTCTGACCGCGGCAATCGCGAACAGCTCGGGCGGGCTCGTAACGATCAACGTGACCGGCGGCGGCGATACGCCCACAGTCCTGAACACGACCGGCTCTTCCACCGTCGTAGCCAACAACACCCAGATCACTCTCACTGGCCTCGTGAACCCGACGGAGGTTCGGGTGTTCGCGGCCGGCACGCAGACCGAGTTGGCGGGGCAAGAGAACGTAACCACGGGTACGTTCATCTTCTCGCGGCCAGCAACCGAGGACGTGGACATCCGTATCTTCTCTGTCCAGTACGATCCGGCCGACATCATTGGCTTCACGATTCCGAGCGAGGACACGACTCTACCTATCCAGCAGATCTTCGACCCCAACTTCGACAATCCGGCATGAGAGAATACATCATCCGGGTCGCCGACCACTTCGTGCGACTCTCGTCTGACCTACAGCAGGTGGAGTACGTTTCAGAGTCGGACCAGGCCACGCGGTTCGATAACCCTCTGAACGCCAGCGTGAGGGCCACCGAGCTTCGTCTGCCCGACTACTTGGTGATCCCATGCCCGCAGTAGTCACCTTCGATCCGCTCACACTGCGCATCATCGAGATCTCCGCGGCCGGCGACAACGTCCTGGACCTCGACGAGATCTACAGCGAGTGGAAGGTCTTCGTGAAGACCGGCGACAACGCCAAGCACCCGAAGGCATTCCGCTTCGTCGGCGGCGACCAGACCGGGGCTACGGGTTTCCTGGGCGTCACCTACTTCCTGCTGAACGGGTGGCGGATCCGGCCCGCGGAGTTGAGCCACAAGCTGACCGTCGTGGGGAACCTCCGCACGGATCCCTTCGGCAGCTCGGCCTTCGTCGACACACTCGGCTCCTTCGCGGTCAACACCGAGACGGAGTTCAGCAACCTATCCGAGGTGGAGGGGCTCGGCACCGTGACAGCAGACAGCGTCTTGGCGCGCAAGATCCTACAGAACCGACTGGAGACGAATCCGTCGACGGGCGTGCTGACGGTGTACGACGACGACGACAGCGTGCTCTTGACGGGAAACATCTCGGAGGACGTTGCAGAGGTCCAGGCTTACCGCGGACAGGGTTCGGAACGCAGAAACAGGTTGACCTAACATGGCGATTGCTGCATACGGCTTCGGCCTCGACCCCAGCGCATCCGGCCTCGGGGCCTTCATCAGCGTCGTCAGCCTGCGCGGCGGCGGCGGCGGCGTAGGCAAACACGCCGATCTCTCCGACCTCGGACCGCCGGCCGACGATCACGAGCAATACCTACTGCTCGCGGGCCGCGGCGGACAGACGATCGTCGACGACATCGCCTTCAACGGTGACATCCTGTTCGGCGCCGTCACCGACGAGATCGCCGGCATCGAGAACCAGAACCTGCTCGACGTTTCTGGTATCACGGGCGGCGAGACTATCATCGCCGGTACCGGCGCCAGCGACGAGCTAGGGCTACAAGGCAGTACCGACGTTACGCTCGGCCTCATCCGGGCGTTCTCGAAGATCATGCTGGAGCCGGTCCAGTCGCAGGCCGTCCCCGTCGACAACGCCGGGGCGTCGATCGTGTTCGGCGAGACCTACACCACGACCTTCCCGGTCACCCAGGTACTACTCCTCAACGACTCGACGTGGAACGCCAACGCCGGGAGCAGCGTGGCCGGCCGCCTGCTGGAAGACAAATCGACAGTCAACGTCAACGAGAACGCGGGTATCCTGGCGCTCTTCACGGTCGTCAACTCGTCCGCTTCATACGTCGTCACCGATAACGCAAACCACATCCCCAACCTCTTCGCGTTGAGATGGGCGCCTCTAATCAAAGCTCAGACGAGCGGGACGCCACCCCCGACAGCGTTGGTCTCTGCGCTCAACGTCACTCCCGGTATTGTTTGCAGCGGGTTGCTCTCCAGCTACCAGATCACCGACCTGGTAGGGGTCAATTTCCAACCGACTTGGTCGGTGCCGGAGTTCTCGGATGCCGACTTCGGCGACTGCGTCGCCCTCGACTTCCGAGGTCCGCAGAGAGGATTCCTCGCGTCGAATGCCGGGACCAAGAGCCTCAACGACGCCGCGGGTATTCGGATGCGAGCGCCCGCTGCCGGTTTGGTGGTCGATAGTAGCTGGACAGCAGTGCTGTCCGAGTCGCCGCCGGACGCGAAGCACTTCGTCATCCGCAACACGGGCGGCGCCAAGTCGACCTTCGGCCTCGGCGATCTCTTCTTCGGGACGCTCGACGCCGAAGAGTTTGAGCTGACGTGGGACCCGGCGACCGACGTGCTCGCGCTCCAGACCACGGGCGCCGATCTGACTGTGGGACTCCAGCTCAACGCGACGAAGATTTCACTCGGCACCGTAGTCCCAAACCCCACCGACCCCGTCGGGTTCCTAACCGTCAAAGCTCCAGACCAGGTCGCAACCGTCCCCGGCGACTTCATATTCTACGACTTCCGAGTCAGCGAAGTTGACGACGGTGGGTTTGCGCTCGACAACGCCACGTTGTTTGACGTCGGTGTCCCTATTTACATCAACAACGGCGGTAGCCTCACTACACTCACCAACTTCACGCTTGGCGGCGTTGGGTTCGGAAGCTCTACGTTCAAAGCCCAGAGTCTATGGGCTCGCGTTGGTGCTCGGATCCGCAACAGCGGAATAGAGAATTGGGATTCGGCCGCGCCGGCACAGATCACAGCGGACCAGGTCGCCTACGACCTCGGGGCGGTTCTTGTGAAGAGGCCGATCCTAGAGGTATCGACCGACGCGAGCCGAACTATCCAAGGCATCCGCTTCGAGGACACGACCGAGCAGGACCACGACTTCATCACGTTCTACAACGTCGGCTCGTTCGACCTCGTCTTCGGTCACGAAGATGTCGCCGCGGTAGCCAACTTCCGCATAACGTCACCGACCGGAGCCGACTACGTCCTCGGACCCGAGGAGTGGGTGACACTCTGGCGAGACGGTCCGCTAGCTACCGGGCGCTGGCGTATTAAAGATCGCCCTCCGCGATCGGCCGAGATCATCGGGCCGATCCTCGACACCGAACTAGAAGACGCGCTCGCCAACACGATCCAGCTTAGGAACGCTGGAACGACCGGGCCGCGCGCCGATGTCAAGATCAGCGGGCTGACCGAGGAGACCGCGCCGGTGGCCGGCGACTGGGTCCTGGGCGAGGAGTCCGGCGGCGCGCTCCGCAAGATTGACGCGAAGCACCTCATCAAGCCTACGCTCACGATGGAGCGGGCGTGGGACAACCCGACCTCCTCGGACGACAAGACGTTCCAGCGCACGCCGGTTGCGATCACCGTCACGGCGGTCCACGGCGTACTGAACAACGGGACGGGCTCTCCTGACGTTACGGTCTCGATCCTGCACAGCACCGACCGCAACGCGGCCGGGAACCAAGCGGTCAACGCCCAGGTGGTTTCCTCGATCACGACGGGTGACAGCCTAACCCTGGGCGGCGACCTCGATATCCCGGCCAACTCCTGGATCTGGGCGGAGACCACCGGCCAGAACGGCACGACGCCCGAAATCGCGCTCACGATCACCTACACGGAAGACTAACCCCCAAGGAGCAACATGCCTACCCTCGGCCCCGACGAAATGCCCGACGACGAGTGGGAAGTGACGAAGCGGTACATCATGGCGAACCTCGCCGCGATGGGGAAGAACGACGCCGACTCCGCGTTCCAGTTCATCAAGCTGAAGTGGAACGTCCTGAGCGACCAGACCCAAATGCAGCGCTACCTGGACAACGTCGAGTTGGCGCAGCTCGAAGGGCACCTGGACGCCTTCACCCTCAAGCGACCCGCCCTGGAGGCGAGGATTCAAGAGTTGAAAGACGCAGGAGCGTAGACCGTGGCGGAACTCGTCGCCCATTTCACGAACGCGAACGTGCCGCTAGTTTCGCCCGGGACCGCTCCGACCATCAACGTCTGGCGGATCGACACGGGCGCGCTAGTTGTCACCGACGCGAACATGGCGGAGATCGGCGGCGGGAACTTCAACTTCATGTTCGCCCCGGTGTCGAACCTGGAGTACGCCATACGCGCGGACGGCGACCCGCTCGCGGCCGGGCAGGTCTCGGTAGGGGAACGCTACGTGTTCGGCTCCCTCTCGGGGTCGATCCAAGACGCGTTCGACAACCTCGACGTGCCCGTCTCCACCCGGTCGACGCAGGCCCAGATCCTGTCGGACGCCTCGCCCTTCCAGGGTGCGGACATCGCGGCGATCCTGGCCGACACGAGCACGACCCTGCCGGCTTCGATCGCGGCGCTCCCGACGGCAGCACAGAACGCCGACGCGACCTGGGACGAAGCGCGAGCCGGGCACAGCGGCGCCGGCTCGTACGGGGAGTTCACCGGCGACGCGGCGATGCGCGGGACGGATGGGGCAAACACCGTCACGCCTCTCGCAGCCGCGACGGATCAAGCAGAACACGACCAGACCCAGAGCGACATTGCGGCGCTGAACGATCTGTCGGCAGACGGAGTCTGGAACGAATCGACGGCGACGCACGAGGGCGCCGGGACCTTCGGGAAGGCGGTGACCCGGCTCCACGAGGAACTGAACCGCACGAAGCTCTTCTTCGCCACGGCGGCGATTTCGACTGGCGGGCGCGACGTGCCGATCAACGCGATGTCTCACATGGAAGTCCAGATCCGGGACGACGGCGGCTCGTTCCCGGGCACGAACTACTTCGTGGTCTTCGGCTACGAGCCTGGCGACTCGGCAACCGATCAGCCGCGGTCTTCGAACACCGCGGCCGTAGCGCCGACCGACGGCACCTTCACCAGCACACCGTATCCGACGTGAGCACCGTTATCGGCAAGGCGTCCTTCGGGCGCCACACGATCAGCGTCGTGCTGTCCAAGGCGTCCTTCGGCCGCCACTTCACGACTTCGATTGTCGGCGACGCGTTCCGGGCGATTCTCAAGCTGGGCACCATCGTGTACCGCACCAGCGAGGCGGCGGGCAACGTGGTCCGACACGCCTTCGAGGCGGTAGGCAACGTGGTCCGGCGGGTCAGTGAACCCGCTGGCACGGTCACCCGCGTCGTGGTCGACGCGGCCGGGCAGGTCGAGCGCGTCTCTGTGGACATGGCCGGGCAGGTCGAGCGCCCCGAGGTTGACGCGGCCGGGCAGGTCGAGCGCCCCGAGGAAGACGCGGCCGGGCAGGTCGAGCGGCCGGGCACCGATGCGGCCGGGCAGGTCGAGCGCCCCGAGGTAGACGCGGCCGGGAACGTGATCCGGCGAGAAACCGAAGACGCGGGAGACGTTACGCGGCCGGTCGTAGACCCGGCGGGTGACACCCCGATAGGAGAGTGCTGATGCCCCTGGGCACGCGGAAAGACATCGAGATCCACCGCGGCGACGCCCGGATCGTCACGTTCACCGTCGTGGACGAGACGGGCGCGCCAGTCGATCTCGCGGGCAAGACGCTGGAGTGGAACTACTCCAACAAGGCCACGGACGCAGTCGAGCCGCTGGGCGTCGCGATCCTCTCGCCGACCAAGACCGTCGGCGTCGGCATCACTGTGACCGACGCGCCGGCAGGTGACGCCGAGGTCAAGCTGGAGTCCGCGGACACCGTGGGCCAGCGCGCGACACTCGAATACTACCACGAGCTGCAGGTCACGGACGGCACCGACCCCGTGACCACGATGTTCGGGATCTTCAAGCTCGTGAAGGAACTGCTCGCGCCCGGCGCGTAAGGGGAACCGATGTCCACCGGACTCACCGAAGCGATCAACCTCGTCCTGGAAGACGGCACGGGCGTGGTGGGCGCAAACACGTACAACGACCGTGCCACGATCACGGTCTACGCGACCGACCGCCAGTACGACGCGTTCGCGACCTGGCTGCTGGCGGACGAGTCGAACCAAGTCAGCGCCGCCATCTCCGCGGCCAAGTACATCGACGAGCGCTGGGGCCCGTTCAAGGGATTTATCTTCGAGGACGGCGACGGCGACCCGGACGCGGCCCAGGGCCTGCTGTTCCCGAAGGCGTTCGAACTCCTCGACTCCCGCGGCATCGAGGTGTCCGAGACGGTCCCCATCCAGATCAGCGACGCACACGCGGAGTACGCGGTGCGCGCGATCGACTCAAGCACCCTGCTGGCCGTTGAGCTGCAGCCCGACATCGTGCGCCAGGACGATGCCGGCCGCACGATCAACCGCAAGCGAGAGAAGCTCGGGCCCCTAGAGGAAGAGACGTACTACGACTCCGGGCGCACGCGGACCAAGTGGACTGACTTCGGCACCGCAGACCAGATCATCCGCCAGAGCGGCCTGCTGGCCGGGGGCGGCGACAGTCTGGTGAAGAGCTAGCCATGGCCCTTCTGCACGAAAACTTCGTGGACCTTGCGGTCCGGCTGATCAACAAGAACGGACGCCTAGTTACGCTGACTCAGACCACGATCACCCCGGACCCCACGGAGCCCTGGAAGATCGCGTCGCAATCGACGACCACGGCGACAGTCAAGGCAGCGTTCTTCCAGAACGAGGAGAGCGACTTCCTGGCGATCCTGACCCAGGTAGCCGGCCGCGGCGACCAAGAGGTCACGCAGGCGCTGGCCGAGAAGTCAAGGCAAGTACTGATCGCGGCGAAGGGCCTACCGTTCGTGCCGACCCCGTCCAACACACTCGTGGATGGCGACGTGACCTGGGAGGTCACGGACGTTGGTACGGATAAGCCCGGCCCGACGCCCGTCATGTATACCCTGCAGGTGAGCCGCTGATGGCTGAGAACACACAGGAGATGGAGGACGTACTGAGCGCGCTCGTGACTACGACGTGGAACACAGCGACGGGCAGCGCCCCTCTCCTCTACGACAACGTGCCCAACAGCGACGCGCCGCCGCTCGGCGCCAGCGTATGGGGCCGGCTACATATCCGAGAGTCGATCAGCAGCCAAATCTCTCTCGGGAGGTTGCACTTCCGGTCACAGGGCACGCTGTACCTGCAGGTATTCGTTCGCAAGGACACCGGCAAGGCAGTGATCAACCCCATCACGACCGCGGTGAAGGAAGCTCTCGAAGACGCCACCCCCGCGCAGCTCGGCAACATTTGGCTGCGTGACACCGTCGTGAAGCCCGTCGGGGCCAGCGACGAGACGTATTTTCAAAGCAACGTGGAGACGGCCTTCACGTACGATCGGACCACGTAAGGAGACTGACAACTATGTCGGATACCAATCGAGTAGCACTGAGGGCCGTGAAGGAAGTCACGTACGGGATCTTCCCGACCGCCCCAGCCCTGGAAGAACTCTGCATCACGGGCGCGCCGAACCTCGCGTTCGCGCCGGAGACCACCGTCTCGGAGAAGATCCGGGCCGATCGCCAGGTCGACGACCTCGTACTGGTCGGCGGCGAAGCGGCGGGCGACGTGCCCTCCGAGCTGGCGTTCAACGTCCACGACCTTCTGCTGTCCGGGGCGTTCTTCAACACGTTCCAGGCGCGCGCTGGCGCGCGGACGTTCGACGAGGTGGAGACGCAGATCACCGCGGTGAACACCGGCCCCGACTCGTTCACGGTGACCGACGAGGGCGACACCGTCATCGTCGACGACATCCTCCGCGGGGAGGGTTTCACAGACGCCGCGAACAACGGCTTCCACATCGTCAACGGCGTGCCGACGAATACCGACTTCACGGTCGCGTCTACGTTGGTCGCAGAGACGCCGGTCCTGGGCGCGCAGCTCCGCGTGGTCGGTCGGCGCAGCGCGGCGGGAGACATCGACGCTGCGGTGACACCCAACTCGGTCACGTCCACGATCCTGGACTTCACGACCCTGAACCTCGCGGTCGGTGACTGGATCAAGTTCAACGGCTTCACGACCGAGACGCAGAACAACGACTTCGTCCGCATCGTGTCGATCGCAGCGAACCTGCTGACCTTCGACATCGTGCCCACGGGCTGGGCGGCTGCCACGCCGGCTGGCGCGGTGGACCTCTTCCTCGGCGAGCGGCTGACGAACGGGGTGCTCTTCCAGAGCTACGGGCTCGAAGAGGAGTTCCAGGATCACAGCCCCGTGACCTTCCAGTACTTTCGCGGAATGGTCGTGGACGGCATGAGCCTGTCGGCGCAGCCCCAGGCGATCGTGACCCTCGGGTTCACGTTCTCCGGCAAGGATGCGTTCTTCTCGGACTCCGGGACTCCGGCGACCGTGCCGGACCAGCTCCCCGCCGTCGCCGGCAACGGGCGGGTCGACTTGGCGACCACAGTCACGGCCGGCACGGTGGACGTGCTCAACTCGTCTAGCAACGTCGGGCGCATCGCGCGCGGCGGCGTGCCGATTGCCGGCGCGAACTTCGTGCTGGAAGCCACGATCGAGATCGCGAACAACCTGCGGCAGCTCAACGCCGTGGGGTTCTTGGGCTCGGTCGACATCGGCGTTGGCACGTTCGACGTGACGGGTACGCTCAACACGTACTTCGACAACGCCGACCTCGCCCGCGACGTGATCTCCAACGCGGAGACCAGCTTCGACCTGCGCTTCGAGGACGACAACTCGCACGCCATCGTGGTCGATGCGCCGCGGATCAAGTTCTCGGAGGGCGCGCCCGAGGTGCCCGGCCGGAACGACGACGTGACGATCAACCTCGCCTACCAGGCGATTCGCGATGCCACGAAGGGCTACACGCTGCTGTGGCAGCGCTTCAACGGCATCCAGTAGGACCCGGCTCGGGGCTCGCAGTGAGCCCCGGGCACTGACCCCCGACCCAGGAGAACGACCCCCCATGACCACCGAAACCGAGTCGACGAAGACCGATCTGCCCGACGCTGAGATCATCGAGGAGGTGGCCCCCTCCCCGCTGTACACGATGTTCGAAACGGACACCGAGCTGGAGAAAGAAGGCCTCGTCCTCGACTACGGCACGTGCAAGATCACCATCGCCCGCGCAGGCGGTGCGAACCGCAAGTACGCCTCCGTGCTGGAGCACAAGATGCGCCCGCACCGCGCGGCGCTCAACTCCGGGACGATGGACGAGACCCTCGCCCTTCGGCTGCTGGTCGAGGCGTACGCCGAGGCCATAGTCCTGGGCTGGGAGAAGGTGACCGACCGGGCCGGCAAGGCGCTGCCCTACTCGAAGAAGAACGTCGTGCAGCTCTTCACCGACCTGCCCGAGTTGTTCGCCGACGTGCGGGGCCAGGCAGATCGCGTCGCCAACTTTACGATGGCGGGAGCGCAGGCCGACGCAAAATCCTAGGGGAGTACCTGGACTGGCAGCTCACGAAGGCTGAAGCCTCTGTGCGCATCGCCAACGCGGCCAGGGAACGCGGTACTCCCGTCCCGAAGTTCATCACCGAAGCCCCGGTGCTCGAAGACAGCTACCACGCTCGCGTCATCGACGCGTTCTGGAAGCTCTCTACGTGCCGGGGCATCGGGATGGGCTGCTGCGGTCCCATCCCCTGGGACTCCATTCATGTCTACGCGACGGCCTGCAACTTCAACCACACCCAAATCGAATACGACGTGTTCTGCTACTTGATCGCTCACCTCGACGAAATCTTCTTGAAGATCCAGCGAGACGAGGCGAA
>SDBV01008739.1_pt1 | contig 13610 bp, 14 predicted proteins | sample 2277081 | NCBI WGS metagenome assembly SDBV01 (sample SAMN10402039, study PRJNA504765) | marine sediment metagenome | isolation source: marine sediment core GS10_PC15, 223 cmbsf | place: Arctic Ocean: Southern Knipovich Ridge | collected 2010 | reverse complement strand
ACAGGTTTAATGAAATTGCAGAAATATCAAAAATAGAAGAGCCAACATTTATTTTTGCACATCTCCACTCAACACATCCGCCATATGTACTAGATAAAGATGGTAGTTATAAGGAATATGATTTTAACACAACAAGTAAAGAAGAAATCTTTGTTAACCAAGTTATAGCGACGAATGATTATGTAAAGATATTAATAAATACAATAATATCCAATTCAGAAATTCCACCAATCATCATTATTCAAAGCGACGAAGGCACCCTCCCTGAACGTTACAATAATAATAAACATTTTAACTGGAATGATGCCACAGATGCAGAATTAAGAATGAAAGCAAGAATAATAAATGCAATTTATATACCAGGCTTAGATCCAGATATTTTATATCCGAATATAACACCTGTTAATACATTTAGAATAATTCTTAAATATATATTTAATATGGATTATGAATTATTACCAGATAAAAATTATATATTTGTAAGCGAAGATCAATATTATAACTTTATTGATATTACAGAAAGAGTAAAATAATTAAATAAAAAAGCCCGGCTAATTGCAGCCGGGCTTTTTTTATCCTAAACTATTTAGATTCCTTTTGACAGGAACTTATTTAATCTTTTAATAAAATTAGTAGGATCTTCGAGTTTTACTCCCTCTATTAACATAGCCTGTTCAAGTAAAAGCCAGCTCACATCCTCCAGCACAGTTTTATCCTTTGTTTCATTTAGCTTTTTAATTATTTCATGTTCCGGGTTTATTTCGAGTATTGGTTTTACCTTAGGCATATTGTCCTGGCCCATCGCTTTCATCATGTTCTGCATATGCATGGTTGGATCTGCCTGATCTGCAACAATACAGGAAGGAGAATCACTTAGCCGGGTACTTGCTTTAACATCTTTAACTTGATCTTTTAGTACCTCTTTTATTTTATTAACAAGAGATTTAACTTCTTTTTCTGCTTCTTTATCTTTTTCTTCTTTTAGATCCTCTGCTGCATCACTTCTATTAACTGATTTAAGATCTACATCTTTATATTTATTTATTGATGGGATAATTATTTCGTCAATTTCATTATCCATAATTAAAACTTCTATTTCTTTTTTCTTATATAGTTCAATTAATGGAGAATTTCTTAAAACACTTTCATTGCCGCCTGTAATATAATAGATAGTTTTTTGATCCGGCTTCATTCTGCTTTGATATTCTGCGAAGCTTGTAAGCCCTTCTTCTTTTGTAGATTTAAAGCGAACAAGTTCTAACAATGCATCTTTATTGGTAAAATCAGAGTAAAGTCCTTCTTTTAAAGGATTACCGTATTCATTCCAGAACTCGGAATAAGCCTTTTTATCAGCAGATAGTGTACCAATTTCACTTAAAATTTTCTTAACAGATGCATTTCTTATATTTGTTAATATCTTGTTTTTCTGAAGAATTTCCCTGCTCACATTTAACGGAAGGTCTTCCGAATCTATAATTCCTTTTACAAATCTTAGATAACTCGGCATCAATTCCTTATCATCATCTGTAATAAATACTCGTTTTACATATAATTTCACACCAGCCTGATAATCCATTCGAAACAAGTCCATTTGTGCTTTTTTGGGTATATAAAACAGAGTTGAGTACTGCAGAGTACCTTCTGCATGAGTATGAATATAAAGCAAAGGCTCATTTGAATCATGTGTTAGAGTTTTATAGAACTCATCATAATCTTCTTTTTTTAAGTCTGCTTTTGGCTTTTTCCAGAAAGCAGAAGCAGCATTAATTTGATCTACTTTATCTGTTCTTTTTTCTTTTTTCTCATCACCCTGATTTTCCACTTCTTCATAGTGAAGGAAAATTGGAAAAGGAATATGATTTGAATACTTTTTAACGATATTTTCTATCTGCCAGCGGTTTGTATATTCATGGCCTTCTTCATTTAAAAAACAAATTACAGTAGTACCATTATTAGCTCTTTCAGTTTCTTTTATTTCATATTCGCCCTGTCCATCGCTAATCCATTTACAAGCCTTTTCTTCACCTGCTTTTTTGCTTATTACCTCTACTTTAGTTGCTACCATAAATACAGAATAGAAACCTACTCCAAACTGGCCAATAAGACTTGCATCTTTTGCTTTGTCTCCTGTCATATTGGAAAGAAAGTTCTTTGTCCCGGAACTTGCTATTGTTCCAAGGTTTGCCACAAGATCTTCTTCATTCATTCCGATTCCAGAATCAGAAATTGTAAGAGTTTTATCTTTTTCATTAAACTCAATATCAATTTTTGGTTCAAATGGCAGTTCTTTAAATTTCTCATCTGTAAGGTTTAAATATTTTAACCTATCCAATGCATCCGAAGCATTGGAAATAAGCTCTCTTATAAATATTTCCTTATGAGAATAAAGCGAATGAACAATTAGCTTTAATAATTGATTTACTTCTGCTTGAAACTGATGTTTCGACATACAAATTCTCCTTAATTTTATTTGTGATATTTATTGATAAATAAATCCGGCCGCAAAGCCAGATGATAAATTATTTGTATAAAAATACTAAATTTTCTGCACTAAAACAACTACATATGCTTCTATTGCCTTTTTTTTCCCAATCAGGCCAATGCCCTCTCCTGTTTTTGCTTTAACCGATATAAATTCTTTTTTAATTTTTAAATCCTCAGATAAATTTTCTTTTATTTTATCTATATAAGGAACAAGTTTCGGTGTCTGTAAAATTATTGATGAATCTACATTAATAAGTCTGTAACCTGAATCATTTATCAGCTTAGTTACTTTTTTTAACAGTATCCTGCTTGAAATATCTTTAAATTCCTCATTACCCGGAGGAAAATGCGTACCGATATCACCTATACAGCAAGCACCCAGCATTGCATCTATCACAGCATGTATTAGAACATCTCCATCCGAATAACCGTCTTCCCCTAATTTGGATAGAATTACCAATCCACCCAGAATAAGTTTCCTTTTTTTTACAAGTTTATGAAGATCATAACCGAATCCGACTCTATCCATTATATCCCCAGATCGTGCTTATATGTAATTTTTCTATTTTCTATTTCACCATCAACGGTACTTACAGGCCCAATATACTTTGAATACATCTCACTGTCATCTATATAATTTATATGATCAGAAACAGCTAATTTATGCGCTTTTAAAATATCTTTGTATTTAAAACCCTGTGGTGTCTGAGCACAAAAAGTCTCTTTTCGTTCCAGATGCCCTGCTATAATATTATCTTTCATTGTTTTCATTGCATCCTGAGCAATTATTACAGGTATGCAGGCACTTTTGCTAAATGTTTTATCAAGTACAGATTTCACCAGCTTAACCGTAACCCAGGGCCTTGCACCATCATGTATTAAAACATAATCAATATTTCGCTTACTAAGCTCCTGTAATGCATTATAAACAGATTTTTGCCTGGTTTCTTCGCCTTTTATCAATTTTATTTTCTCAATACTAATAAAGGAGGTCAATAATTCTTCTGCAATATTTATTTGTGAAACAGTAACAATAATACTTTTAAACAACCCTGAATTTAAAAAAGGTAGAATTGTACGAACCAGTACAGGCTTTTTACCTATATACTGGTATTCTTTTTTTATCCCGCCTCCGAATCTAAGGCTGCTGCCTGCAGCAGTAATTATAGCAGCACTATTTATTAGTAGCCTCCATTCTTCCGAAAACCATAGTTTCTATTTCTTCTTTTTCCTTACTTAAAGAAATAGAAAGTTCATCTATGAACAGTCTTAATGCATTGTCAAAAAGTTTCCTTTCTAAAATCGGTAATTCCTTTATCAGACTTCTATGATATAAAGTTCTTACTACTGTTGCGATATCTAAGATACTTCCGCTCTTAAGAAGGTCCAGATTCATTTGATATCTGATTTTCCAGTCCGTAGGAATTGGTTCATAATCTTCTGATATTAGTTTAATCGCTTTCTTGGATTCTTTTGAGCTAACAATAGGACGAATTCCAAGTTCTGTTGCCTTATCTACCGGAACCATAAAAGTCATATCTGAAACTTCTATATATATAATATAATAAAGAAGCAATTTTCCCTGAAAAGGCCTTTCTTCTATAATACCCACCTGACCTACACCGTGCAGTGGATATACTATTTTTTCATTTACTTTATATTTAGTTTTTATTGCTTTGCTTATTCCCATAACGGTAAATATAATAAAAAATTAAATTGTAGTCAAAGGTTTGTTTTTCATATATATTGTTTAATTAATAAAATTGATTTTTTTAACAAAAGCAGCAATAAATGTCGGATAATCCAAAGAAAAAGAAAAAAACAAAGCTTATTTATATTGTAGCCTTCCCATCCCTATTTATCGCCATATTTATAATCCTGTTCATTTTCTGGGATCCTATTATGAATATTTTCAAGAATGCAGATAGTTTTAAAGTTTGGGTTGCAGATAAAGGCATATGGGCCCCTCTGGTTTTTGTAGGATTACAGATTATTCAGGTAATAATATTTATTATTCCGGGAGAAGTCCCGCAGATTGCAGGCGGCTACTTATTTGGAATCTGGCTTGGTTCTTTATATTCATGTCTTGGTATAGCCATAGGTTCAGCAATAAATTTTGCATTGGCCCGTAAACTTGGAATGCCGTTTGTAAAGCATGTTCTAAATGAAAATCAATTGAACACATTACAAAAAATAGCAACATCACCACGCGCACAGGTTAGCTTTTTTATATTGTTTGCAATCCCAGGCCTTCCAAAAGACAGTTTATGTTATGTTGCAGGACTGTCATCTATGAGATTTTTATTTTTTATGATCGTATCGAGTATTGGAAGGCTTTTTGGTATAATCGGAAGTGCATGGATAGGCAGTCTTCTTGCAGAACAAAGTATTCTACCTGCTGTTATTATTTTTACTTTTGCAGCAATTTTATTTGTTCTTGGTTATTTATTCCGGAACAAAATTGAAGACTTAATAGTTAAATATTCCGGAAAATCCAAAATAAAATAACCAGAAAATCTCATATCGCAGCAAAGCCGCAACCAATTTATAAAATAAGAAATTTTTTAACCGCAGAGAACGTAGATGGACGCAGAGAAAAAAAATTAGTTTTTCATACTCTCTGCGGTTAATTAATACTAATCTTGTTAAAAAAACAAAATTATTGGGCTTAAATAGTATAATATGGTAAATCTGCATTAAAAAAGAAAAAGAATAATAACTTACAGTAGAGATCCTAAATTTTAGTACTTACCCTCCTCTCAAAAGAAAGCTGCTTGTGGTATTAAATAAAAACAGCCTGCATTTTTCAGCAAAGCCATCTTTGTCTACAGCGGCATTCAGCCCATTAATGGGCGTTCAAATGTTTCCCGACACGGATACAAAATGCCTGATAAGTGAGTGAAACAATTAAATTTTTACAATTATTTCAAATGCTTGTTTAACATTTCAATTAATTCAGCATAGCTGAATGGCTTACAAATACTTGCTGTAAAACCGTATTCTGCTGGATTTGCAATAACAGGATCTCCTGCATAACCACTTGAAACAAAAACGGGTATTTCCTTATTTATTTTTCTTATTTCAGCTATAACTTCCTTTCCGCCTAAGCCTCCGGGAATTGTTAAATCAAGAATCATTCCTTTAATCTTTATATTTTTTTCTGTTGCTTCTATGAAAAAGTCAATCGTTTCATTACCATTTTCTTTACATACAACAGAGTAGCCAAGGGATTCTAAAATTCCACTTAAACTTTCTCTAATAATCTCTTCATCATCCATGACCACTATAGTACCTTTCCCTTTGTGCTCATAATTGGATATTTCGACTGAGGCTGAAATAGTATCGATACTTGCAGGTAGATACATAATGAATGTACTGCCTTTACCCTGTTCGGATAAAACATCAATACAACCATTGTGACGAGCAATGATGGAATAACAAGTAGCAAGTCCAAGACCATGGCCCTTTGTCTTTGTCGAAAAAAATGGATCAAAAATACGGTTTAAGAGTTCATGGGGTATTCCGATTCCGCTATCCTTAATTGATAATTTAATATAGTTTCCTTCACCAAGTGCTGAATGCTCATTTTTTGTAAGGATGATATTTTGTGCTGTTAACTCAATTGCTCCACCTATTGGCATAGCTTGTTGTGCATTAATAACTAAGTTATCAATTACCTGTCCTATTTGATTCTTGTCAAAATTACAGGGCCACAAATCTTTAGGGTTATCGAAAATACAAGTTATATTGGTGCCGCTTAAGGCGAATTGAGTGGCTTCTTGTATAAATGGAAATAAGGGCTGGACTTTACATACAGGAGCACCGCCTTTAGCAAAAGTTAGTAATTGTCCTGTTAGGTTGCGAGCTCTGTCTATAGTATTCATTGTTTTATCCAGATAATTTGAAACTTCATGGTTTGATGATATTCTATTTGCTAAATCTGTATAATTATAAATTCCTCCAAGCAAATTATTGAAATCGTGGGCGATCCCTCCTGCAAGTATACCTAAAGATTCAAGCTTACTAGTTCGTTGTATCGCATTTTGAATTTTTCTTTTTTCAGTCATATCCCGAAAAACTAATACTACTCCGATAGTAGTATTATCTTTATCTTTAATTGGAGAACCGCTGTCTGCGATAATTCGCTCTGTTTTGTCACGGGAAACTAGAATTGTATTGTTAGCAAGTTCAATTTGTTTTCCGGATGACAGGACTAATTCTACTGGATTTTCCAATGGTTTTCTAGTTATTTCATGAATTATGTTAAAAGCAGTTGTAAGCGGCAGGCCTTTGGCTTCGCTATGAGTCCACCCTGTGAGTTCCTCTGCAACCTTATTTATGAGAACTATTTTACCTTCTATATCTGTTGTTATTACACCATCCCCAATGCTCCGAAGAGTAACTGCAAGACGTTCTTTTTCCTCTGCTAACATCTCTTCTGCCTGTTTTCGCTCAATGATGTCCAGTTTGAGTTCCTTTGTTCTTTCTTCTACCTGTATTTCTAATTCATCACGGGTAGCCATGGTATTTTTTAAGTTTACAACCATTTTATTAAAGGCATTAGAAAGTATACCTATCTCGTCATTTCTCTCTATTTTTATAGTATAATTCAAATTTCCTGAACCAATAATTTCTGTACTTCTTTGAAATTTGTAAAGAGAGTTTAAAATGCTCTTATTTATGAATAAGAGATTTAAGATAATAAGAGCTCCAAATAAAATGATAATAATAATATTCCACGAGACAATTCTGTCCTGGGTTTTTAATAGAGTAGCTTTACGATAATTGGACAATTTAGAAATATAAGAATAAATATCTTGATATTTAACTAGTATTAAACTTATTATTCTTGCCTGTAATTGCGTATGAATGTCGGAAACATGAAAAGAAGGCAGCTCAATATGTATTTCAACCAACTTATAAAAAAGCGAGTTAATGGAATTATTAATTTCTAATATTTCTTCTAATATTAATTGTTCTTCCTCTTCATTATATTTAATAGTTGATAAAAGATTTAAGAAGTTATTGTTTCTCGATTCCCATTGGACCTGAGCCCGCTTTTCCGAAAAAAGCATATAGTCTGTAGTAAGCATATTTAGTTCAAATAGAACTCTTGCTAAATTATCTGTATTTTCTAATTCTTCTCTGGAATGACTGGCTTCTAACAAAGTGCCATAAATAATTGTAAAAACAATAGAAACAAATACAAAAAATAAAATGAGGCTAATATAAAGTTTATTTTTAATTTTCATAATTTACTAGTCTAAAATAGTAACTACTTCCGGTTTTATATTCTTTAATCCATCCATATAAATATATTCCAGATAGTTAGGAATATGAGTATTTGTTGTAAGCTTATTCTCTATACGCCACCTTCCCTGATCTTCCATAGCTAAAATAAGCGCTTGAGGTAAATTAACAGTTAATTTTATTCCCTGCCAATAATATCTGCTATAATCATCTGAGTAATTAAACCTGCCTTTTAAAAATAAAATTGCATCCTGTTCATTGTTTTTGACATATTCTTCTGCCTGGATAAAGGCATTTAATAGTCCTTCAACCTCTACAGGATTATTTTCCAGCCAGTTTTTATGGCTAATAAGTAAAAAGTATAAATCCTGCTCATTTTGGCCAGGCCAAATTGCCACATTTTCACCTAATTCAATTTTTATTTTATAAATATTTGGTTCCCAGGTTAAAGCGGCATCAATTGTAGCATTATTCATAGCTTCTACTATTTCATTAGGATTTAAATCGACTATTTCCACATCATCGAGGCTAAGTCCGTAAAAAGTTAATAATCTTCCTATATAAAATTCACCGGAACTTTTTTTTGTTATACCTATTCTTTTCCCACTTAGTTCCTCCGGCCCTTGAGTATTTTGGTCTATCCTTAGTATTAATTTACAATCTTGAACCGAAGCAATAGAACCAAAAATCCTTAAGTCTGAATAATCGAAACTATTACTTACAAAAACAAAATCTGCTCCGGTTGATACATCTGCTTCTCCTTTAATTAATGCGTCTGTAGCAAGTTTTCCGGCTTCATAATTTACTATAGTTACATCTAATCCGTTTTTTAAAAATAGATCTTGATCCTGAGCAATATATACTAAAGATCCTGCATCTCCCGAATAAGACGCTATAGTTATTTTATTGGAAAGTTTTTGTTCAATATTTGTTTTTGGTTTGCATGCAATAAATACTAGTAGAACTACCAAAATGGCAATTATTATACTATTTTTCATATCGCTTCCGTTTAATAAGAGATATATTTAATATTAAGCTTATTTCTTATAATATTCAAATACATTTTCAAGAGGGTGATTGAATTTTTTAGACTTTTAATTATTAAAAATTTGTAACTATTCAGGTATGTTAAATTATTTCAAAAAATATTAAAGGCTGATATATGAGAAATTTTTAATATCGTAAATAGCTAACACCAAAAACATATTGTTAATCTTTTTAGAAAGTTATACTATTAAAATATACGCAAAAATCAATTAATTAATTGCGCATAGTATAACGGTATGATGGTATGATGGTATGATAAAGCCTGTAAACCAAATTGATTCACTTTCACATATTCCTTCTTATTCGGAAAATAATTCAAATAAAAACATCTCCAATAATACCGCCGAAAGAAAACTGGAAAAAGCAAAATCCATGCTGTATCAGAAAAGCATGCAGAATAATTCAAGGGCAGCTAATTTTATTTTCATGGCTCAAACAGCACTTAAAAACGGTAATTCAGCAGCAGCTGATAATTTTACGAGCAGGGCGATGCAGATTATAAATCCAATAAAAGATATTGAGATTAATTTTACTCCACCGGTGGATAATAATCCGCAAATAATGGATAGACCTGAACATACAGAACATAATTACCAGGATGTTTCAAGTGATTCGGGAGTGTCCTTTTCATATCCTGCAAAACTAACAGGGCCGCAGTCCTTTATCGCCGTACCAGCTCATGAGGCGCAGCATGTCAGCCGTCGTATAAGTGAAGCTGTATTAAGTGGCGAAAGAATCCATGTAAGTGTGTCCTATAAAATAAGATATGACCCCAATACCGGAGAAGCTTATATGGCGGGCGGAATAACAAGAACTATAAAATATTCTAAATATGAAAAAGCTGAAAATACTCCCGGCTCACATATTAATCTATATATGTAATAAAATAATCTCATTTTTCTTCTTTTATTTAACCTATGACGTATGCGATCAAAGATTTTACCGCAATCATCGCTCCATCAGAATCTCTGGCAATTGGAGCCCTATACGGACTGAAAAAACGGGATGTTAAAATTCCTGAAGACCTTGGATTCGCTTGTTTTGATAATTCGAATATAATGTCTTCTGCCAATCCTTCCTTAACAACTGCATATACCTCTTTCTTTGAAATTAGCCGTATTGCGATGGAAAACATTATCGATTTGATAGAAGGAAAAAAATTGCCTGATATAGCACTCTCGCCAACAAAATTGGTAGTCAGACAGTCCTGTGGCTGTCATGATTCCGACTTTATGCAGGAACAGGGATATTTTGGTGAGTTGTCAAATCGCCCGGATGGAGCAACATTGAATGATATGCTTATCAACAGGACTCCCTCCCTTCATATAGAGCTTAGTCAAATCTGGGGCGATACTGTTGTTCCTGACTGGAATTATAGTTTATGTAACTCATTCATAGAAGCTGTAATACATCGAAGTACTGATTCAATAAATAGTTATTTTCGACAGCTTGAAAATGTCAACCAATATTTTCTTTTCACTGAAGAAGACTGCAGAATATTAAAGCTATATATTAAAAATATTCGAAATTTCATAAATCTTTATTTCCCTCATCCCGGAATAATAGAGAATAATACGTTTTTATTTAAAAGGACAAACAACCTGATTTTGACAGCTTCCAGACGATTATTACTCTCCAAAATTGTTTTAGAAAAATATATTCTTAATATAGAAACGATAAAAATACGTGAGATTAGCAATCTGCTTGTAACAACCTTTTCAACTTCGGAGCTGTTGGATTTAATTTACGAGTCCTTTCCAGGCGTCGGAATCACAGAATGTTATATTGCTTATTATGATAAACAAACCACTAGTCCTGATAAAGCAATAGTACAATTGGCATTTAACAGCAATGGCCGATTGTCGGTATCCGATATTCCTTCTTTTTCAAAAAATCTTTTACTACCTGATTCCATTTTTCCTTCCCAATCAACTTTTAACCTGCTTGTTCAGGCTTTATATTTCCGGGAAACACAGATAGGTTATGTTATTATTGGTGTTAGTAAAATAAATAGCAATGTTTTTGAGTTAATCAGAAGTATGATTTCCAGTGCACTTCAAAGAATTATGCTGATACAAAATATCGAAGAACAAACAAAAAACCTAAAAATAGCAAAGGAAGTTGCAGAGGCGGCAACACAGGCCAAAGGCGAATTTCTAGCTAATATGAGCCATGAAAAAAGCACTTGGACTATCAACGTTTGAAAAAGTGTAAGTTGAAGCGATTGAAATAGCCGGCAGGCCGCCTCAACTCTGTAAAGGATGTCCGCATACCGATAGTTATGAAGCTCTTAATATAGCGCTTGCAGGTTATGAACATCCGGTAGTTCCTTCTGATATTGGCTGCTATACACTTGGATTTTTCTCTCCTCATAATGCAATCCATTCCTGTCTTGATATGGGTGCTTCTGTCACCATGGCAAGAGGAGCAGCTGAAGCGGGAGCACACCCTGTTGTCGGTGTAATAGGCGATGGGGACATTTATGCATACAGGAATTCAGGGGCTGGTCGATATGATCTCAGCCGGGAACAGGGTAACTCTCATGATTCTTGATAATAGCATTACTGCCATGACCGGCATGCAGGACACAATTGTCTCTTCTTCCAGAATAATCGAAATTATTAAAGGAGTAGGTGTTAATCCTGATCATATCAAGATTCTAAAACCGCTTAAGAAATACCTTGAAGAGAATATAGAAATAATTAAAGAGGAAATTGAATACAATGGCGTTTCTGTAATAATCCAGGTTAGAGAATGTATTCATATTATTGGGAAAAACAAAAAAAAATAAGGTGGAAGGACGGATAATGACTTATGACATAGTACTTTGCGGAGTAGGAGGCCAGGGGGTTCTTTCTCTGGCAGCAATTATTGCCAGAGGGGCAATGATGGGAAAGCAACATGTGAAACAAGCGGGAAGTCCATGGTATGTCCCAGCGTGGCGGAGCTGTTATAGCTACATTGCGGATCTCCTCCGAAGAAATTTACAGTGATCTCATCTCTGAGGGTTCGGCTAATATGATTCTTTCGATGGAACCTCTGGAAAGTCTCAGACATATAAAATATCTAAAAAAGGGCGGCCAGTTAATTACAGGAAAAGATCCATTCATAAATATACCGGATTATCCTTCGGAAGATGACCTTTTTAGAGTCATTAATAGTGTTACCTCAGCAATAATTATAGATATACAAACTCTTGCAAAAGAGGCTGATTCCGGACGGGCACAGAATATTGTTCTCGTTGGTTCCGCTTCAAGATTTTTACCTATTAAAAAAGAAATGTTACTCCAGGCTGTTGAAGATGTTTTTAAGAGAAAAGGAGAAAAAATCGTAGAAATTAATAAAAAAGCCTTTTTACTTGGAAGGAATTCATAATGAAATTTATAGATCTTATTAAAAAACTGAAAGTGGGCAGCAAACCAATTATTGCTGTTGTCGTTCCTACCGGTGAGAATATTTATTCTGCATTGACGGAAATCGAAAAGGAAGGTTTCTGTTCTTTTCTACTTGTTGGGGATGAAAAGAAAATTGCTCTGGAAGTAAAAGAGTATAAACTTACTGAGTGTAAAATTTTAAACTCTAACAAACCGGCAGACGATGCTGTTGATGCAATTCTTAATAAAGAAGCTTCTATTCTAATGAAAGGAAAAGTTGATACATCAGTATTTTTAAAAGCGGTATTAAAGAGAAAAGAGGAAGTTCTTACTGGTACTCTTCTTTCACATCTTCTAGTTTCAGAGACAAATGAAGGGAAACTACTGGGTGTAACAGATGGCGGAATGAATATTGCTCCGGATCTCATGCAAAAAGCAGCAATAATTCAGAATTCTATTGATATATTCAACAAACTTGGAATTATTAATCCTAAAGTAGCAGTGCTTTCGTCTATGGAAAACGTTAATCCGGCTATTCCTTCTTCTATTGATGCAGATCTTTTAGCTAAAATGGCTGAAAGGGGGCAGATTACCGGAGGGATTGTTGCGGGACCTCTGGCACTCGACCTGGCTTTAAGTAAAAGAGCCTGTGAGATTAAAGGTTTTCCGGGGCTAATTCAGGGAGATGCTGATATTCTTATTGTCCCTGATATGAATAGCGGTAATATTTTTGGTAAAAGCTTGATTCTTTGTTCTGGCTTTGCATCGGGAGGAATAATCGCAGGAGCTTTTTTCCCGATTATCATGTTATCACGTTCGGATGAAGCAAGAGAGAAAAAGAATTCTATTATTCTGGCTCTTGCAGCAGCCGTAGGAGCATAGGATGAAAAATATACTGGTAATCAATCCTGGTTCAACTTCTACAAAAGTTGCTATATATAAATCAAATAGTGCAGGTAAAGCAGATGAAATTTTTTCTGAAACTATTACTCATTCTGCAAAAGATCTAGATAAGTTCGAAACAACGGCTTCACAGGAGGCTTTTAGGGCTAAAGCAGTCACAGACTTTTTATCAAAAAATAATATAACCGAACTTGATTGCTGTGCCGGAAGAGGAGCAACTGTTAAATCTCTTTCCGCCGGAAGTTATAGAATTAATGAAAACATGCTTAAAGAGCTTCGAACAGAAAAATATTCTAATCATGCGTCTAATCTTGGGGCATTAATTGCCCATACATATGTGGACTGGATTGCCCCTGTTAAAATTTTTGCCGGTGAACATGAACTAAACGCTCTGGCGGAAGCTGGCAGCAGATATATTTTTGGAACAGAATCTTTAAAGGAGTATTAATTGGCTATAGCAAAACATGTTAAAGTTGCTCTTTCTGGAACTTCTATAATCAGAATGATGTTTAATGAAGGAACAAAACTTAAAAAGAAGTATGGTTCTAAAAA